>OHCS01001549.1_pt1 | contig 9660 bp, 7 predicted proteins | sample 1566741 | NCBI WGS metagenome assembly OHCS01 (sample SAMEA3879604, study PRJEB24766) | human gut metagenome | biome: human-associated habitat; feature: feces | place: USA | collected 1985/1987 | reverse complement strand
TCGGTTTAGGTCATAAGGTTTATAACCTGCCTTTAGGAAATGAAATCCTTTTTACAGGAAACGATATAAAATGGTTTAACAGAGATACCAGAGAAATCAGGTTCTACGACCATTCGGTATTTAAGGAAAAGCTGGAGCAGTATGAAAAGATACTTGTTATATTGGCCGATACGGAGTTGTTTACGGCGACCAATGTATCCGATGTGATGGCGAGTGTGAGTACGGTTTATAACGACCTGGTGTTGTATTATGATACTGCTGAGGATAAATACTATCTGAATGACAGTTATCCGGCAAATATCAATGTGGAGCAAGTCCGGTTGAACACAGAAATACGTGAAGAAAACTGGGGATTATTCCTTTACCAGTTAGGGATAGAAGGCCGCCTCAAATAAAAACTTCCGCCGGCCTGTGAACGAGCCCGACGGAAGTCAGTAATTAAGTTATAGCATTTATTTATTTACCTATTCTTCTTCTTTTTTATTAAGCCTGTAACTAAGCGCTCCCGACGGACATTTGTTGATCTGTGCGATCAATTCATCAGTGGTTGCATTTTCTATTTTCACCCAGGGTCTTTCCTTGGGGTTATATACCTGTGGCAATGTTTTTACACAAATACCCGAATGCTGACAAAGGTCAGGCTGCCATATAATTGTCAGTTCGCCGTTTGAATATTCAATTTTCTTTCCCATATCTATAATCGCTTTATCCTATGTTAATACCTCTCATTACTATGCGTCGCCAGTCCGGATGCTTTTGGATGTATCCGGCAACGAAGGGACACAACGGAACCAGACGCAATTCTTGTTTTTCTATATCCTTCAGCCCTTTTTCAACCAGCTGGCTGCCGACACCTTTCCCTTCGAGGGCTACGGGCACTTCGGTGTGTGTAAGGTATATCTCGCCGTTCTTGGTTTTTATATACTCAATTTTCGGAACGTATTTGCCAATGTGAAATTCGTATTGGTGTCTCTCTTCGTTATCAATTAATTCATAATCGTCCATATCGCCTAATTGTTTTATTTGATTCTATATAATTCAAACAGTTTAGGGAAAGGCTTTGTTTACGGTTTCCTACAATTCTTTTTATCAGAAAAGTGAATGACGGAAGTTGCTGATTGTAAGCCTAAAGGTTGTTTGTCTTTCAATTTATATTGAATAAGTGTGGTTTTTGTGAAACATTTTTAGCGTCAAGGTTGTTTCATTTATAAAGCAAAGTCATTTGTTTTGTGCGAAAGTTGAGTAATAAATGGTATAAGTAACTAATATAGGAGTCAAATGGAACATGTCCGTTTGATCCATTATTATTAGTTTTAGGTCACATATCAAAAAATGGAGTGTTATGAATAAGAATGACGTTGGTTCAAGTGCTGGTCAGATCTGGCGCTTGCTCGCAGAGAGAGGTAACATGTCTATCAGAAAGATTGGAGAGATGACTCATTGTAAGGAGTCTGTTATTTTTCTCGCATTGGGTTGGCTAGCCCGTGAAAACAAAGTACGTTTTTGTAGTGATGGCAGTGGGATGCTATCTGTCGAAGTAAATATTCCGCTAACAGAGACGTATTATTGATAGGAAGAGGATAATTTTTGAAGCGCAAACGGGAAAGGGATACAAAATGAATTGTAACCCTTTTTGTTTGCGCTTCACTCTTCTATTGACGGTACTTGCAGCAAGCCGGGAGCTTGTTGTAAACACTGTCGTCTGCTTTATACTTATCGTTGTCGTGCCCGGCTTTGGCTATCGCTTTGGCAATGGCATCAGCAGAGGTCTGTTCCGGGTTGAATTGCAGGTGGACCATTTGCGCTTCTTTATCCCATGAGGCGGAAGTGACTCCTTTTACGCTTTTGGCGGCATCTTCAATTCGTTGCTTGCACATGTCGCAGGCTCCTTTTACTCCGAACATGGCATGCTCACTTTGAGTTGGGTGGGCCGTGTTTCCGTCATTATTCATCATGGATGTTTTTCCTTCCAGCTGTGCACTGGCATCGATAGAGAAAACGCCATTGGTTACAATTTCTTCTCCATCCGAAAGTCCTTTCAGTATCACATAGGCATTGCCTAACGACGGACCCAGTTCCACTTCACGCATTTGGAATGTCGGGGTAGACATGTCCGGTTGTTTGACGTAAACGATAGACCGCTTGCCTGTCCAGAGTACGGCTGTCTGGGGAACGATAATCTGATCTTTATATCCTTTCAGGGGAGCGTCGACGATGGCTGTCGCATACATCTCCGGTTTCAGTTCCATACCCGGATTGGCTACTTCGACACGAACACGGGAGGTGCGGCTGGTCGGATTGACAATCGGATCGATAAAGGCAATACGCCCTTTAAATACTTTGCCGGGGAATGCCTGCATGGTGAATGAGACCGGATCTCCCTTACTCAGGAAGGGCAGGTCTGTTTCATAGGCATCGAACATGGCCCATACCTTTGAAAGGTTGGCAACATCGAATAGTACGGCTCCCTGCGAAACATAATCCCCCTGGCTGACCCGTTTCGACATAACGATACCGCTTGTATTCGATTTAATCTCTACGGTAGGAGAGGTGGTGCCGGATTGTTCGATAGCCGTTATCTGAGCATCCGTCATCTTCCAGAGTTGCAGTTTCTCGCGGGCAGCTTTTATTAAGGCGGGTTGCTGCATTTTGATCGCTTCCAGTAATTCCTGTTGTGCCGTAAATAAATCCGGCGAGTATAGGGTGGCCAGCGTTTGTCCGGCACGGACCGTTTCGCCGGTAAAATCGACAGCCAGACTTTCTATGCGGCCTCCCACATGGGCGGTTTGCGATTGCAGGCTCCGTTCGTCCGGTGCTATTTTACCGTACAGGCGCACTTCCTTAACCGGGTTTTCTTTGCTGACACGTGAGGTTTGCACATTAGCCAGTGCTATTGCTTCTTCCGATAACTGGATGGCGGAAGGGTCTGCATTCTCGTGGCCATTACCGCTTTTGCGTAAAGGAATCAGGTCCATACCGCATATCGGGCATTTTCCCGGTTTATCCTGTTTGATTTGAGGATGCATGGAGCAGGTCCATACGCCGTTTTCATCCTGTTGCAGGTCATGACTGTGGGTGTGTTCCGCAATGCTGTCATGGCTATGGTGTTCGTCGTTTACCTGGGGTGTTGTGGAGGATGGACTGAAGAATAACCAGCCCAGAAATAAACCGGCCATTGCAAACAGGATATATTGTACTTGTTTGGTTTTAAACCATTCTTTTATCTTTTTCATGTCTTTATTCGTTTATCGAGGTTGCTACTAATTTTTCCATGCCGGCTATCCTTGTATTGTATTCCGCAATAGCTTCGCTTTTCTTGAGGCGGTAATCCAAAAGCTGGCGTTCTACCTGTATGACATCTGTCAGACTGGTTGTTCCGGCGGAAAATTCCCGGACAATCAGTTGCCAGGTGGATAATGAGAGTTCCTGCTGCTTTTGGTAAAGAGCTATTTTCCGGGATGCATCCGCCAACTGTTGTTTAACCGTCTGGTATTCGGATTGCAGCTGATTCAGCGTATTTTCGTATTTCAGTTCGCTTGCCTGGCGGTAGTGCCGGCTTTCCTTTTGTTGTGCCTGATACTTTTTACGGAAGATTGGAATACTGATTTTAAACATAGGCATGACCATATCCATACCGTTCATGTTATCCATAACCATACTGTTATTCGATTTCCCGACCAGTGAATATTGCAGGCCGATTCCAAACATCGGATAACTCATCTTTTTATCCATCTCTGCTTTTGCCCGGTAGGCATTTGCTTCGGCTTCGAGCATCGACAACATTGGGTTGGCTGTAATGATACTGTCGGTCATGGCCTGGTCGTCAATCAGTAAATGCAGTTGTCGCAAAGAATCGGGAACAGCAACCCTCATATCCTGCCTGCGGTTTAACAGGGCATTGAAACGTGCTTCGGCAGCCGTTCTGTTGGAGACAATGAGTTCCAGATTGTTCTGAAGTTCCGCTTTTTCTATCTGTATGCGCAGTACGTCCGACATGGTGCCTGAAGAACTGCCGGTACCCATAGAACTTCCCATAGGACCGGAAGCCATTCCCTGCACAGAGGCATTGCCGGCCGGACTTCCTTGTGGAGCTGCTTGGGTGCTGCTTCCCATTCCTCCCATGTTATCCATGCTGTTTCCATTGGAAGCGGGGGGAGTAACGACATTGCCTGTTATGGGGGGAACTGTGGAGGCCGGTGCATTGGCCGACGGTGCGGAATAACGGTTGAGTGCCAATTTCTCCAATTGTTCCAATAAAGCAAGATTAGCTTGCGTGTTCTTATACTGTTCGTTGAGGTTACATAACTGGTACCACTGGCTCTTTACTTCATAAAACAGATTGTTCCTGGCTTCACGGAATTGCTCGTAGGCCATGCGTGACATTTCGGTCGCCTCATTGCGGGCCGCTTTGCGCGTTCCGAACCAGGGGAACATCTGCATCAGGGTAAAGTCGGCAATCTGTTTACCGCTTAGTGTCTCCATCGGTTTGACAAAAACACCGATATCCAGTTCCGGGTCTTCGTAAGCTCCTGCCTGTGGAATCTTTTCCAGTGAAGCCTTATAGAGGGCAAAGTTGGAGTTTACCAACGGGTTGTTGCGTGCGGCTGTCTCCAGATACCACGCCAGGCTGTCCGCCTGCTGTGAAAATGCCGGAAGGAAACCGAGCAGCAGGACTATTCCTGTTATATATGCTTGTATTTTTATCTTATTTCTCATCGCTTGTATTCATTTGAATGTTCTGTTTCTTTTGCTCTTTCTTAATCACACTTTCGCGCCACCAGCATTGCAATACGGGGACTACGAACATAGTCATGGATTGTATCAGCATACCTCCGAAAGTGGGTATTGCCATCGGTACCATGATATCGGCTCCCTTTCCGGTAGAAGTCAGTACCGGTAGTAAAGCAATTAATGTCGTTGCTGTCGTCATGGCGGCAGGACGTACACGTTTGAGTCCGGCTGTAACGACTGCTTCCCGTATCGCTTCTTTAGTAGTCGGATTCTGTTGCAGGAAAGTCTGGTGGATGTATGTCCCCATCAGCACGCCATCATCGGTTGCGACTCCGAACAGGGCGATAAAGCCGACCCAGACAGCGACGCTCAGGTTGATTGTATGCATCTGAAAAAGGTCTCTCATGTTTTCTCCCCCTACGGAAAAGTTCATGAACCAATCCTGCCCGTACAACCAAAGCAGGATAAAACCTCCTGCAAAAGCGACAAATACGCCGGAGAAGTGGATGAGGGAAGCGGTCACCGTTTTAAACTGGAAATAGAGTACCAGTAAAACGATTAGCAATGCCAACGGTACAACAATCGCCAACCGCTGGGTGGCCCGTTCCTGTTGTTCGTAATTACCGGCGAATTTATAGGAGACACCTTTTGCCAACCTCAGCTCCCCGTCTTTTATCTTTTGGTCCAGTACGCGTGTCGCTTCTTTTACCACATCTACTTCGGCTTTGCCGGATGTTTTGTCGAATATGACATAACCGACCAGAAATGTATTCTCACTTTGAATCATCTGTGCTCCCCGGGTATAGTCGATATCCGCCAGTTCTTTCAATGGAATCTGTGCGCCGGTAGCGGTAGGAACCAGTAACATGGATAAAGCCTCCGGATTATCCCGCAGTTCACGTGCATAACGGAGACGGACCGGGAAACGTTCCCTGCCTTCGACCGTAGTGGTCAATACCATTCCACCGACAGCAGCACTCAATATCTCCTGTAAGTCTTCTACATTTACTCCGTAGCGGGCCATATTATCCCTGTTCAACTTTATTTCCAGATAAGGGGCACCGACTGCCCTGTCGTAGAAGACGGAAGAGGGGATAACCGAAGGAACTTCTTTCAATGCCTGTTCTATCGCTTTTCCGCTTTGCTCGATTGTCTCCAGGTCCGGACCATATATCTTTAGTCCCATCGGGGCACGCATCCCGGTGGAAAGCATGACCAGACGTGCCTCTATCGGCTGTAATTTAGGAGCGGAGGTCAAACCCGGTAAATGAGTGACATTCACAATCTGCTGCCAGATATCGTCTGTGTTTTTAATTTCCGGACGCCATTGACGGAAATAATCTCCTTTCCGGTCAGGTATCAGGCTATCGCGGGGGATAAGCCGGAAACCGTCGGTAGGATTATAAGTACCGCCGTCTTTTAAAAGATATTCTCCTTTCCCGTTTACCTTGAACCGTTCACGCTGTCCGTCTTCATTCAATATATATTCCGGACGATAATTGATGGTGTTTTCAAACATCTGTGCCGGAGCCGGGTCGAGAGCCGAGTTGACACGTCCCCATTTCCCGATGGCTGTCTCTACTTCGGGAATAGCCGCCAGGCGTTTATCCAGTGCTTCGATATAATCCAGGTTCTGTGCAATCCCGGTATGGGGCATACTGGTCGGCATCAGCAGGAAGGAGCCTTCGTTCAGGCTGGGCATAAACTCTTCGCCGATTTTTCTCCAGATCATGAAACCGAATACGATGGTGGCTGCCGGAATAATCATAAATAGCCAGCGGTGGTTAAGGCACCATCTCAGTATCTTTTCATAGTAAATAACCAATATCCACAGAAGAGATAAGATAATAAGGATACAGGCAGCAACAAATAATATATTGGCCGATAATCCGGCTTGCGGTCCCATCGGCAACCACTCTTCCGACAGGAAATAAATAGCAACCAGCAGCGTAATGCCTATATTGATATAGGTACTCATTTTAGGGTTTTTCCAATAAGAAGCGAACAGGTTATTCACACCGACAGCCGTAAGTCCCAGTGCCGGTATGCTTCCATAGATAACCAGTAATACGATGCCTGCTACAACTAACAAATAATTAGCCACCTTCCGTATCATTTTTGAATTTATCCTGACGGAGAACAGCAGATAAGAGAGCGTAGGCAATAGTATTAACCCCAGGATAAAAGCGGAAGCCAGCGCATAAGTTTTTGTATAGGCGAGGGGAGAAAACATCTTCCCTTCCTGTGCCTCCATCGCAAAGACCGGCAGGAAACTGACAATGGTTGTTATCATCGCCGTCGCGATGGCACCGGACACTTCGCTTACTGCTTTGTAAATAAGGTTTACGAAGGCTTTACCTCTTTTAATGTCTTTGTTCTCCGGCATCTCCATATACCGGATAATACTTTCCACAAAAACAACCCCCACATCGACCATGACTCCGATTGCTATCGCAATACCTGATAATGCAACAATATTTGCTTCTATCCCGGTATATTTCATGAGGATGAAAGTCGCCAGTACGGCTATCGGCAGCATGCTGGCAATGATGACCGAGGCACGCAGGTTCAGCACCAGTACGATAATTACAATGATACAAATCAATATTTCATGCGAAAGTGAAGTCTCCAGTGTCCCGATTGTCTCTTTTATCAGGTTGGTACGGTCGTAAAACGGAATAACGGTTACTTTCGAAACTGTCCCGTCCTCCAATGTCTTTTGGGGAAGTCCGGCTTCAATTTCTTTTATCTTCGTCTTAACATTGTCAATCACCTCCAGCGGATTCGCTCCGTAGCGGGCGACAACCACTCCGCCGACTGCTTCGATACCTTCCTTATCCAGTCCGCCCCGGCGTGTTCCCGGACCGATATTTACGAAAGCGACATCTGAAATACGGACCGGAACACCGTCGCGCACAGTGACGACTGCCTTTTCCAGGTCGGATACATCTTTAATATACCCCAACCCCCGGATCAGATATTCTACTTTGTTTATCTCCATCGTTTCTGCACCGATATCGAGATTACTTTTCTTGACGGCGTTCATAATATCCATAACCGATATATTGAAAGCCCGCATGGCGTCCGGATTCAGTTCGATTTGATATTCCTTTACAAAACCTCCGGCAGAAGCTACTTCCGAGACTCCTTCGGCAGCCGAAAGGCTATATTTTACGTAGAAGTCCTGTATCGTGCGTAACTCTTCGGCATTCCAGCCTCCGGTGGGTTTACCCGTTTCCGGATTTCTACCTTCCAGCGTATACCAGTATATTTGTCCTAAAGCCGTTGCATCAGGCCCGAGAGCTGGCTGTACACCTTCCGGCAATGTGCCGGGAGGCAGCGAATTCAACTTTTCCAGGATACGTGAACGGCTCCAGTAAAATTCTATATTATCATCAAAAATGATATAAATGAATGACATTCCGAACATGGAACTGCTCCGGATACTTTTAACCCCAGGTATTCCCAGTAGGGAAGTTGTCAGCGGATAGGTGATTTGGTCCTGTATGTCTTTGGGAGACCGTCCCATCCATTCGGTAGCGACAATCTGTTGGTTGTCGCCTATATCGGGAATGGCATCCACCGGGATTGGATTACGGGGTATGATACCACCGTGCCAGTTGAAAGGAGAGGTGGATATTCCCCAGACAACGACCAATAGTAATAATAGCATGGTTATCACCCTGTTCTCAAGGAAATAACGGATGAGTTTGTTCAGCATAAGTTGTATGGTATAATGAATAACTATACCTATAACAACCGGGCCTGTCTTTTGTTGAACGCAGCAGTTGAATAGAGGAGGCTGCCGGTCGGCATAACGTGTTTGTCGGCATGCTCGGCTTCTCTTTCGTGAGTGCACCTCAAAGCTATGAGGTGTCTTGTGTCATAATTATGATGTTTTATGCCTCATAGTTTTGAGGTGCTATGCCTCAGATGTTTGAGGTTCGTCAGCGACAGTGAAGGCGAGTGTGCCGTAACGCAGTTGTTTATAGAGGTGGTAAGTCGGTGTGAACTGGGTCGCGATGAGAGCTTCCCATTCACCTGGGGTAAAGGGTATTTTCGGTGTGAAACAGAGGCGCGACCGGCTGTTTACAATCAATTCGTCGGGACTGACGGAGTAGCTTTCGCCCGTTTCGAGGCAGCTGATGGTAATGCCTACCCCGGGCAGGTCGCCCATCAGCTTGAGATTGTAGCCGTAGATCGATACATGGGGAGGCTGGCCAGGGGCGAGTTTGTCTATCTTGCCGTCTGTCTGCGGATTGTATGGGCGGATAAGCCGGGAGATGTAATCCGGACGCGGCACTTTGAAGTCTTTAATCGGGCCTAAGTTTTCAACCGGGAGGCGTTTGACGCATTGCTTCAGGCGGGGAGAGGGGCGAAGGCAGGGGACGAGAGTATGGCATTCAGGGTCGAATTTGGCATGTGCATTATCGAATGTTCCATTTACGGTCAATTCCGTACGGGCCAGCCCGAAATCGACGTTGAAGCCGGCTTCCGTGGCCTTATAAATTTCATTTATCATTGTCCGGAAGCAACCTGTCAGTGATTCTTTCGAGTAGGGGGTACCGTCTTTTTTCGCCCGGTCGGCAAGTTCGTCCAAGTCGATTGTGTCGCGAAACATCACGCTGGCTTTTTGGACGTTTATTCCCGGAAGGAAACTCTCGTTGGTCCCGATATGTACATTGGCAATCATGTTGTGTAATTCGGATTTAGGTAGTTCTTTGTCCATTCGATTCTTGATTTAAAGGAGTTAAAGCTTTCAAAGATACGCTTTTGTAATAACATTTGCTTTCATTAAAATGGAAAGTTTAGCTTTTATTTTATGACGGCGTATACAGCTTTGTTGTATCTTCACGGCAAAAAAGCGAAAACGCTGATTATACAGTTTAATATTAGTTAGTTATAAAGATATGGTAATAGCTTATTTGA
>OHCS01001538.1_pt1 | contig 9705 bp, 10 predicted proteins | sample 1566741 | NCBI WGS metagenome assembly OHCS01 (sample SAMEA3879604, study PRJEB24766) | human gut metagenome | biome: human-associated habitat; feature: feces | place: USA | collected 1985/1987 | reverse complement strand
CCGAAGGTGGAAGGCCCGCGTCTGGCCGCCGTAGCGGCCCCCCTTTGGCTGATAATACTTGGCAAATCCATCCTCGCCCCGGGCATATACCGACCCGCCCTCCTCCGGAGGTGGACACTGGCCGGGATAGCGCAGGGCCAGATAGCCGGCAATCAATTCCTGAAAAAAAGCGATGGCACCCGCCCCATCTGTCAGCACATGAAACACGTCCAGATTTACCTTGCTCCGCCACCAACTCACCTCATAGAGGGGGGAGCGGCTGCCGCTGTACAGCGCAGCGCAGGGCGGCGCATGCTCCGGCACCACCTGCGCCGGCCTGTGGGACTGCTCCAGATAGTACCAGAACACCCCCCGCCGCAGGACCATCTGCATGTGGGGAAAGCGCTCCAGCGTATCCGCCAGAGCGCGCTCCAGCAGCTGGGGCTCCACCATCTCCGTCAACTCACAGGAGAGGCGAAATACCCTTGTATCCGCCCCCCGCACCGTAGGAGGAAAAATTTTAGCCGCGTTGTCCAGGCGGCTCCAGGTCAAAGGCCCTCGGTTTCTCCTGGCACTTGACATTGCTTATCGCCTCGCTTTAGAAAGTCGTCAATCCAATCGTAGGTCCGCCGCACCTGGGCAAACCGGGGCGTCAGGGAAAAGTAGCCGTGGAGGGCGTCCGGCATCCGGTGGAGCGTTACCTCCACCCCCGCCTCCTCCAGCGCCCGGGCATACGCCTCCCCCTCGTCCCGAAGGGGGTCGTACTCCGCCGTAACCACCAGGGTCCGGGGCTGCCCCGTCAGGTCCTTTGCCAGCAGAGGGGCCAGATAGGGGCTGCGCCGCTTCTCCTCATCCCCACCGCTGTACATCTCCATAAATTCCTCCACCCGCTGGGATGTGAGAAGAAAATCCGTCCCGTTCTCCCGGACAGAGGGAAAGGGGGAACGCTCCGTATGGTCGTTATAGGTGGCGGGATAAATGAGGATCTGCTGCTCCACAATAAATTCCCCCCTTTCCCGGGCCAGCAGGGATACAGCCGCCGCCAGATTTCCCCCGGCGGAATCGCCGATAAGGGTAATTGACCGGGCGTGCACCCCCAATTCCTCCGGGTAGCGGTATACCGCCTTTGCAGCGGCGTAGCAGTCCTCCAGTCCCACCGGAAAGGGGTGCTCCGGAGCCAGGCCGTACTCCACGGAGGCCACATGGCAGCCTGTGCGCTTGGCCATATAGCGGCACACCCGGTTGTAGGTGTCCACATTTTCCACCACCCAGCCGCCCCCGTGGAAAAACAGCAGCAGCTTGTCACTGCTCCCGCCAGCGGGTTCATACAGCCGCACCCGGATCTCCCGGTCCCCCCGCTCAATCCGGCGATCCCACAGATGATAGAGGGGCGCCAGGGGGGCCCCCAGCTGCTTGATGGCCCGTTCCACCTTGTATGTCTTATCCACATCAAGCGCCGCCGGGTAACTCAACGCCCGCAGCGCCGCACGGGCCGCCTTGCTGATTGCCATATACACTTGCTCCTCTCCTCCCGCCAGGGGGGCGGGCACCCTTTTCAACTATGGGCACTCGTTTACTCGTTAAAATGCCATCCTCACGCCGTATGGCGGCCCTCCACGCCGGGAGGGTCCCAGACACCGATTGAAGAAGGAGCAACTCACAGGCAGCGACGGCCCACCGGAACTTGCCGCCGCCAGCGGTCCACCTCTTATTTTTACCCTGCCGGTCACTTTAGATACCGCATTTGCAGCGAACCTTTTTTAAATTATACACCGCCGGAACGCTGTATGTCCATACTAATAGAGATGGGTACAGAAATTTCACATTCGTCACCCCCTAGGGCGGATCAGCCGGTTCAAGCCGGGCCTGTACCAAAAGCCAACAGAAGGATACAACCAGTTGTGTCTCTCTGTATGGCATCAATGCGATGCATTGACTGTTTCCCAGAGACAACTGAATCCCAAAAGAGAGAAACGACAAAGTCATGTCTCTCTTTCGGGGAGATCAGATTATAAAACGTATCCCCCCGAGCGTGAGCGAGCCGCGCGTGAATCTCGGCGAAACTGAGTTCCCGCAGGGAGGCTTTGCCGACCAAAAATGTCAAATCCCCTTGGGGTAGAGCCGCCAAGGGCGGCGGAACCCCAAAAGGAAGGCACGACTAAGTCGTGCCTTCCTTTTGGGGAGGTCAGGTCATAGAAGATGCAGCCTGCGAGCGGTAGCGAGCCGCCGCAGGTGCGGCGTAACAGGCGTTTTGCGAAGCAAAACCTTGGCGCAGGCGGAATTCATTTCCGCCGAGAATGTCAAATTCCCTTGGGGTGGAACCGCCAAGGGCGGCGGAACCCAAAATGAAAGCACCGCCTGAAGCGGTGCTTTCATTTTGGTACGCCCGGCTGGATTCGAACCAGTGGCCTTCAGAGTCGGAGTCTGACACTCTATCCAACTGAGCTACGGGCGCATGTCCAATTTTTTAACGCCCATGTAGTATAGCAGAAATCTGAGTGTTTGTAAATAGCAAACCGCTCAATTTATAAATATTTTGTGATTATGTATTTTTATTTGTATTTTTCCAGACCGGTGGCGGCGGCTTAAACAGCCCTGTTCTGGATTTCCACTCCAAAAAAAGATTGTTAAAAAGTTTGACAAAATTCTGACAGTAGAGTAAAATAATAAGCTGATAGCAGTTGTCCACTTCGTGCCGAAGGGCATATGGCTTTCCAGGGAGGCATCGTAAACAATGAAAAAACAAAACGTATCGGACGCCGTTGTCCGGCGGCTTCCTCGTTATTACCGCTATTTGGATGACCTGCACGCCAAGGGCGTGGTGCGTATTTCCTCCAATTCTCTGGGGGGCAAGATGGGCATTACCGCCTCCCAGATCCGGCAGGATCTCAGCTGTTTCGGTGAATTTGGCCAGCAGGGTTACGGTTACAACGTGGAGGAACTGCGTTCGGAGATTGGCCATATTCTGGGGGTGGACAGCAATCACCGCCTGATTGTGATCGGCGTGGGTAATCTGGGCCACGCCCTGATGCAAAATTTCCACTTCAGCGACATCGGCTTTACGCTGGAGGCCGCCTTTGACGTATCCCCCGGTCTCATTGGGACAGAGGTGGCCGGTGTGCCTGTACTGCCCATGGATCAGCTGGACAGCTTTGTTCAGGAGCACAGGCCCGATGTAGCCGTACTCACCGTACCCCAGTCCGTGGCCCAGTCCATTACCGACCGTCTTATTGGTCTGGGGGTACGGGGCTTCTGGAACTTCACCAATGTGGAACTGTCCAGCGAGGTGGAACTTGTCCGTTTTGAGGACGTCCACTTCTCTGACAGCCTGCTCACCCTCAGCTACCGTATCACCGACCGGTAGCCCCGAAAAGGAGCCGCCATGAAAAGAGCCATCACCCTGGCCGCCGGCCTTTTGGCCTTGGCCCTGTGTCTGACAGCTGCCCTGGCCGCCGGCGGCGGCGCAGGCGATCCCTTGATTTCCCTCTCCTATTTGGAGAATACATTCACAGCCAGCGCCGACGCCGCCATAGGCAGCCGTCTGGACAGCGCCGATGCCGCCCTGCAAAGCGCCCTGCAGCAGCAGCTGGATGCCGCCGGCCAGGCCGTCTCTCCGGAGGCGCAGGAGTTGACCCTGAAAGCAGGAGACACCATTACCGGCACAACCGGGCTGACCCTTGTTCCCCTCAGCGGCGACCTGCAGCTGACCATGACGGCCGGCACAGCTGTGGATGTAACAGACGGGGCGGAGGTGTCCGGCGGCCTTCTCGCCGCCCGCCACCGCTATATTGTGGCGGAAAATGCCGCCGCCGTTGTCACGGTTACCTCCCCCACGGCGGTACTTGCCTGCCAGGGCAGCCATACTCTGGCCCTGTCCAGCACTGCCCCGGATTACTTTGCCATTGCCAGGGCCCTGCGGGACCTGGGGCTCTTCCAGGGCGCCGGCACCAGCTTTGGCGAGGGCTTTGATCTCCACTGCGCCCCCACACGGGCCGAAGGGCTTGTGATGTTTATCCGCATTTTAGGGGAGGAGGCAGAGGCGCTGTCCTGCGCCTATACACACCCCTTTACAGACGTGCCCACTTGGCTGGACCGCTACGTCGCCTGGGCCTGTCACCGGGGTTATACCAACGGCGTGGGCGGCGGCCTTTTCGGCACCAGCCAAACCATCTCCGCCGTGGAGTATGAGGAGTTCCTGCTGCGGGCCCTGCAGTACAGCGTGGCCGGCGTGCACGACTACACCACCTCACTCAGCCGTGCCGTGTCCTGCGGCGCTTTGAGCACCGGGGAGTACCAACTGCTCCAGGAGGAGCCCTTCCTGCGGGCCCATGTGGCCTATCTCTCCTACTACAGTCTGGACACCATTATCAGCGGCAGCCAGTTGACCCTGGCCCAGCGTCTGGAGAATATCGGTCTCTTTACAGAGGACCAGCTGGCCTCCGCCCGAACCCAAGTCAATTCCCAGCGAGTCATTTGACACCACCAACGCCCTCCTGCATATGATGAACTGAGGCGTTTCCCACGTCTCCATCTCACAGGAGGTATATGTCTATGTGGAACAACAACGGTTTCGGCGGCGGTTGCTGCTGGATCATCATCCTGATCATCATCCTGTTCTGCTGCTGTGGCAATGGCAACAGCTGCGGAAACAGCTGGGGCAACAACTGCGGCTGCGGCAACAACTGCGGCTGCGGCAACAACTGCGGCTGCGGCAACAACTGCGGCTGCAACGACGGCTGCTGCTAATCGCGCACATAAGCCCCCGCGCTATTGCGCGGGGGCTTTCCCTTTATTCCGCGTCAAAAGCGGGATGCGGGCGGCTGACAACACGCATTTCCGCCCAGCAGCTGGACATGTTGCCACCCGGACAGGTCAGCGGGGAAGGCAATGCCTCATCCCAGCCAGCCGCTAAGAGGCATGTTAAGACTTTCACAGGCTGTGTGAATATCCCATAAAGAGCGAGGCACACCCCCTTGCTCTTTTTTTGTTTGGCCAGTAGGATAGCACTAGATTCATTTGGGAGGTCAATTCACTATGCCAGAAGTATCTCATCTGTTCGTATGCCTGATGGGCATGGGCGTCACCTTTGTGGGCCTCACTTGCCTGATCCTGCTGACCCAGCTGATGGGCAAGCTGGCCAATCGGGGCGGTCAGAAACCAGCCCCTGCCGTCAGTGTCCCTGCTCCCCGTGTCGACGCTATCCCCAACCGTCAGGAACTCATCGCCGCCGTCTCCGCTGTTTTGGCGGAGGAATTGGGCACGGATGTCTCCGCGATCCGCATTCTCTCCTTTCAGAAGGTGTCCTGAACCTCTGCCGCCCATCCAAAAGCAGTCACAGCCTCCGGCCCCAGCGCCGGCGCCTGGACTGCTTTTTTTATGGAGTTGTCCGGGCGTTAAGATTTTAACATTTCCTTAACAGAGTTTTGTGTTACACTAAAGGTAACGTGCCCTGGCTGAGCCAGAGCGCGCACAACCCGGCGCTGAGCCGCCGGCAGACAGGAGGAATGTCCCTTGCGCCATACCACGCCTGCCCGGACCGCCAGCACAATTCTGCGGGACCTGCTGATCACTGTCTCCCTGCTTCTGCTGGGCTGCGTGCTCAGCAGCCTGCTGCTGATGGTGGACAGCAGCGGCGGCTTTGTCGCCATTCTGTTTCTTCTGATGGTCGTCCTGGTAGCCCGGCTCACCAGCGGCTACATCTATGGCGTGGCCGCCTCCTTTTTCAGCGTAATCTGCGTCAACTATATCTTTACCTACCCCTACTGGGAGTTCAACTTCACCATCTCCGGGTATCCGCTGACATTCCTCACCATGCTCGCCGTATCCATTATTGTCAGCGCTTTGACCAGCCAGATCAAACACCAGGAGCAGCTGCGCATTGAAACCGATCGTGAAGCCATGCGGGCCAACCTGCTGCGGGCTGTGAGCCACGACCTGCGCACGCCTCTGACCTCCATTGTGGGCTCCACCTCGGCCATACTGGAGAATGAAGACCTACTCACCGCCCAGCAGAAAACGGAACTGCTGCGCAATGTCCGGGACGAGGCCCAGTGGCTGATTCGCATGGTGGAGAATATGCTCTCCATCACCCGCATGAGCGAGGACACGACCCAGCTAAACAAGGAGATTGAGGCGGCGGAGGAGGTGCTGGCCAGTGTGGCCGACAAATTCTGCCAGCGCTTTCCCGGCATCCATCTAAAACTGTCCGCCCCCCAGGAGCCACTCTTTGTACCGATGGACGCCATTCTGATTGAGCAGGTGCTGATGAACCTGCTGGAAAACGCCGCCTACCACGGCGAGAGTACCACCATCCGCCTGGCGGCGGACCGGCAGGCGGATGACGCCGTCTTTACCGTACAGGACAACGGCTCCGGCATCCCGGAGGACGTTTTGCCCAACATCTTCTCCCCCGCTCTGCGCAGCAAAACCCATACCTCCGACAACCGCCGCAATATGGGCATCGGCCTGTCGGTGTGCAGTTCCATTGTCAAGGCCCACGGCGGCACCATGTCCGCCACCAACGCCCAGGGGGGCGGCGCCATCTTCTGCTTTACCCTCCCCATGGAAAACTGTGTAACGGAGGAAACATCCCATGAAAATTAAAGATAAAATTCTGATTATTGAAGATGAAACCAATATCAGCAGCTTTATCGCCGCGGTACTGGCCGCCAACAGCTACGACACCATGATGGCCCACACCGGCAGTGAGGCCATTACCATGATTACCTCCCACTGCCCGGATTTAATTTTGCTGGACCTGGGACTGCCAGACATGGACGGCATCAGCATCTTGAAGTTTGTCCGGGAGTGGTCCACCTGCCCCATCATTGTGGTTTCCGCCCGAAACCACGAGCGGGACAAGGTAGAGGCGCTGGACGCGGGGGCGGACGACTATATCGTCAAGCCCTTTGGGACCTCGGAACTTTTGGCCCGTATCCGCACGGCCATTCGCCACACCCGTACCCACCTGCCCAATGGCGACATTGCCCAGTCCGGCCAGTTCAGCGCAAAGGGCCTTATCATCGACTACGACAAGCACCAGGTCCTGGTGGACGGACGCAATGTCCATCTGACCCAGAACGAATATAAGCTGGTATCCCTGCTGGGCAAATACGCCGGGCGGGTTTTAACCTACGACTTTATTATCCGGCAGCTGTGGGGACCAAAGGCAAAAAATGACAATCAGATCCTGCGGGTCAATATGGCCAACATCCGCCGTAAAATTGAAAAAAACCCCGCCCAGCCTGAGTATATCTTTACGGAGATCGGCGTGGGCTACCGCATGGTTGATTCGGACTAACCCGAACTATTTTCCCATATATTTTATATATCGTACAATTTTCCGCAATTCTCGAGTACAACCGCACGAAGTTAAGAATATAATCATTTCCGTTAACAAACCGTTAATCCCGCCTTCGGCCCGCTTTACTTTTTCCCTCCTCCCGTGCTACTGTGAATAGGAAAGCAGCGCGGAATGCGCGGCTGCGTGAACAAGTATCATCCGGCGTAAAACTCTGCCCGATATGGTTCCGGCACCGTGCATTCCGCGCTGTCTATTCAGAAAGGGAGGAGAAATTCTATGAAGAAAAAGCTGAATTTGCCCATGCAGATCCTGATCGCTCTCATCGCCGGTGTCGCTCTGGGACTCATCTGCTACTTCGCCGGGGTTCCGGAGTTCACCACCAACTATCTCAAGCCCTTTGGCACGATCTTTGTCAACCTCCTGAAGTTTATCGTGGTACCTGTCGTCCTGTTCTCCATGATCGACGGCATACTGTCCATGGGCGACCTAAAGAAGGTAGGGGCCGTGGGCTGGAAGACCATGGCCTACTTTCTGGTGACGACGGCAATCGCCTGTGTCATTGGCCTGATACTGGCCAGTATTTTCAACGGGGCCGGGCTCTTCCCCACTCTGTCCCTCGAGGAGGGCGCCACCTGGGACAAGGCAACCACCGCCAACTTTATGGATACCCTGGTGGGAATTTTTCCTTCCAACATGTGGGAGGCCTTCCGCACCGCCAACATGCTGCAGGTGATCGTCATCGCCCTGTTTTTTGGCGGATCTATCCTGGCCTCCGGGGAGAAGGGCCGCCTCTGCACAGATATCGTCACCTCCTTTAATGAGGTAATCAACCGCCTGATGGCCTTCATCATCAGCCTCAGTCCCATCGGCGTATTCACCATGATGTCCTGGGTGGTGGCTACCCAAGGCCCGGAAATCATGGGTTCCCTGGCTATTGTCATTCTCTGCGCCTACATCGGATATATCATCCATACAGTGGTGGTTTACTCCCTGTCCGTTAAAATATTTGCCGGTATAAGCCCTATCACCTTCTTTAAGGGGGCTTTCGCCGCCATGATCTTCGCCTTCACCTCCACTTCCTCTGTAGCCACACTGCCGGTATCCAAGGAGTGTGCGGAGGAGTTGGGCGCAGACCGGGACATTGCCGCCTTTGTCCTTCCTCTGGGTGCCACGGTAAACATGGACGGCACCGCTATTTACCAGTGTGTCGCCACCGTGTTTCTCGCCACCTGCTGCGGCATGCAGTTGACCCTTGGCCAGATGGCTCTGGTGGTCGTCACCGCCACCCTGGCCTCCATTGGAACCGCCGGCGTCTCCGGCGCGGGTATGATTATGCTGGCCATGGTGCTGGAGGCCATGGGCATCCCCGTGGACATGATTATGATTATCTACGGTGTGGACCGGCTCTTTGACATGGGCCGCACCTGCCTGAACATCACCGGCGATATCTCCTGCTCCGTATGCGTCACCAAATGGGAGAAGAGCAAGCTGACCTCCTCCGGCAAATAAGGCCCCATCACCCCGCCGCCTCCAGCGCCGTCAGGGCGCCGGAGGCGGTTTTTCTTTCCCTCTTGACAAGTCCACTGGTCCATGGTACACTTTATATATCGATGTACGACATATCGTTTTCTGATAGATAGGAGTGTGCAGCCATGGGCAAAAAGAAGCGGCCCCTTTCCGCCGCTGGCAGCCTGTTGTTTTTGAGTTATTTGCTATGCAGCCGGTTCACCGCCGTGCCGGAATTCCTGCTGGGATTGCTGCTGGGGCTGGCCCTCGCCTCTCTGGTTCTGTCCCTGCTGCCGGAGACTGTCCTGACCTGTCTGAGGGAGTGGAAGCGCCGTGGACAATAGAAGCGCGCCTCTAACCGAGGCTCTCTTTTATATCCTGCTGGCTGCCAGAAAGCCTGTCCACGGCTACGGCATTATCCAGGAGGTGGCGGAGATGACTGGCGGCCGGGTAAATCTGGGCCCCGGCACCCTGTATGGGGCCATCAGCGCTCTGCTGGACCGGGGTTGGATTATGCTGTACAGCGCCGAGGAGGGCTCCCGGCGGAAAAAAGAGTATGTCATTACCCCCACCGGACGGGCCGTTTTTCAGCAGGAGTTGGAACGGCTGCAGGAGTTGGTGCGGAATGGGGAAGCAATGGAGGCGGAGCAATGATACGGTTCAAGCTGTATTATGACAAGGACGCAGAGCAGATATGGCTCAACGATATGTGCCGGCAGGGCTGGGCCATGGTGAGTTTCTGTCTGGGTATATACACTTTTATTCCCTGTCAGAGTGGGGAGTTTATCTACCAGATTGATTTGCTGCCAGGCAGCGGCTTCCAGTGCGACGCCCCGGAGGGCTACCAGGAATTTATGGAGGACACCGGCGTGGAAGTGGTCCAGCGGTGGGTTCGCTGGGTCTATCTGCGGCGGCCC
>OHCS01001537.1_pt1 | contig 9706 bp, 6 predicted proteins | sample 1566741 | NCBI WGS metagenome assembly OHCS01 (sample SAMEA3879604, study PRJEB24766) | human gut metagenome | biome: human-associated habitat; feature: feces | place: USA | collected 1985/1987 | reverse complement strand
ACGCTGGCACAGGACGTGCCAGCGAGGTGCATCTGAACATGGATGTGAATATGCGCCGGTTGCCAGACGGACTTCTTAATTATTCGAAATTCCTAGTGCCCCTTGCAGGCGTTATGTGGCATCCGTATTCGACGGACAGTGGCACTATCTTATGTCAAAGCAACGGAAAGACTGCTTGCAGACAAGCAAAACATAATATTAAGAACTACTGGTATTTTGACGCACATAAACACACCTACTTCAAATAGCAAAGAAATTTCTGTTAAAATGTTATTCTTTCGCAGCACCTAAATCATTTCCCGCGGGGATTTTCCAAACTGCTTCTTATAGGCACGAAGAAAAGTAGAATAATTGTGAAAGCCGCAGGCAAAGCAGGCATCAGTTACTGCAGTGCCGGAGCTGATTAAATCCCTGGCAAAGAGAAGCCGCTTTGTGGAAAGATAATTTCCGATGGTATACCCGGTCTGCTCCTTAAAAGAGTGCATCAGATAATAGCGGCTGGTAAAAAAGTGCTCTGCCAGGGAATCCACCGTAATATCTTCCGTCAGATGTTCATTCATATAGGTAAGAACCGACAGAATCTTTTCATTTGCCTGGAAGGAATCTTCATATTGCAGGGTGCCGGATAAGGCAGCCCGGTTTAAGTGAATCATAAATTCTAAGAAAAGCGTATTCTGGTAAATCTCATTGGCAAAGCTGTCTTCGGAAAAAGAGTGGACAAGCTCTGTCATGGTATCTAGGAGCCGCCGTTCCTTCATGCCGGATAAATGCAGGACATTGGACGGCATGGCAGCGTCCGGAAGAAAGCACTGGTTTAAGAAAATAGTCTTATCGGATGATGTAACTGCAAAATCCGGAGAAACATAAATAATCATCCGCTCGTAGGGTGTGGTATCATGAATGACCGGACGGTGGACTTCACCGGCACGGACAAGAACCAGATCCCCCGGGGTAAGCTGGTAGGATTTTCCTTCAATACAATAGGTGACATTGCCGCTTAGGAAAAAGAGCAGTTTGTGAAAATCATGATAATGAAAGTCGTAGGCAGACATTTCGTGGTCAGTCAGGTGAAATATCTTGAAATCATGATGAAGATATCCGGTTTTCTCATATTTTTTCATAAAAATCACATCCTATATACAAAGTCAATCTAGGAACAGTATAAAGCACGATTTGCAATAAGGAAAGCATTATTTTACTATCAATTTCAATAAAATGTTGGTATAATAATTGATATATGAAAAAGGACAAGTGCATCAATAGACGGTTGTCCTGTTAGAAATGAAAATATCTGGTGGGTAATTAAGACGAAGAAAGGCGGTAACAATATGAAAAACTTCAGCAACTATACCGATTACAGTACAAAAGAGGATTTACATTTTGAATCCAAGGCAGTACATGGAGCATTAGGAACGGAACCATTAACCGGCGCAGTCAGCATGCCAATCTTTCAGGCAGCAACCTTCCGTCATCCGGAATTAGGACAGTCCACAGGCTTTGCGTACAGCCGTCTGGAGAACCCTACCAGACAGGAGTTAGAGCGTACCATGGCAATTTTAGAGGGCGGTATCCAGGGATTTGCATTTTCCTCCGGACAGGCTGCAAATATGGCAGTATTTTCCTTATTAAATCCGGGTGAGCATGTAATTCTTTCCGATGATATTTATGGTGGAACCTTCCGTATCATTGGAGATGTATTTGGAAAATATGGAATCGAGCATACTTATGTAGATATGTCTGAATTAGACGAAGTAAAGGCAGCTATCCGCTCGAATACAAAAATGTTCTTCGTTGAGACACCGACCAATCCGATGATGAAGGTGGCAGACATTCATGCCATTTCTGAAATCGCAAAATCCATCGGAGCATTAACAGTGGTAGATAATACATTTTTAACACCGTATTTCCAGAAACCGCTGCAGTTGGGAGCTGACATTGTAACCCACAGTTCAACAAAATATCTGGGGGGACACAATGACACCATTTCCGGAATCGTCGTGGTAAAGGATAACAAAGAAATCGCAGATAAGATTCACATCCATATCAAATCCCATGGAAGCCAGCTGGCACCGTTAGACAGCTGGCTGGTATTAAGGGGAATCAAGACCCTTGCAGTCCGTATGGACCGTCACAATGAGAATGCCAGGAAGGTTGCAGAGTGGCTTCGTACACAGCCGAAGGTAAAGAAAGTATATTATGTTGGTTTTGAAGACCATAAGGATTACGAAGTAACCTGCCGCCAGACAACAGGATTTGGCGGAATGATTTCCTTTACCGTAGACAGCTATGAGACCGTTAAAAAGATTCTTAAAAATGTAGATATGATTATGTTTGCAGAGAGTCTTGGTGGAACAGAGACCTTAATCACATATCCGACCACACAGACTCATGAGGATACACCGCTTGATGTAAAAGAGAAGCTTGGTATTACAGACTGCTTCCTTCGTATGTCAGTAGGAATTGAAAATGTGGATGATATCATTGCAGATTTAGACCGGGCAATGAATGCTTAAGAAAAATAAAGGAAAGAGAAAGCAAGGAGAAAATAAATGAAATTTACAAAGATGCAGGCATTTGGAAACGATTATGTATATATCGATGCCATTCATCAGCATCTTGACAATCTGCCGGAGCTTGCGAGATTCGTAAGTGACCGGCATTTTGCCATTGGTTCTGACGGAATGGTATTGATTTGTCCGTCCGAAAAAGGGGATTTCCGGATGCGGATGTTTAACCCGGATGGAACAGAGGGCGAGATGTGTGGAAATGCATTGCGCAGCGTAGGAAAATATGTATACGACCACAGACTGACGGATAAGACAGACCTTGTAATTGAAACCTTAGGCGGCATGCAGCATCTGAACTTAACCGTAACGGACGGTCTGGTAAGCAATATCAGAGCAGATATCGGAGCACCGAGAATGTCTGCAAAAGTGATTCCGGTCAACACAAAGCTGGATGAATTTGTAGAGCAGCCGGTACAGGTACTGGATAAGACCTTCCATATTACGGCAGTATCATGGGGCAACCCGCATTGTGCCATGTATGTAGACAGCGTGGCAGACCTTGATGTAGAAAAATACGGAAAAACCATTGAACATATGACAGAGCTTTTTACCAATAAGACCAATGTAACTTTTGTGGAATTTGTTCGCAGGGATTATGTGAAAATCCGGGAATGGGAAAGAGGAACCGGAGAGACTATCGGATGCGGAACCGGATGCTGTACTGCAGTGGTAGCCGGCGTATTAACCGGACGCTTAGACCGGAAAGTAACGGTAGAGCAGATTGGCGGACCGCTCTATATTGAGTGGGAGGAAGAAAGCGGACATATGTTTATGACCGGACCTTCCCATACGGTATTTGAATCGGAAATTGATGCAAGCCACATTATCGGAACAGCGGAATAATACATTAGGAGAGAAGTATGAAATTAGCAGAAATATGTGAAGAATTGACCTATACCTGCCTGCAGGGAGAGATGGAGAAAGAAATCAGTGATATTATCTATGATTCGAGAAAAGTAGAAAAAGACACCATATTTGTCTGTATGGTAGGAGCTGTTGTAGACGGACATGACTTTGTTGAAGATGCGGTAAAGAAAGGTGCTGCTGCCCTTGTGGTAGAGCATGCAGTAGAAACTGATATTCCGGAGAACTGTACGGTTCTTCAGGTAGAAGATGCCCGTTATGCCCTGGCAATTATGTCGGCTGCTTTCTTTGGACACCCGGACAGAGAGCTTACCACCATTGGACTGACCGGAACCAAAGGAAAGACCACTACTACTTATATGATAAAGAGCGTTTTAGAAGAAGCCGGTAAGAAAGTCGGACTGATTGGAACCATCGGTGCCCTGATCGGCGAGGAGAAGCTTCCGGCAAAGAATACCACACCGGAATCTTATGAATTACATAAGATGTTCCGTGCCATGGTAGATGCCGGCTGTGAATATGTAGTAATGGAAGTATCCTCCCAGGGACTTAAGATGCACCGCGTGGCAGGAATTGTATTTGATTATGGAATCTTTACCAACTTATCACCGGATCATATCGGACCAAATGAGCATGCTAGCTTTGAAGAATATCAGGAATGCAAGAGTCTCTTATTCCGTCAGTGCAAAGAGGGAATCGTAAATGCAGATGATGAGCACGTAGATGGAATTATCAAAAATCATACCTGTAAGCTTCATACCTTCTCCTGTAAGAAAGACGCAGACCTGATGGCGGGAGCTGTTGGATATCTGGATGAAGAGGGACAGATTGGAATGCATTTTACCACTACCGGCTGTATGAATGTTTATGCAGTGGTTCATATTCCGGGAAGCTTTTCAGTATACAATTCACTGGTAACCATGCTGACCTGTCATCTGGCAGGAATTTCCGATGAGGCAATTTTACGTGGACTGGATAAAGTAAAAGTCAGAGGCCGTGTGGAATTAGTTCCGGTTTCCAAAGATTTTACGGTAATTATTGATTATGCCCACAATGAAGTCAGCACAAGAAGTGTGCTTACCACATTAAAAGAGTATCATCCGAAGCGTTTAATCTGTGTCTATGGTGGCGGTGGAAACCGTTCCAAGCTGCGCCGTTATGACATGGGGGAAGTGACAGGAGAACTGGCAGATTTAAGCGTGCTGACCTGTGATAATCCAAGAGATGAAGAAATCCGCGACATCAACAACGATATTAAGATTGGCCTTGCAAAGAGCAACGGAAAATATATCGAAATCGATGACCGCAAAGCAGCCATCAAATATTGTATCGAAAATGCCAAAAAGGGTGATATGATAGTGCTGCTTGGAAAAGGTCATGAAGATTATCAGGAAATTAAAGGTGTAAAATATCATTTTGATGAAAGAGAAGCCATTGCCGAAATCAAAAAAGAGTTAAATTAATAATTCACATATGTAAATTATGCTGGAATATAAGAATTGCAATAAGTAACCGGAGTCATTGACTTATAATTGTGCCACCATTATAATAAAGATTATGTATCAGCAAAACAGGTGAAAGCCTGTGACGCAAAGCTATAGGGTCTTTGAAATGACAGCCAGTTGCAAGAAGGAAGCATCCGTGCATTGGCGGAAGCTTCCTTTTTTCGGTTATGCGGGAAATGCGCAAAGTGTGTTTCCTGTAGCCGTACGCAGGTAACGAGGGAAAGGAAACAAATATGCAGAAGTTTGATTATGAAGTATACACAGGAAATGATTTAGGAGCGGTATACTCACCGAAAATGACAAGATTTAAGGTCTGGGCACCAGAGGCAGAATCCGTGAAGCTGAACCTTTATAAACAGGGCGAAGGAGATAATCTCATAGAACAGCATATTATGAAGAAGTCAGCAAACGGTACTTACGTTTTTGAAAAACAGGGAGATTGTAATGGAATCTACTATACCTATACAGTAGTAAATCACGGGGAAGAGCAGGAGGCAGTAGATCCGTATACAAAAGCTGCCGGGGTAAACGGGCAGCGCGGTATGGTTATCAATCTGGCAAAGACAAACCCACAGGGCTTTGAAATGGATGGGTACCGGAATCCGGAGCATATCACAGATGCCATTATCTATGAAGGCAGTGTCAGGGATTTTACGATGGATGAATCCAGCGGCGTATTTCATAATGGAAAGTTCTTAGGCCTGACGGAAGCCAATACTACAAATCATTTTGGAGAAGCAACGGCACTTGATTATATTAGTGGCCTTGGTGTGACACATGTACAGATTCTTCCGGCATTTGATTTTGAGACTGTAGATGAGAAAAATCAGAAAGCACAGTATAACTGGGGATATGATCCGGATAATTATAATGTTCCGGAAGGTTCTTATGCAGTCAGCCCATATGATGGAGCAGTGCGGATTCAGGAAATGAAACAGATGGTGCTGGCTTTGCACAGCAGAGGAATCGGAGTGATTATGGATGTGGTCTTTAATCATACCTATCGAAGGGATGATTCCAACCTTCAGAAGATAGTGCCGGGTTATTATTATAGAAGTGATGAGACCGGATATACCAACGGCTCCGGCTGTGGCAATGAAGTGGCCAGTGACCGTCCGATGGTGCAGAAATTAATTGTAGATTCCTTGATTTACTGGGCAAAGGAATATCATATCGATGGATTTCGCTTTGATTTGATGGGCGTTCTGGATATTGATACGATGAATGTTATTGCAGAGCGGTTAAAAGAAATACGTCCGGATATCTACCTTTACGGAGAAGGCTGGAACGGTGGCCCATCTTCCCTGGCAGAGGAGAAACGTGCATTTAAAGCCAGTGCGAAAAAGATGCCGGGAATCGGCATGTTCAATGATGACATCCGTGATACCATAAAAGGAAGCGTATTCTATGATGATCATCTGGGCTTCGTTAATGGCGGCACCCATCTGGAAAATGCATTGCGCTATGGCATTACAGGAGCAGTCGCACATCCACAGGTAGATTATGATGCCTATGGCAGTAAGCCGTGGGCGAAAGAGCCGGGACAGAGTATTAATTATGTCTCCTGTCATGATAACTATACCCTGTGGGATAAATTATCCGTCTCCTGCCCGGAGGCATCGGAAGAAAAGAAGAAAGCCATGAACCGGTTGTGCGCAGCCATTGTATTTACTTCCCAGGGTGTGCCTTTTATCCAGGCAGGTGAAGAATTCCTCCGCAGCAAACCGCTGCCGGAGAAAAAAGGTTTTGCAGAAAACAGCTATAATATGCCGGATGCGGTAAACAGCATCAAGTGGGATAATATACATGAATATCCGGATATGATAGCATACTATAAGGGCTTGATGGCACTGCGGAAAGCCCATCCGGTATTCCGTATGCAGAGTGAAGCGGAAATGACACAGAATCTCTGCTTCTTATCAGATACACCGGAAAATGTTGTGGCATATCTTTTAAAGGGAAAAGGTGCAGATGATACACCAGAAAACATTTTGGTAATATTCAACGGAAATGATGAAGAGATTTTGTATAATTTGCCGGAAGGAAAATGGAAAATTCTGGTGGATGACAAAACGGCAGGTGCAGACGGCAAAAAAAATATTTCCGAAAAGACCGATGTAGAGCCGCTTTCCGCTCTTGTATTAGAAAAAGAATAAACAATTTAGCACAATACCTTGAAAAGATAATTTAATCTGATACAATATATAGTATACGCGTTGAAAATGAATTATTTTGAATAGGGGTGCGAATATGAAAATCATAAAGAGAAGTGGGACGGAAGTTATATTTGATAAAGAGAAGATTTTATCGGCTGTGTGTAAAGCGAATGAAAGTGTGGTAGACAGCGAGCGTATGACAGAGGCACAGATTAATGCCATTGGTGAAAATGTGGAGAAGGCATGTAATACCATGAACCGTGCATTAACCGTAGAAGAGATTCAGGATCTGGTGGAGAACCTGATTATGAATCAGCGTGCGTATACGGTAGCCAGAAATTATATTACTTACCGCTATAAACGTGCTCTGGTAAGAAAGACCAATTCTACCGACGATCAGATTCTGACGTTGCTTGCCTGCAAGAATGAGGAAGTAAAGCAGGAAAACAGCAACAAGAATCCAACTGTAAGCAGTGTGCAGCGTGATTATATGGCAGGAGAAGTCAGCAAGGATATTACCAAGCGCTTCCTCCTGCCACAGGATATTGTAGAGGCTCATGAGCAGGGAATTATACATTTCCACGATTCCGATTATTTTGCACAGCATATGCATAACTGCTGTCTGGTTAATTTGGAGGATATGCTGCAGAATGGAACCGTAATCAGTGAGACCATGATTGATAAGCCAAAGAGCTTTGAGACTGCCTGCAATATTGCAACCCAGAGTATTGCCCAGATTGCAAGTTCCCAGTATGGGGGACAGAGTATTTCGCTGGCACATTTAGCTCCGTTTGTCAATGTGAGCCGTCAGAAATTCCGGCGTCAGGTAGCAGCAGAATTTGAAGCGGCAGGACTGGAATTAATAGAAGAACAGATTAATAAAGTAGCAGAGATTCGTGTAAAAGACGAAATCAAGCGCGGCGTCCAGATGATTCAGTATCAGGTTATCACACTGATGACAACCAATGGACAGGCTCCGTTTGTAACAGTCTTTATGTATATTGATGAAGTACCGGAAGGACAGGTAAGAGACGACCTTGCAGCGATTATTGAAGAAGTCTTAAAGCAGAGAATTCTTGGTGTGAAAAATGAGCAGGGCATCTACATTACACCGGCATTTCCAAAGCTGATTTATGTGCTGGAAGAGGATAATGTTGAGCCGGATTCCAAGTATTATTATCTGACAGAGCTGGCTGCAAAATGTACAGCCAAGCGGATGGTTCCGGACTATATTTCTGCAAAGATCATGAAGGAATTAAAACAGGGGGATGTATACCCCTGCATGGGCTGCCGCTCCTTTTTGACGGTTGAGGATTCCCAGAGAAATGCAGATGGAAGCCACAAATACTACGGCCGTTTCAATCAGGGCGTAGTGACCATTAATCTGGTGGATGTAGCCTGTTCCAGCGAGGGCGATATGGATGAATTCTGGAAGATTCTGGATGAACGTCTGGAGCTGTGCCACAGAGCCCTCAGATGCCGTCATGAGCGCCTGCTGGGCACGATTTCCGATGTGGCGCCGATTCTCTGGCAGAACGGCGCTCTGGCCCGCCTGAAAAAGGGAGAAAAGATTGACCGTCTGCTCTTTGACGGCTATTCTACCATTTCTCTGGGCTATGCGGGCCTGTATGAATGCTGCAAATATATGACCGGCAAGAGCCATACCGATCCCGCCGCAAAGCCCTTTGCCCTGAGTGTGATGCAGCACATGAACGATAAGTGCAACGAGTGGAAAAACGCTGAAAATATTGATTACTCGCTGTACGGCACCCCGCTGGAATCCACCACCTACAAGTTTGCCAAGTGCCTGCAAAAGCGGTTTGGCATTGTGCCGGGCATTACGGACCGCAACTATATCACCAACAGCTACCATGTGCATGTGACCGAGCAGATCGATGCGTTCACCAAGCTGAAGTTTGAAAGCGAGTTCCAGCGCCTGTCTCCGGGCGGCGCCATCAGCTATGTGGAAGTGCCCAATATGCAGGATAACCTGGAAGCTGTCATCAAAGTGATGCAGTTCATCTATGATAACATCATGTACGCAGAGCTGAACACCAAGAGTGACTACTGCCAGGTGTGCGGCTATGACGGCGAGATCAAGATCGTGGAGGACGACGGCAAGCTGGTGTGGGAGTGCCCGCACTGCCATAACCGCGACCAGAGCAAGCTGAACGTTGCCCGCCGCACCTGCGGCTACATCGGTACCCAGTTCTGGAACCAGGGCCGCACCGCCGAAATCAAGGACCGCGTGCTGCATCTGTAAAACGTATAAAGATAATAGAATAAACAAAATGAGGCGTATCCACGATATATGGATACGCCTCATTTTGTTGCTAAGATAAATGAAACGGTTGAATTATAGAGGGGGGTATTCTGATGTATTTGAGGGGAACTTATTTTGGTTGTAATTTATTTATTGTTTTTGGAAATAACTTTGTAATAATATGAATAAACGGAATAGCTCTAAGCGATTGAAAAAACTCAATTCTTGCGATATAATAAATTACACTTACAGTGAAATATATTTCAAACAGATGAGGTGGAAGTATGCTGAAAAATAATATAGAGGTCGATGTAAAGGTAAAATGTATAGAAGCTGCGACCACGCAGGCAA
>OHCS01001527.1_pt1 | contig 9777 bp, 7 predicted proteins | sample 1566741 | NCBI WGS metagenome assembly OHCS01 (sample SAMEA3879604, study PRJEB24766) | human gut metagenome | biome: human-associated habitat; feature: feces | place: USA | collected 1985/1987 | reverse complement strand
CAATCATGGAGCAATTTGACTCCACATTGTCTTCTGTAATCGACTCGACCCTCGGTCTAAGGCGTAGATTGTTCGGTTATCAGTACAGCGAAATCATCCGTTCACTCATGAGTATCGATAAGTCGTGGAAATCTGCCTAATAACAGTACATTTCCACGACTTTCCGATACATTTCATCTCGTCAAATACGAGACCAATTGTCTCATGCTATGCTCGATAGAGGGCATCTCTTTGTATGCAAGGTCGGGAAGCTCTCTTGCCCAAAGTCTCTTGTCGTCAATACGACCCCAGCAGGAGTCGATGACAATTTGTCCTTCACCCTTCCTGCTATGACCATGTCTGTTGCCTTTGTTCAAGTGCAAAGATAGCGAACAGTCTTGCTTTTTACGACAAAAACTTGACTTTTATAAACTTCTTTAACAGTTCACCCTGATAATTGCGCGTTTGTATCGTATAATCGCATAAGATATCATCTGGCCGAATGGACAAGTGCTGGCGGTAGGCTCGCCGTTCCAAAGTCTTTGGCCGGAAGGGGGAATCACCAGCCCGTCTTGTGCCTTCATTCTCCGGCGGCGACTTCGTCTTCCTCAAGGGAGTCGAGCAAGAGGCGAGGGCTTGCTTGGGATGCTCATTGCCTACCTTCCTGATGTGCTCCATCTTGTCCAACGGCCCCTCCTTGGAACAGGAGGCGAACAGGATGGCAAGCAATGCGCAGAGGCATCGAAAAGCGGTCTTTCCCATAGTGTGAACAATTTGTTTTTATGCTGCAAAGGTACGAAAAACCAAGGAAAGGCCCAAAGGATGAAACGACTTGTTTCATCCTTTGGAGGCTTTTAGCCTGTTTCATCGCGTTTCATCGTGTTTCATCGTGGCTCACACATGAAGGATAAGAACTCATGTTGAAAAGCATAAAACACAGTGCTTGTCATTTATAAAAAGCTGATTATAAGGTAATTATGATTTAAACGTAATATGTTAAATAGTTTAACATTTTATGAAACAAAATGAAACATCAACAATTTGGCAAGTATGAATCTTTTGCGTAAGTTTGCAAGCGAAATTAACAACAAATTGATAATTTAAAAAATATGAGAACAAAAACCTCCAAAGTCGTAATTATGCTTTTTATAGCATTGCTACAATGCTCTGTCGCATTCTCTGCTACAGATGCAACAACCCCCGTGCCCTTGTATTACTATAAGTACAACCCTCCCGTTGTAGATGGCACAAATGGTCCTCGCAAGAATCCCCCACATCAGCTAACATTAAGCGTTTTGTTTGATCATGATAATGGGCAGTTGATATTTGAAGACACACAAGGAGCTTCGTGTAGTTATTCGGTAGTATGTGCTGATGGCAGCATAGTGACCGAAGGATTTTTGGATTTTGAGATTCAGAAGGTTGCCTATGCATACCTGATTGGATTGAATCCTGGCTCTTATACTTTAATCGTCGATTACGGAGACTACGAGTATCATGGCGTAATAGAGCTTTGAACCTAAATGCGATGTCTCTTAGGTGGAATAATTTATAATGTATTACATTTCAACACTTTTTTATCAATATTTATCTTATGAGAAAAACAATTTTATCATCAATGCTGGTGATTGGCGCAATGAACGCCTCTGCCCAGCTGACCGTTTATCACAACGGCAACGTGAACATTGGAAGTGAGCAACCGACTTCAAACGTGTCTCTCTCTGTTGGCAATGTCGCATACAGCGACACCGCCTATCATGTATCCCTTGGCTTGCACAATCCCGCATCGGGTTGTTATAATATTGGTGGCGAGGGAGTGGCTTACAGCCCCACGACGAGGAACACTGGACGAGCCTTTGGTTTGCGCGGAGTAGCAGGCAACTGCACAAGCGGCTACAACTTTGGCGTGCTTGGAGCCTTGCAAGGCAGTCAGGCTGGAGCAGCTATCTTTGGTACGACCAGCGGCAAGACGTTGGGCCTGAGGGTTGATGAGCGCTATGCAGGCTATTTCGATGGCAATGTGAAGGTTACTGGCTCGCTTCAAGGCAATGTAGTCAACAGCGCCGAGGTTAATGCGAAGAACACACAGACTTTGCGGCCTATCAACAGCGCATTGGACGGCATCACCTCTGCAAACCCCTTCATGTACATTGAAAATGCGCAAGTACCTGGCTCTGGAATAGGATCCGTGCCAGACTCTACGCAAACAGGAACCGTTGCACCGATCTCTGACCCTATCACTTCTTTTGGCAAATCATACTACGCCCTTGACGTGAACGCCGTTAAGCAGAGTTTCCCCGCTCTTATCATTGAAGACGCACAAGGAAATGAGTACGTCAACTATACCCAACTGGTCCCCATCCTCGTTCAGGCCATCACGGAGTTGAAGACAGAGCTGGACGACCTTAAAGAAGCCGTTGCCGCGTCGGGTACGCGAAAGGTGAACGCTGCTACCAACATTGCGACTAACACGCTCGACGAGGGTTGGGGTAGCATTTCTCAGAACACCCCCAATCCGTTCACAGGCCAATCGACCGTCCGTGTCTCCGTTCCCGATGACGCCTCGGATGCCTATGTTGACATTCTGACGCTCAATGGCGCAAGTGTCAAGCGCATTCCTGTGAGCAACGGACTCAGCGAGGTGTCGCTTTCCAGCTTCGACTTCGCCCCCGGCACTTATCTCTATACGCTTGTCGTTAACGGAAAGGTCAGCGAAACTCGTCGGATGATCGTAAACCGTTAGCTTATTATTGGATTTTAAAAGCACAAAAAGATGAAGAAATCCATACTTTTTCTGAGTTTTCTTCTGTTCGCTGCCCTTTTTGCAAGAGGAAGCGATACGAAGGAGGTGAGACTCACGTTTGATGGCTCCGATTTTTCTTTCGCACAAGAGAACGGGGCATACAGTATCAGTGCGGAGAAGTTTCCCGTTATCTACGATACGGACACTCTGGCCCCTGCGCTTCCTTATTATGTCGTCAATGTCTTGATTGCCCCAACGCAGGAGTTTCAAGGGTTGACGGTTCGTGGCGGGGAGAGCTTGCTTCGGAGTGATATCCGCGTGACCCCCAACAAGCTGCCCGTTCCGACGAATGCCCTGGATGCTTATACTCCCAACCGCGTTTTTGACTATGCGCTGAGTAACTATCCGTCGGAGGAGGTTCGCTATGTGTCCACCAATGTGCTTGGCAACTACAAGTACGTCTCGCTATTGGTTTGTCCTTTGCGCTACGACGCACAAAATCATTCGCTTTACCTAAAGCAGAATCTGCAAATAACTCTCTCGTTGGGAACGGTAAGCAAGGCTGCGCCAATCGCTGCTTACCCCGAAAGCGAGTCGTTTCATGCGAAAAAGCGCAGGGAGATAGAGCTGTTGGTGTATAATTCGGATGATATCGACGCACTTTACCCTACAGTTGCCCGACAAAATTCTGTTGCGAACAGTTTCCCTGTCAAGTATTTGGTTATCACCAACGAGGAGCTGAAGCCCGCCTTTCAGCGTCTGGCGAATTGGAAAACCACCAAGGGCGTTAAAAGTAAGGTGCTGACTGTAGAGGAGATAAACCAAAAGTACAGCGACCCCATCATGCCCATGCGTATCAAGCGCGCCATCATGGAATACAAGGGTCAGGTGGAATATGTCCTGTTGGGTGGCGACGTGGAGATAGTGCCCAGTTTGATGTGCCCGTTAGGGCCGCTGAAAGACTCTCCCACGGTGGATGTTCCCGCCGATCTGTATTATTCAAGTTTTACTCATTTAAATTGGGATAAAAATCAGAATGGTCTCTACGGCGAGGAGAACGACAGGGTATCGTACACTGCCGATATAGCCGTTTCCCGTTTGTCTGTTTGCAAGATGAAAGAAGCGACGAGCATAGTCAATAAACTGATAAAGTACGAAATGTCGCCAGGTCCAGGTGAGATATCCGACACCCTTCTCATGTGTGGAAATTTCCTTTATCATGTTGATACGATACCATTGTCCCCTGGGGATACGCTATATGTAAGTGACTCGCAAAAATACAACGAGGAATTGTATCAAGATCATATTGCTCCTTATTGGAATGGGAGCAGAATGCGTTTTTTTGATACTTTCACGGATTTTGAAGAAGGAGATCGCTACCACGTCACACCTCTATACATGCAAGAACAGTTGTCGCGTGGTTATTTCCTTGTAAACGAGTTTTCACATGGCTGGATAGACGCTTGGGGAGGCCTTGAAGGACGTGACACACCAGATGGTAAATATACATACGAGAATGACCTGGCCGAGACTTTGATAAATCCAAATTATACGACAATAGTGTCTGGGGCTTGCAGTGTGAATTGGTTTGACAGAGAGCCAGACTCTCTTTGTCTAAGCGAGGCTTTTATGCGAAATGAGAACAGCAATATATTGGCATTTGTCGGGTATTCTCGAGAGGGATATGTTGGGTCGCATCGTAATCTGATGAAGTACTTTTACGATGGTATCTTCAAATACAAGATGAGTACTGCAGAAGCGGTTTCTTATGCGAAAAACCGCTCGGCTGCTTGGCGATGGCCGCTACTTGCCCTTAACACTTTGGGAGACCCTGAGGGACACCTCTATTTGTCCAAGCCAAAAAGATTCGAAGATGTCAGTATTGATTATAATAACAATCGAGTTGACATAACAGTGAGCCAAGACTCTTGTCATGTTTGCCTTACGAAAATCGATGACAAGGGCAATGTGCTTTTTTATCGATTCCAAAACTTACAAGGAAATGTGTTCTCGTTTGAACAAATTCCGAATGAGTTCACCGTTTGTGTAACTAAGGATGGTTTTGTTCCTTATTGCGTGAATGTACTCAAGCAGGACGACGGGAATCTTTATCTTCAGAACGTCACGTTCGATGGCAACACAACTGTTGTAGGCAAAAAAATCATAGCTGGTAGAGATGTAAAACGCGGGAGTGCTCAGGGTCCTGTCCGTATTCTGAATGGAAACGTCTCACTGCAAGCTGAGCAGACTGTGAGATTGAAAAATAGCTTCCGAGTTGAAAAGGGAGCTTCTCTTCAAGTGCATACAAATTTAAAGTGAGTTCAAAGATGGGTAATAATAAAATGAAGATCTTTCGCCGATTGTGCGTCGTTGTATGTCTTCTTAATACATACGGTATTACTGTTTCCGCACAGTCCGAAGTCAACAAGCCTTTCCTTCAGGAGGGCAAGGAGTGGTACACTCGGCGTGTCCACTATTTTCTTGGAGAATTTTTTCACACAGAGCGGATCGAGGGTGATACGATCTTGGACGGAGTCGCCTACAAGAAATTGTACGATGGAAACGTGGTAGAAGGATTTCTGCGTGAGGAGAACGGCAAGGTGCTGGGCAAAATGGGTTCCCACTACGACACCTCCGACTGGAGTGATCATCTCGTTTATGATTTCTCCCTTGGCAAAGGAGACACGACCGTGTTTCGCGATCACTTCCGCCTCAATGTGAATACGGTCGATACAATCTTGGTGGACGGTGAGCCTTATCGCCGTTTGGGAATCGGTTGTGTCAGCTATTATGAGGGTGACACGGATTACTCAAATGGTAACACGCAGCAATATTGGGTCGAGGGCATAGGGAGCGACGTCGGTCCCGATCCTGAACCCGGATTTTTATGGGTCACTTCGTCCTATATGACGTTTGATTCTTGCAAAGTAGATGGCAAGTTGCTCTTCACAAGCAACGATTTCTTGCGTATTCCGCATTGCGATCGCCAATGGATTTGTGCCGACTATAGGAAAACGAATAACATCGAAACCAACGAATTGTATTTTCTGAGACATGGCAGGAGAAGCTACGCTTGTGCTGGCGAAACGACGCTGAACGGAAAGACGTATCAGAAGGTTTATTCCAACAAATACCTTTTCGCCATGCGCCGTGAGGGCGGTCGCGTGCTGGCCGATGCCGATAGCTATCGTGCTGCCTTTGCCCAAGCGAGCAACGTTTACCCGACGAACGACGAGGGCGAATACATCCTCTACGACTACGACGCCCATGTGGGCGACGCCTACCTTGGCACACAGTACACCGTGGTGGAGGAGGGCGACACGACGCTCTCCGACGGGCAGAGCCGCCGCATGTTGGTGCTGTCGTCGGGCCACCGCTTGATAGAAGGCGTGGGCTGCGTCAATGTCCAAGGCACGCCGTTCGACTACCTGTGCCACGACAATGCACCAAACACGTTCTTCGACTTCTCGCTCCTTGAGAACTACTACGACGCCGAAGGCCACCGCATCTATGTCAACACGCGCGAGAAAGCCTATGAGGCCATTGTCGCTGGCGTGCAGACTGTCGCCACCTCCGACCGCCTCGCTTCCGACGACCGCGTCTATGACCTCCAGGGCCGCCGCATGGACGTGCGCCACTTGCCCAAAGGCATTTACATCCAGCACGGCAAGAAGTTTGTGGTGAAGTAGAAGCGTATCTTCTTTAATTAATTAAAAAATGCAATAAGGCCACCGGGACCAAGAGGCAACGCTCTTTTGACTCCCGGTGGCCTTTGCGCATTCCCTAAACTTCGAACAAACTGCTGGCTTTTTTTTGCACATTCGCCGAAAAAACATATTTGGGTAGAAATTCATGTAATTGATTGATATACAGAAAGATAAAGGTGACGTTTGTATTCGGGGGGGTAATACTGCGCATAAGTCAAAATAAAGCTAAAAACATTTGGTGTTTTGATGAAAATTTCATAAGTTTGCAAACAGAATTAATAACAATATAAAAACGATACATCATGAGAGGTTTTAACACTTTACTTTTCGTCATGCTTGCCCTGTCGGCAAACGCAGCGGACGGGACTGTCGGGACAGTCTCAGTCCAGAAGGGAAACAACGTGTCTGTGAATGGTGAGGCCCCATTGTCCCTGACGCTTGACGGCAAGGATCATCAGAGCTGCCAGTTCCTATCCAAGAGGGCTTCAGATGAAAGCCATGAGTTCACGTGGAAGGAAGTGACGACGACCCGTGGCGGCGAGTTGGCAGAGATATTGGGCGACCAGCTTCGATCTGTAGATTCGTTGGTTGTCAAAGGGTATGTCAATGACAAAGATTTTCATGCCATGTGGGATGCTTCTCTCTACGGTTATCTTTCTGTCATCAACTTGAAGAATGCGGTCTTGGAAAACAATGCCGTGCCAGACACTGCGTTTTTTCACGAAAACGAACAATACGAGGGATCCTCTCACGAAATCTTTTATTATATCGGTTTGAGAAAGATCATTCTTCCGGAAGGTTTGGAGAAAATCGGAGAAGGAGCTTTCTATCAAGCTTCAGCCTTAAGGCAGGTGAACTTCCCGTCCACTCTCCGCTATATAGGAGACTTTGCTTTCAATGCCACCAAATTGGAAATGAACCAGTTGGTCATTCCCGAAGGCGTAGAAGAAATCAACCAATATGCTTTTGCCTTTTGCCGCAAATTAAAAGCTCAGGTGACTCTTCCCTCAACAATAAAAAAAATTGGCGAGTGGGCTTTTTATGGATGCCCCATCACCTCTATCAATTTGCCAGAGGGACTTGAGTCTCTTGGATCGCTAGCGTTTTGGGACTGCGACCTGCGGGAGGTCTCGATTCCTAGTTCTTGCCATGAGTTTAATGAGGGATGGCAATTCGGATTCAACAGAAACCTTGAGAAGATGCATTTGCCAGAAGGCATGACAGAGATCCCGGACCATTTTGCCGTTGATTGTTTTAGACTGCGAGAGGTCAATTTCCCACATACTCTAAAGCATATTGGAGAAAAAGCATTCAGCCTGTGCATATCATTGAAGAACGTGGAACTTCCTTTGGGGATGCAGTCACTTGGAGAGGAAGCGTTTTCCGAGTTGGAGGCGTTGGAGCAGATAGTTTTTCCTGCATCAATGAAATCGTTGGGTAAAAATAGTTGTTCGTATTGGAAGAATATCAAGAGAATCTATTGCGCCGCCATGGAGCCCCCCGTGTGCGATCCTACGGACGGCGGTGTCTTTTCTGGCTTTGATTTCCCCGATGGCTTAAACACCCCCGTTGTCTATGTGCCCAAGGGCAGCATCAACAAGTACAAGGACATCTCGCTGGGCAACGTCCTCATCTGCGTCAACTTCTGCATCATCGGTTCCTGTCTCTTCTTCTCAGCCTTTGGCGCAACGATGCAGGAGCGTCTCCACACGGTGGTCTTCGGCCTCTTCACGCTGCTGACGGAGAACGTCATGCTCGACTACGTATTCAACTCGCGACGACAGAGTGTGCAGTTCTTGATCTTCTCCAAAAACTATGAGAAGATAGCCAGCGCCATTGGCAGCACCACCCACCACGGCGTGACGATACTCGACGGCTACGGCTGGTTCACCAACACACCGACCAAGGTACTCTTCGTCCTGGCCCGCAAGCGCGAGAGCCAGTATATCTTCCGCCTCATCAAGTATGTGGACCCCCACGCCTTCGTCTCACAGTCGGCCGTCATTGGCGTCTTTGGCAATGGCTTCGACGAGATCAAGGGCAATATCTCGGAGAAGATGCGCAAGGAAATGGCACTGGGCGAGGAAACCGAGAAAGCAGCCCAAAAGAACCATACAGAAGTCCCTGACGCAAAGGAACAGAAACCCACTATAAAGGGAGAAATTCCTGCCGCAGAGGAAAAAGCATGATCAACAAGAAGATGATGGACTAGAAGAATATAAACGACGAATAGAACATGAACAACGACAAGATAAAACTGGTTTTTGCAACCAACAACGCGCACAAGTTGCGCGAACTGCGCGAGATACTGGGAACGGGCTACGAGCTCCTATCCTTGGCCGACATCGGTTGCCACGAGGATATTCCCGAAGACGGGGCTACGTTGGAGGAGAATAGTCTCGCCAAGGCACAGTACGTCTTCGACCACTATGGCTACGACTGCTTTGCCGACGACACGGGACTGGAGGTCGATGCCTTGGGTGGCGAGCCGGGAGTCCACAGCGCGCGCTACGCCGAGGGCACGGACCACGACAGCGAGGCCAATATGCACAAACTACTGGTCAAATTAGGAAATAATAACAACCGCAAGGCACGATTCCGCACCATCATCACGTTAATAAGGAGACAGGACGCGCCGTCGGCCTCGCCCCGCACGGACTGCTTCTGCGGCGAGGTGGAGGGAAAAATCGCCCTGGAGAAGCATGGCACGGAAGGCTTCGGCTACGACCCCATCTTTATCCCCGAAGGCTACGACCAGTCGTTTGCCGAACTGGGCGAGACCGTCAAAAACCAAATTTCCCACCGAGGAAGAGCCGTCAGAAAACTGGTGGCGTTTCTCCACGGAGAGAAGGCGTAAGCACAAGGCAAAACGGATATCCTTGCACGTCCAGGCTTGTCCGTCCCCATTTATACCTATTTATATCTCATAGATGATGAAACATTTCGTATCAGCCCTGCTCTTGTCCGGACTCCTGAGTTCGGCCACGGGCCTGCAGGCACAGGAAATCGGAACGTGGAAGGCGTATATGTCCTACCACAACCCCACATGGGTGGAGAAAGGAGGCGACCGGCTCTACGTCCTCGCCTCCAACGACCTCTATGCCTACAACGAGAAGGACCAGAGTATCCACACCTTCGACAAGACCAACGGACTGACCGATACGGGTGTGACGCTCATCGGGTGGAACAAGGGGGCTGCGCGCCTCGTCGTCATCTATGAGTCGGGCTATATCGACTTGGTCGATGGCAAGGACAATGTAGTATGCATCAGCGACTACTACAACCACTCCATGACCGCCGACAAAACCATCCATAGCATCTATAACTACGGGAAGCTCTGCTACATCG
>OHCS01001515.1_pt1 | contig 9824 bp, 10 predicted proteins | sample 1566741 | NCBI WGS metagenome assembly OHCS01 (sample SAMEA3879604, study PRJEB24766) | human gut metagenome | biome: human-associated habitat; feature: feces | place: USA | collected 1985/1987 | reverse complement strand
TAAAGAAGTAATAGAAGTGTAAAAAATTTTGCCGTTCCTATCCGGCACTTGCGCAGGGTGTCGGATAGGTCGGGCTTATTCTTCGGGCAAGTCAATCTTGCCGACAAAGCTGTAATAAATATCAATGCGCTGGCGGCGTACTTCGTTCTCGTCATACTCACATTCATAGACAACGATTTTCTCCACCATTTCACGCAAGAGGGTGTGTGTCAGTTCCTCGATAGAAAGGTACTTGCGGACAACGTTCATAAACTTTTCAGCGTTTACCGTGGCTTCCTGTGCCTTGTCCAGTTCGCCCTGCAATGCGGCGGCTTTCTCTTTCAGTTCCCGCTGCTCAGCTTCGTAGTCTGCGGACATTTCCATGAAACGCTCGTCATTGATTTTCCCGTTTACATTGTCCTCATACAGACGCTTGATGTAGCGGGAAAGTTCTGCAATGCGGCTCTGTGCCTGTTCAAGCTGCTTCGTGGCTGCCGCCAGTTTCCGCTTGCCGCCCATTTCATTCTGCTGGATAAGCAGCTTCACGAACCGGGCTTCGTGCTTCTGTGCATAGGCGGTCACTTTCCGCAGATTGTCCAGCACACCCGCCGTCAAAAGGTCGGTGCGGATGAAGTGCGCCGTACAGTCGGCGGTGCGCTTCTTATAGCTGCCGCAGATGTAGCAATCCTGCTTTCTCTTGTCGGTCTGATACCGCTGCTGGTACATCACATGACCGCAGTCGGCGCAGAACAGCAAGCCGGAGAACAAGCCCACATCATCGTAGCGGTTGGGGCGTTTGCGCTGCTTGCGTAACTCCTGCACCCGTTCCCATGTCTGCAAGTCGATGATTGGCTCATGGTGGTTCTCGAAAATCGCCTGTTTCTCAATGGGATTGTCTACGCTGTGCTTCATCTTGTAGGATGGTTTTTCCGTCTTGAAATTCACAAGACAGCCTGTGTACTCCCGGTTTTCCAGAAGATGAACAACAGTATTGGTCGCCCACTTACATTCATAGCCGGGGTGGTAGCGGCGTGTGCTGCCTGTGCGCTGGTATTCCAGCGTCCCCGGCGTGGGGATTTGCTGCTCGGTCAGCATACGGGCTATCTTGGTAGGCCCGTTTCCGGCAAGGCAGAGCTGATAAATCTGCTTGACTACCGGGGCGGCTTCCTCGTCAATGATGAAATTCTCGTCATCGTCCATGATGTAGCCGTACACGGGCTTGCTGGTAACAGGCTTGCCGCTTAGACCTTTTGCTTTCTTAACTGCCTTGATTTTTTTGCTCGTATCTCTCACCATCCATTCATTGAAAAGATTGCGCAGCGGGGTAAAATCATTGTCGCCCATTGCGCTGTCCACTCCGTCATTGATAGCGATAAAGCGGACGCCTTTCTGTGGGAAAAGCATTTCTGTGTACATTCCCACTTGGAGATAATTTCGCCCTAAACGGGACATATCCTTGACGATGACTGTGCCGACTTTCCCGGCTTCAATGTCTGCAAGCATGGCTTGAAATCCGGGTCTTTGGAAGTTCGCACCACTATAACCATCATCCGTGTACCAACAGAGGTTGGTAAAACCGTTCTGCTTGGCGTAGGTTTCCAAAATGCGCTTTTGGTTGGATATAGAGTTGCTTTCTCCTTGCAGTTCATCTTCATGGGATAATCTCGGATAAAGGGCGGTAATAAGGTTTTGGGTTGTCTGTCTTAACATGGTTTCCTCCGTTTCCGACAGCCAGCCCCACTATTCCGTACTTCGATTGTACCATACAGCGGGGCGGCGTGTATAGCGGCAAAGTGTAAAAAGCGCTTCTTTACAGCCCGTCATATTGCCGATTTTTGTGTAGCAGCTTCCGCTTCCAGCACCTTAGCCATTTTGTCGGCTGCGGTTTCTGTGGCACTCTGCTTGAAAAAGCCGGACACCACAAGAACAGAGTTCCCTATGCGGATTTCCGTCACGCAGTCGGCGGGTGCGGTGCTTTTCATGCTGTGTCTGATATGCTCTTTTTTATCGGTCATAGGCGAACTCCTTTCAATCGTTCATCAGTTGCTTTAAGCGGTTTAGCTTGTTTTGTGCGCTTTCCCTGCGGAAGTTCTCGCCGGAGAAGCAGACCGGGGCGCACATTTCAAGCAGTCGGTCATAAATCCGGGCGTGGGGTGTGTCCTGCGGGTTCTGTAACTCGGTAAGCGTGAGGTTGGTCGTGACGATCAGCGGCTTGCCGCTTCGGTAACGACTGTCAATCACATTGTAGACTTGCTCCAATCCGTACTCTGTGCCACGCTCCATTCCAAAATCATCAAGGATAAGCAGCGGATAGCGGCAGAGGTTGGAAATATACTCGTTCTTGCCCTCGAAGGTGGCTGCAAGGTCATTGAGGATAAGGGCAAAATTTGTCATACGGACGGAGATTTCTTTCTCCATGAGGGCGTTTGCAATGCACCCAGCAAGGTAGCTTTTGCCTGTGCCGACGCTGCCCCAGAGCAGATAGCCGATGTTCCCGGCTTTCATGTCCTCCCAATGCTCCACATAGAAACGGGCGGTTTTCATCTGCGGGTTTCTGCCGTTGTCATTGACAAAAGTCCATTCCCGCATAGCCGGGTCGGTAAAGCCCCGGCGTTTCAGTTCTTCCACCTTGTCCCGGTGCTTTCTCTGCTGTTCGGCGGCTTCACGCTCCATGCGCTGCGCCCGCTGGCAGTCACATTCTGCCGGGTGTCGGTCACGCCCAAACAGGGCTATCTTATCTGCCGGAAAAAAGGCTTCTTTCGGTGTCCGGCACTTGCCGCAGTAAAGCAGACCGTCCTCGCCCGTGTAGTCCTCCGGCTCGGTTGCTGTGGTCGGTATCTGTAAATTCATATCTTCAAAAGCTGGTTTCATAGACTTTCTCCCTCCTTGTAGCTGTAATCGGGTATGCCCTTTTTCGGGGCAGCTTTAGCGGTATCGTCAGCCGCCCATCTGCGGATAGTGGCGGCATGGTTCTTGTATTTCCTCCCGGTAGAAGCGATATAGCCGGATAGCCGGTCAATGTAATACTCCCACTTGTCGGGCAGTTCTGCTTTGAGTTCAGAAAACTCCTTATCTGTCAAAATCACATTTTCATATCTGCCGTAGGAAGCGGGGGCGGCTCGTCCCGGTTTTAACTCTCTCTCTTTTTCTATCTCTATATCTATCTCTTTCTTTATCTCTATCTCTGGTGGACAAATGTCCGCTTTTGCTTCGGACACTTGTCCACTAAGCCGTTTTTGCTCTGAAATCTTCATTCTTGCCCTGCGCTTGCGCTCCCCCTCGGTAGAGGACTGACCGATGAAAAGCTCGATATTGCTCATATACAAAGCCCCGTTGTCCAGCGGTTCGACAAGCCCCAGCTTCATAAAGATTTGCAAAGCCCTTTCGACTGTGCCGACCTGCTGGCGGGTAATGGTGGCTATCATTTGGGCGGTGTAGGGGATATTCTCGTCAAGCTGCAAAGTCCCGCCGTATTTCAGCGATTTTAAGTACAGCTTCAAGAGGATATTGGAATACAGCATACCGTCCTGCATACTTTCCAGCAGCACAATAGCGTCATCGTCAAAATAGCTTTCTTTCAGTTTGAGGTAATAATATTTGCGGTTATCTGACATAATCTTGGTTCTCCTTATCTGCGGGGCGGGCTTTCCATCTCTTTGAGTAATACCGGGGGCAGAGTACCACGATAGCCCTAAAACTCTGCTTGCAGTCATGGGTACAGCCCCGGCAAAGGGCATTGAAAGTAATGCGGTTTCGCTCATTGAGGAAGAACGCCCATTCCAGCCGCCGCTTCTTGCTCATTCTCGGCATGAAAAAACGCTCCTTTCTTCGGTTTGGTCGGGTATGAGGGGACAGGGGCAAAATCTGTATGTTCCCGGTGCCATTTTCGGGAAAAATCTGCCCTGTAAGCCCCGTTGGAAAGGTCAGGGGTATTGCGGATAGGGTATGGCATACCCCCCTGCCTTTTGTATGGTTTCGGTATCATTTCGGGGCGGTTTTTAACGCTCCTGTTCATGCTTTTTCTGTCGGCTCGGTGTGCCGTGTAGTATCTGCTCTGCGTTCCGTTTGGCGGTGGCAAGCTGCTCATACTCGGCTTTTGCGGTGCGGTAGGTGTTGTAAGCTGCGTTTTTCTCGGAAATGAGGGCTTCAATCTCCGTATTCAGCTTGGAAGTGGCGGGCAGCTTCTTTCCCGGTGCAAGCACCTTTAGCTGGCGCAGGGCAGCTTCATAGATGATAAATTCCGCTTCGTGGGACTGGCGGTAGTTCTCCGCTTTTCTGCCGGACAGCTTTTTATGAGCGTCAATGGTGGGGCGGGTGCGGCGGTAATCGTTGACAACCTTTCGCAGACTTTTCTTGTCGGAAATGCTCTGCTCAATGCCCCGCAGACTTTCCCTTGCTTCGGAAAGAGCTTTCCGGCTGCTCTCCACGGCTGCGTCCAGCTTGTCAAGGTCAAGCAGTTCGTTCTCCATGAGGAAGTTGTGGGTAGCCGCCATCTGTTTGAGATTGTGCAGGGAAGCCCAGCGGTCATAGCCTGCGCCCTTGCCCTCGGCTCGCTTGGCTTCCCGGTCAACCATACGCTGTAATCCGTCCTGTTTCGGGGCGGTTTTGGTGGCTTTTTTCCGCTGTAAATGCTCCATAATGCTGCCGGGGTATTCGGGTATGGCTGCGGTCTGTTCGGCGGCTCTGTGGGCGTTCTGCTCCAAAAGGACAAGGACGGCGGTACGGTCAAAATCGTCCCCCAGCTTCCGGGCTGTGATAGGCTTGGTTCTGTCCGGGGTAAGGTAGGACAGCCGCCCCCGGCTTTCCTTAACGGTCACACCCTCCCGGAGAAGCAGGGCGGCAAACTCGTCAAAGCTGCCAGCCCGGTCAATGGCTTTCCGTATGGTATGCCGTAGCCGCTGCTTGTCCGTTTCAAACTTCGTCTGCCGGGGCGTGATACCGTCCGCTATCATCGGGGCATTGGCTTTATCAAGGGCAAGCTGTCCTTTCTTCTGCGCCCAGTATTCACGCTCGGTCACTCGGTTCTTGCTGCCATGCAAAAGGTCAATCTGATACAGATTTTCCCGGTGGCACATCTCCATGACTTCGGACTTGAAATATTCCATAGCTGCGTCTGTGCAGCGGTGCTTCATGCCGGATTTTGTGTCTGCTGGTCTGTCCATATAGGGCAGAAGCGGGACAGCTTCAATCCGCAAACTGTTTATGACGATATGCACATGAATGTTGCCGGAGTGGTTGTGTCCGTCCGGGTGGGTGCAGACAATGGCTTGGTGTCCGGGGAAATGCTCTCTGCAAAATTCCTCGCCCAGCGATTGCGCCTTATCAACGGTCAGACCGTTGTCCGTTCCGTCCCGTGGGTCAAAGCTGATGATATAGTGGTGAGACTTCACATCTTCCCGTTTTTGGTTCTTGCCATAGTGGAGATTGGAGCGCATACAGGCAACGGCAAAATCTTCCTCGCCGCAGTTCAGCGTGGCAAAACGGTAGTCCTCACGGGGGACAAGCTGCCCGTTTTCATCAAGGGTGGGCTTCATGGTAAACTCGTCATGCTCAAAAGTAAGGTACTGCTCGGCTGCTCCGTAGTCGGCATTTTTAGAGCTGATATGTTTGAATGTTGCCAACAGCTTCACCCACTTTCTGCAAGACTTCAAACTTCAAGGCGGCAAGGTCGGAAATGGCGGCTCGGATTTCGCCGGACAGGGCGTTGTATGGTACGCCGTATTCGTTCAGATACCGGGCAATCTGATTGAGGTTGCCGCCGATCCTGCCATATTCGGCGGTCAGCTTCCCGACAGCGGCAAGCAATTCATCATTGACCGGGGAAACGGTAACAATGGGGCGTATGGTTGCCCGTGTAATGGCTTGCCGGATAAATTCGGACTGGCTCATACAATAAGGGGCAAGCCGGGCGGTAAAGTCGGCGTATTCTTCATCGGTCAGCCGGGTCTTGACTACCCTGCTGCGGTGGGGCGTGTTATATCGTTTCATAGGTGGTTGACCTCCTTTCTGTGCGTGGTGTCCTCTCACTAATAGGAGAAAAACGGGGTGTGCAGCGGAACTGTTTTTTAAATAATCCGAAAAGACTTTGCGGGAATTTTTCAAGCGGCTTTAGCCGCCATAGCAGGGTTTGGGGAAGGCACTCCCCAACAAGATTCCCGCAAGGACAAAATGAGCGATAAGCGAAATTTGGTACTGCGGTAGAATCTTGCTCTAAGAAACTGCCGGCCTGCCGTTCACTTGCTACTGCCACTTTTTCAGAAAATCTATAACCAGCTTTTTTTATAAAAGGCTGCGGGCTGGCGTTTTTCCCTTACTCCCTACAAACCACAAAAGAGCAGAATGGACGGACTTTCCGGCAAGAACTTTTCCGGCGGCTCGGTCTTTCCCGACAATAAGGCGTTTCGGAAGCTGCGTTTTGCCCGCTGTCTGAAAAAAATGGCAGCCTTTTTTGGTTTCACTGTCTAATACGGAACTTTTGGAAATTTGCCAAAAATGGACGCAAAAAAAGCAGCAAATCTTTTTCGGATTTACTGCTTCATGTGCCGCTGCGGTGCGGCGGGATGGATATTCAGTTGAAATAAAAGAGGATGGTGGTACTTTAGTCTATCGACTCTTTACTAACTATTAGGTAATCTTGAAAGATTTTCCTTGAATTTATCTAAAGAATGTTCATTGTTTCCCGCAAAAATAAGTGGAATTGTATATTCATATGATATGCCATTTTCATAGTCCGATAATTGTATTTTTATAGTATCATCCCTCTCATCTTTAGGTGCTATATATATGAATGAATTTTTATTTATATCAGATATTTTCCCTTTTTCAGAAGAAACAGTATAACCCCAGTCTGTTAAATTTGTCTTTATTGTAACTTCTGTTTCTGTTTCTTTTCTAGTCTGCAATGCTGTTTTATCGATTTGGATATCAAAAGGAGTCGAACCTAACAATTCACTGTTTATATTTACAAGTTCTTCTCCATTTGTTTTAGAAATATTAGATTCATCTTCATAATTTTGTTGAGATTCATCTTTTGGTGTTTCTCTGTTACATCCTAATAAAAAGCATAAAATAATTAGTACTAATACAGAAAGTTGTTTTTTTTGCATTTATTTCTCCTTTCATATTATCAAAGAAAGCACTGAGAGTACTTTCAAGAAATTATGAAATATTCTCAATGCTTTCTATTTTTTGATTATAAACTTGCCGGTAATGATACTATGTTAATTTATCTCTTTCGCGTAACCTTTGTTGCAATATACACATGCACCATTCACCCATTTGTGAGACATTTCAATCGTCTCAACTTCATAAATGCTTACTTCTCCACAAATTAAACATTGTTTGTAATTATATACATGACGTGTCGCACATTTATCCCAGTCATCATATATACCAGGCATTTCATCTTCATATCCATAGTACTGGGGAGAACCCCAACTATGAGTATGAGCGGCAAATACAGTCATTGGAGCAGCTACAATTCCAGCTACTACTGAAAGTGCTAAAATAGATTTTCTTAAATTTATAAGTTCCTCCCTTTCCTTAAAAATACATAGCTCTTTGTTACATTGTCATTTTAACATAATAATTGGTAAAATGCAATAATTTATTTTCTATTTACGAGAAAATACTGTGCATATTATCTTATTTAGGAATAGTTAAGGCGGCTACCTAAATCTTTTTATTACTTTACCGCACATGAGCATTGGCACCAGGGTTGTCGTTGCCGTAGCCTTCCAGCAGGTTGATCGCTCCCCAGATGCCGAGGCCGGCACCCAGTGCGATAACGAGGGTCTGAAGAACGGTTACTGCGCTGTTGAAAAATGCCATAAATGTGTACCTCCTTGTACATTGCGCCCTTATGGGCTGATGAATAGTGATTTTCCATCTGCATGTGCACCTGCAAATGGGCAAACATATAGCCAGATTTCCAATCCCAATCAGAAACCTGGCTATGTAAAGAGGCGGCAGCTCGCCGCCCCTTCTTATTCTGTTGCCAACAGCACACCTATGACATCTTCGTCACCGGAACGAACTTACTTGGCATGATCTGCATCAACCACTTCGTACTTATCACCGGGCTTGAGTTTCAGCCGATGGTCAAGAAACGCCTCGATGCTGAACGTGTTTTTCTTATCAGCACCGGCAGTGAGCTTGTAGTTCGGATGCTGGGTCAGATCATATTTATCTGACTTGAACGGTCTCACACCGCGCAGCTGCAAAATGCACTTACCGCCATCCAACACAGACAGTTCATCCACCGAGGCCAGGTCATGCCCGACTTTTTGGTAATTGGTGCCGTAGGATGGGCTGTTGCCTCTTGTATCGGAAGTGTTGTACAGATCAATCGTTTCTTTCCCCAGTGCCTGATTCAGCTCTTTCAGCGTAGTCGGCTCCGAACCGCCAAGAAAAATACGGGAATCCATATTGCCGATGATGGTATCGGCATTGTCCTTGTAGATTGCCTTCAACTGGCTCTGTGCCTGAAGCACCAGACACGCCGAGATTTCTCTTGATCGGATGGTGGCTACCAGCTTTTCCAGATTCGGAATCTGACCAATGTTCGCACACTCATCAATCAGGCAGCGCACATGCACCGGCAGTCTGCCGCCGTAAACATCATCCGCTTTTTCGCACAGCAGGTTAAACAGCTGCGAGTAAGCCAGGCTGATGAGAAAATTGAAGCTGGCATCCGTATCGGACATGATGAAGAACAGCGCCGTGCGCTTGTCTCCGATGGTATCCAGCGACAGCTCATCGTAGGCGGTAATCTCCCGCAATTCGTCGATGTCAAAGACCGCAAGGCGCGCGCCGCAGCTCACCAGAATGGATTTCGCCGTCTTGCCGGAAGCCATCTTGTACTTGAGGTATTGCCGGACGGCAAAGTGCTCCGGCTTTCGCTGCGCAAGGGCTTCAAACAGGTCATCCACCTCATTGCAGTAATCCTCGTTGTCCTCCCGCAACTGCATTTTGTCAAGCATATCAATGAGCGTCGCAAAATTTTGCTTCTCCGGCTCCAGTTCATAGTGAATGTACCCGATCAGGGCCACGTACAGGAGCGTTTCTGCCTTCACCCAAAAATCATCGCCTCCTTTGCCTTCGCCTTTCGTGTTCAGAATCAGCGCGGTCACCAGTTTCAGGATGTCCTTTTCGCTGTGAATGTACGAAAAAGGGTTATAGTGCATGGACTTCTTGAAATTGATGGTATTAAAGATTTTAATGTCATAATCGTGCTTCAAAAGCGCATTGCCACATTCAATTACAATACTGCCTTTCGGATCTGTGACCACGTAGCTGCTGTGCATTTGAAGCAGATTGGGCTTAAGCCAAAACCTTGTTTTACCGGAACCAGAACCACCAATAATCAAAACATTCTTGTTTCTGGCATTGGCTGGATTTTTCGGTCGATTTGACATCATCAATCGCTCTGTTTTTGTGAGAATCACATTGTCCTCAAACTTTGGAGCCATAAAAGGCTCAATATCTTTGGCGGTTCCCCACCTAGCAGAGCCATACTCAACATTGTGGCGGTACTTTTTGGCATTTTTCCCTTTCAGATAGACTGCAAGGCGAAGTCCTGCGCCACAAATGATACCGACCATCAGATCCATCGAGTGAAAACTTGGAAAAGGATTGCCCAGTGCTATCGTTATGGTAGAAAAAAAGCTGAGGAGCTTTGCAGACATATCTGCGCCCTCAGCCAATCTCCATGCTTCTCCCAAATTTGTTGCAAACAGTCCCATCAAAAGATAGGGGACATTCAAAATCAGGAGCTTTTTGATATTGATATTCTTCATTACAAATCACGCTCCTGTCTCTTTTCACGCACCTTTTTAGGAATAGCA
>OHCS01001512.1_pt1 | contig 9834 bp, 8 predicted proteins | sample 1566741 | NCBI WGS metagenome assembly OHCS01 (sample SAMEA3879604, study PRJEB24766) | human gut metagenome | biome: human-associated habitat; feature: feces | place: USA | collected 1985/1987 | reverse complement strand
TATCATCCTGCCGCCGTCCCGTCACTTTATCGACGTTGAGCAGGCATTTTGCTTCCTGATGTACGCCCAGACGTTTGCACTGATGCAGTCGCTGCACATGGGCAATACGCCGGATACCCCATCAGCCAGTGGCACCGTTAACCGCGTGGTGCAAGGCGTAATCATTCATCCGTGGCAGGCATAAGAGGATCGCATTATGAGCATTATCTCCACCAAATATCTGTTACAGGACGCCCAGGCCAATGGCTACGCGGTGCCTGCCTTTAACATTCATAACGCCGAGACGATCCAGGCGATCCTCGAAGTGTGCAGTGAAATGCGATCGCCGGTGATCCTCGCCGGGACGCCGGGGACCTTTAAACATATCGCGCTGGAAGAGATCTACGCCCTGTGTAGTGCCTATTCCACAACCTACAACATGCCACTGGCGCTGCATCTCGACCACCACGAATCGTTGGATGATATTCGCCGTAAAGTCCACGCAGGCGTGCGCAGTGCGATGATCGACGGCAGCCACTTCTCCTTTGAGGAGAACATTGCCGTGACCAAGAAGGTAGTGGAATATGCCCATGACCATGGCGTGGTGGTAGAAGGCGAGTTGGGCCGCCTGGAAGGCGTAGAGGACGATGTGAAGGTAGCCGCCGGCGAAGGCAGCTATACCGATCCGGATCAGGTGCAGGATTTCGTCTCCCGTACCGGCGTGGACTCCCTGGCCATCGCCATCGGCACCAGCCACGGCGCATACAAGTTCAAGCCCGGCACGAAGCCGCAGCTCCGCTTCGACGTGCTTGAGGCCGTTGAGAAGAACCTGCCCGGCTTCCCGATAGTCCTGCACGGCTCTTCCTCCGTCCCCCAGAACTTTGTCGATGAGATAAACAAGTACGGCGGCAATATGCCCGGCGCCATCGGCGTGCCCGAGGACCAGCTCCGTCAGGCTGCCCGCAGCGCCGTCTGCAAGATAAACATAGACTCCGACCTCCGCCTGGCCATGACCGCAACCATCCGCAAGTACTTTGCCGAGCATCCCGCCGACTTTGACCCGCGTCAGTACCTGAAGCCGGCCCGCGCCGCCATCAAGGAGATGGTCAAGCACAAGATAGTTGATGTTCTCGGCTGCGACGGCAAGGCCGACTGAGCTGTTCCCGGCGCAAACCCAAAGTCTTAAGGAGGGGGTTCGATGAACTTTACCGAAATCCTCGAAAAGTCTGTCGGGAGGCGATATAGCTGCTCCGGCGTCTGTGCCGGGCCGGCCAGCGGTCCCGGCGGCTCTGACGAGCTTGGACTTGAGATAGTCTTTATAGTAAGGCTCATCGTATCCTGCGCCGCGTTTGCGGTGTCCCTGCTCGTTTCGTCTATCCCGGCGCCCTGGCCGGTAGTACTGCTTATACTCGCTGTGCTTATAGCGGGCTGGGACATCGCCGCGGGGGCTGTGTTGAGCATCCTCAAGGGACGCTATCTGGATAAAACGGTCCTCGTCACGCTCTCGGTCGTACTTGCGCTCATCTTCGGCTTCTCAGTTGAGGGAACGGCGCTGGTGCTGCTGTATCAAATCGGCTGCATCTTCGTCGAGTATGCGTACATAAGGACCTATCGCTCCGTGCTCGATGAAATACATTGCGAGCCGGACGACGCCCGCGTTTTCAGCGACGGGGAGGAGAGCATAGTCCCCGCGAACAGCGTTGAGGTGGGAGACACCATCATAATCCTGCCCGGCGAGCGCGTCCCCTGCGACTGCATCGTGCTTGAGGGTACATCCAGCCTTGACAAATCCCCACTCGGGGATTACTCCGGCGCAGTCATGGTGAAGGAAGGGGACGAGACACTCTCAGGCTGCATAAACTGCGAGGGCCAGCTCCGCTGCGAAGTCACGTCCACATCGACCGATTCCGCCGCCGCAGCGCTCTATTCAGCGGTGGAGAACGGCGCGAAGAGGGGAGACGTTGTACCAGGCACCTTCGCCTGGATACAGACCTATCTTACGCCCATCATAACCGTCGCCGCCATCCTCGTGCTGGTGCTGCTGCCGCTCATCTTTGACATTCCCATTGATGAAGCCGTCCGCCGCGCCGCTATGCTGCTGGTGCTGGCGAGCCCCTGCGCGCTCAATGTGGCAATGCCGCTCATCCGGCTGTGCGCCATGTGCGGCGCCGCGAAAAACGGCGTGCTCTATGACGGCTGCAGCGCCATGGACAGCGTAGCCTCCGTCGGCACCGTCGCCTTTGACAAGGCCGGCACCCTCAGCGAGGGCAGCCCCAAGGTCACGGCGATAAAGTCCGAGCGTATGGAGCCGGAAGTCCTGCTCAAAATCGCCGCGCACGCCCTTGCATACTCCAACACGCCCCAGGCGCGCTCCGTCATCGCCTGCTATGGCGACACCATCTACATAGACCTCATTGAAAACTTCGTCGAGATCCCCGGCAGCGGGGTGGAGGTCAAGGTGGACGGCATACGCATCTGCGTGGGCAGCCGCGACCTCATGATGATAAAGGGCGTCTCCGTCCCCGAGGCGGACGTCACGGACGACTACTCCTATTATATCTCCATCGGCGACGAATACGCGGGCCGCATAGTCATGGCGGATGCCCTGCGCGCCGACGCCGCCGAGGGCGTGGCCGAGCTGCGTGCCTGCGGCATGGATGGCATTATCATGTTCACGGACGAGAGCCGCGACGCCGCGGCCCGCGCTGCCTCGGCACTCAGCATCTCCGAATACTACTCCGAGTGCGACAGGGAGAAGATGCGTGGCACACTGGCCGACATAAAGCAGGGCTGCGTGCGCGGCCGCCTGCTCGCCTTCGTCGGCAGCGGCGAGGTCTTCGGAGGCTCGCACAGCGCCGCGGACGTGGATATTGCCATGACCGGCGTTGAGGCGCTGACTATGCCCGTCGGCACCGACATCACCATCTTCGGCGGCAGCGTGGACAAGGTTTCCCAGGCAATAGCCGTCTCGCGCTATGCAAGGATGCTTTCAACCGCCGTTGTAGGCGGGGCTGCCCTTGTAAAGCTTGTGCTCATAGTCATAGCGGCGCTCGGTTTCTCGACGCTGTGGTTCTCCGTGTTCCTGGACGCTATCGCCACCGTGGGCGCCTCGCTTGTCTCCATCCTCGCCTTTGGCGGTGAGATAAGGCAGCCCAAGGGCAAGCACGAGGCAAAGTGATATGAAGTGCGCGATCTGCGGCGGCGAGCTTGCGGAAGGCGCGCTGTGTTCCACCTATGCCATTTGGTTTTACCCGCTGGGAGCCGACGGCAAGCCTGGTTATGACGGCAGGTTCCGCCTGCGCAGGACCGAAGAGGGCTTTTGGTCCGACTTTTTCACGGTCGCCAAGGCCCGCGCACAATACTGCCCGTCATGCAAAATGGTATTTGCCCCGGTGGTCCGGACAGATGAAGATTAAACAAGGCAAACGGCACGGCCCAATGGGCCGTGCCGTTATTCTAATATTAACTTTCACTGACAGCGAGTGTTTACCTGCTGAGCGGGAAGATGTTCGAGTCCGTGCTGAAGTTCGAGACGCTGTAACAGACGAGGACGCTGTCAAAATCGTTCTGCTCGATGTACGATTTGAGGCTGGCGCGGTAGTAGCGCAGGTCGAGGACATGTATCTCGGAAAAGTCGTCGAGCAGGAGAGGGAGGAGGCTGTCCGTGTAGCTGTCGCGGATAATGAGCAGACTGGGCTTGCCCTCAGTGCCGGTGACGATCTCATGCAGGGGGCAGTTGCCGCCCATAAAGGTGGAGTACTTGTCCTTTTTCTCAAGGAAGCTGAAGTCATAGAGCTTGCCCTCGACGGGGCTGCCCTCGGGGTAGCTCGTGACCTTGAGACCCTCGGGCTCGTTCACGAAAATCTCCATCGTGTCCGGCCCGACCCAGGAAAAGCCGGAGGAAGACCAGGTCGTGCCGTAAAACTCCTCAGAGATCACGTGCCTGTCGGCGTAGGAGTCGAGGGCAGGGCAGTCAAAGCCCATGCTCTCGGCCAGGGCGGAAAAGCCATAATATGCGCCGAGGCTCGTCCAGTGGTGGTCGGTGCGGTAGAAGATGTACTCGTCCGTGTGCGCGCCGAGGGCTGAGTACATGTCCACATTCGTCGCGTTCGACTGCGCGTAGCAGTAGTCAATTACCTCTTTTTCGCTGTCATTGGGGGCATTTTTCGGCAAAAGCGAGGCGTAGAGGTCGGATTTATCGGGAATCAGCGCGAAATAGACCTGCGCGTCCGTGTTCTCGACCAGGGCGTTGAGCGCGGACATGTTGGCGTCGAGCGCCGAGCTTTCCGGCCTCTCGTAGCCCTCTATGAGCGTGCCGTTCTCGCAGAGATGCACGTCGTTGTTCTCCTGCTTGCCCAGAGCCAGCTCACTGGCAGCCTTGAGGGTTATCCACTCGTCGCGGAAGGTGAACTGGTCTGTGGTGTAGGTCTCAAATTTCGAGGTGTAGTCGCCGAAAAAGAGGCTCTTGAAGCTGAATTCCGGCTTCATTTGCAGATATCGGTTCTCCTGCTCGGAAAACTGCCGGTCGGGCAGCACGAGGTTCAGGATGAAGAACACGCCGATGAAGGCGAGGAAGATGAGGGCCTCGGCCCAAAGCGCTTTTTTGCTCATGTCAGGCCCTCCTTTAGAAGTTGAAGTAGATGAACGGATTGTAGGTCGCGTCCACAAGGTAAGCCGTGCAGATGACCAGCGCGAGCACGATGAGCGCAGGCGCTGCGAAGCGCCTGGCCTTGGCCGGGAGCTTGCCAAAAAGCTTGCTGCCCAGCGGCGTGGATGCGACGATGGAAATGACAAAGGTTATGGCGTAGCTGCTGAGGTAATAGACGTCCGCAGACGTGGCGAACTCTGAAGCGCCAAAGCCGAGCATCGCGCTTGTATAGGTGCCGATGGCGCCCAGGCTGTCCAGCTGGAAGATGACCCAGCCGAACATGACGATGATAATGGTATAAATATGCCCGAAAACGCGGCTTTTCTCCAGCGCCCGGAGGAAAAACAGCTTTTCAAACATGAGAAATACCGCGTAATAAAGGCCCCAGAGCAGGAAAGTCCAGTTTGCGCCGTGCCAAATGCCGGTCAGAGCCCAGACCACGAAGATGTTGAAAAGCTGCCTGCCGCGTCCGCAGCGGTTGCCGCCGATGGGGATGTACACATAATCGCGGAACCAGGTGCCGAGCGACATGTGCCAGCGCCTCCAGAATTCCGTCACGCTGGTGGAGATGTATGGGTAGTTGAAGTTTTCCTTGAACTCGAAACCTATCATCCGCCCGAGGCCGATGGCCATGTCGGAATAGCCGGAGAAGTCAAAGTAGATCTGCAGCGTGAAGGCCGCAATGCCTAGCCAGGAGCCGAGGAAGGTGAGCTCCCCGGGCCCCATAGCGGCGTAGTAGTCCCAGAGCTTGCCGAGGCTGTTGGCTATGAGCACCTTCTTAGCCACACCCACCATGAAGCGCTCTACGCCGGAGGAGAACTGGTCGATGCTGCTGGCCCTGAAGCCCAGCTGGTCGGCCACGTCCTTGTAGCGCACGATGGGACCGGCGATGAGCTGAGGAAAGAGCGCGACGAAAGTACCGAAGCTGACATAGTTGCGCTGTACGTCCGCATCGCCGCGGTAGACGTCGATGGGGTAGCTCATGGTCTGGAAGGTGTAGAAGGAGATGCCGATGGGCAGGGCTATGCCCAGGGGCTTGATGTCCAGGAAGGGCAGCAGGCTCAGCGTCTCTGCGATGAGGTCGTAATACTTGAAAAAGCCGAGCAGGGCAAGATTTATCACAACGTTCAAAACGAGGACAGTCTTGGCCTTTTTCTGCTGCGTCAGCCGCCAGCGGCCTATCAGCATACCATTAATATAGTTTACGGTGATGGAAAGCAGCATGAGGACGATGAAAACCGGCTCGCCCCAGCCGTAAAACACCAGGTTTGCAACAAAAAGTATTGGGTTGCGCCACCTGACCGGGGCGATGTAATACAGCGCCAGCACCACGGGCAGGTATATGAACATAAATAGTATGCTGGAAAAGACCATCAGCGGTTACCCTCCGGCAGTAAGATTTTTAAGCAAAGAGCGCGTAGAAGCTGTCAGCGATGTCGGACGCATTCTGGTGGGCGACGAGCATGAGATAGTTGCCGGAGACGCAGATCTCGGCGCTCTCCCAGAGCGCCACACTCTCGGGATACCACGCGCCGCCGTCTGCCTGGGCCTGCTTGCGCGCCTCAAGTATGGCCTGAACAGTGGCCACGTCGTCGGAATTCTCACACTGAATGAGAACGATCTCATTGGCAGAGGCAGTTATCATCGCCATCTTGGCAACGAGCTGGAGCGTGGAAACGGCGGTCAGGCCGGGATAGAAGTTGTCCAGGACGGTGCTGTCCATGTCGGTGAGGGAGGAAAACTCGTAAGTAGAGGTAACGGTGGTGTAAAACGCGCCCAAATCGACGCTGCCGTCCTCGGAACCGCCCTCAGCAGGCTCGGAAGGCTGGGCGGAGGGGTCGCTCGGGGTCTCGCTGGGTGCAGCGGGAGTTTCAGAGGGCGCAGCGGGCGTCTCGCTCGGCTGTTCCGGGGTAGGAGTCGGCGCGGTAGTGGGGGCTGGAGTGGGGGTGGGCTGCACCGTCTGCTCCGGCGTGGGCTCGGGGCTGGGCTCTTCGGTCTGCTCCGGGCTGGGACTGGGGCTATGGCTGGCCTCAGGGGTCTCGGTCGGCGCAGCGCTGGAAGCGATGTCGCCTATGACCTCGTCGCTGGGGCTGGCGCCATCCTCGGCGGAGCTGCCGCAGGCCGCAAGCGCAGCAAGCATGAGCACGGAAAGGGTGAGGGCAAGAATACGTTTGGATGTCTTCATCTTTTTTCTCTCCTAAGCTGTAAAGTTGGTCACGCAATGCCAACAGACGAAAAATCCACGGAAAAGTTCTATAAAATTCTGCGGAATTTTTTGCGCAAAACGGTTTATTCCTTCTTTTCGGGGATATAACTGCTCAGAGGGTTGGCCTCAGCTGCAATGTGGAGCTCCGAGTTGTCTACGTGCGTGTATATCTGCGTCGTGTTCAGGTGCTCGTGGCCCAGGACCTCCTGTACGGTGCGCACATCCACGCCGTTTTGGATCATCAGGGTCGCCGCCGTGTGCCGCAGCTTGTGGGAGGAGTATTTGCTGGGGTCAAGCCCGGCCTTCAGGATGGTCTTTTTCACCATGGCGTGTACGCTCTCGCGCCCCATACGCTGGCGGCGGTTGGAGACGAAAAAGGCTTTCTCCGTGCTGCCCACCATCTGTGCGCGCACAGGCTTATAAGCCTCGACTGCAGCCTGACAGGCTTCGTTGAGGTAAACAATGCGCTCCTTGCTGCCCTTGCCAAGAACACGGAGGCTGTCCTCGCGTACATCCCCAACATTTAGTCCTACTATCTCCGATATACGCAGCCCACAGTTGAGAAACAGACATATTATACAGTAATCGCGCTCTCTGTTCACACCATCTACGGCGTCCAGCAGGCGGCGCGATTCCTCAAGCGTCAAGTAGCGGGGGAGAGTCTTGGTCGTCTTTGGCGTGTCAAGCCCCTCGACGGGGTTTACATTCAGCTGCTTGGTCTTGATGGTTAGATATTTGTAAAAGCTGCGAATCGTGGCGATTTTTCTGGCGCGCGAAGAGGCCAGCAAACCGTATTCCGGCTCGCGGCTGCGCTCGTTCTTGACCTTGTCGCGGGAGAGAAAGGCCATGTAGTCGTAGACATCGTTAAGCGTCACGGAGGCGATAAAGTCCAGGTCGATGTCCTTAATTGAAATCTCGTCCAGCTCGGTAGAGCGCGGAACGAGACCGCGTTCAATTTTAAGGTAACGGAAAAAATTCCGCAGATCCAGAAAGTATTCGTCAACGGTAGCGCGCGAATGGCCCTTGATTGTTTCGTGATAGCTAAGAAAATCCCGGAGTACAGCCGGCGCCTCGCTGCGGTAGTCCAAAACGCTTCACCTCCAGCTACCTTATTGTAAGGCAAGGGGAGCAAATTGTAAACCGTCTAATTACACATAAAATTAAACAAAATAAAAATTTTGTTTAATTTAGGGGAGTCCAAAAGCGTCCCGGAAGTCTTCCGGCCTCCGGGTACGCTCTTATATAATGTATTTGAGCCCGTCGATGCCCGTGATGCCCAGGCCTGGCGCTTCCGTAAGGCTGATTGTGCTGCCCTCAAAAATTGCGCCGCCCTCGACCGGGTCCTCGCTGCACAGCGCCGGCCCGTCCAAATCTATGCGCGTTATCACGCTCCGCGCGCATGCCAGATGTGCCGCCGCCGTCACGCTGACCTTTGCCTCCAGCATGCATCCCATCATGCACTCCACACCGTAGACCTCAGCTGCCGAGACTATCCTCAGCGCGTTTGTCAGCCCGCCGCACTTCATCAGCTTGATGTTCACCATGTCCGCCGCGCGCTCCTGCATTATGCGCAGCGCGTCCCGCGGCGAAAACACGCTCTCGTCAGCCAGCACAGGCACTGGCAAGTTAGCCGTTACAAACTTTAGTCCTTCGAGGTCGTAAGCTTTCACCGGCTGCTCGACCAGCTCGATATCAAGCCCGGCGTCCTGCATACGGTTCAGCAGCCGTACTGCCTGTTTGGGTGTCCAGGCCTGGTTGGCGTCGATGCGGATTTTGGCGGTTTTCGCCGCTCCACGCACGGCCGCCAGGCGCGCAAAATCGAGTTCAGGGTCAATGCCAACCTTGATTTTTAAAACATTATAACCATTATAAATGCCATATTCGGCATCCGTTGCCATAATTTCAGGACTATTTACGCTAATAGTGAGGTCAGTTTCCAACCGCGGTGTTCCGCCGCCGAGCATTTTATACACAGGCAGCCCGCAGTATTGAGAATACAAATCCCAGAGCGCAATATCCGCCGCAGCTTTGGCGCTGGGGTTGCCGACCATGGCCTCCTGCACCTCGTCCAGCAGCAGATAATACCGCCCTTCGCCAGTCATGCGGGAGCGGATGTCCTTGTACATATCCCTGTCCGTCATGCCCTCGTCGAAATCCTCGGAGGTATAACGCAGGAAAATGACGTGGTCGACTGCGACGCCGCCCGCTATAAGGTCGTCGCGCAGCATTTCCAGTATGGTGGACTTGCCGCAGCGCCTTATGCCGGCCAGAATCTTCACCAGCGGCACGTCTCGGTATTGCCTGAGCGTGTTCATATATTGCGGACGCAGAACCATGCTTTTACCTCCTCGGCCTCTATAGTTCATAGTATAACCAAAAAAGCCGTGATATTCAAGAAGTTTTTACGGATATTCAGTAAAAATTTCTGAGAAACACCAAATTATTTCGGAATTACATAAAATCAGAAGTCCTCCGGCGGCTTGGCGCTGCTGTAGAGGCCACGGCGTTTGCGGGGCGCTGGTTCTTCTGCGGCAGGCGCTTGGATTGAGGGCGATGCGGAGGCTGGCGTTGGAGCGTAGTCCATCAGGCTGGTTTTCACTATCTCTCCGGACATGGGCAGGCGGGTGTAGTCCAGCTTCTTCAGACGGAGTATGTTGTGACCTCGTATCACGACAAGCAGCTCGTCGTTTGGCAGCCTGAGCACCTCATCCGGCGTGAGCAGGCGGCGCTTGCCCTGCCCCTGGGTTTGACGGTACTCGGGTATGACCTGAGCGACTGCCATCGTTTTGCGCACGGTCATTGTAGAGCTTATCCTGATGCTCATGTCGCCGCTGCGCTCGGAGAAGTACTCAGCGGTGACGTCATCTGTGCAGCCGAGCATGAGCTGCACGTCGGTGTTCCCTATAATCTCGGCCCAGAGGTTGTTCGGGTAGCGGTTCTGGAGCTGGCCTAGACTTTGCACGGCGAGCATGACGTAGATTGCGCGGCTGCGTATGACTGA
>OHCS01001506.1_pt1 | contig 9852 bp, 8 predicted proteins | sample 1566741 | NCBI WGS metagenome assembly OHCS01 (sample SAMEA3879604, study PRJEB24766) | human gut metagenome | biome: human-associated habitat; feature: feces | place: USA | collected 1985/1987 | reverse complement strand
AAACAACCATTTCACCATACTGATATGCTCTCATAAACAACATTTGTCCCGTCAGGCTATTCTTAACAGATTCGGTACATCCTCCCTCTGCCAGATACTCAAGTCCTAAATTTATATTACGGATATTGGTATAATTCCATCGTTTATAACCACTGCCCGACGTTGTAATAGTACTCAACATAAACGGAATACCCGTTTGCTGCTCAGCTGTATTATCCGCACTTGTAGACCAACCGCTAAAGATATCGCCATAGAGATCAGTCACATAAGCAGTTGCTAAGTTGTCATCATTCCAAACCAGGTCTGCATCATAGTTCCACAAGTTCGAGATATCCAAACTATTGCATCCATTGACCAGCAATATAGTTGCCAAACCAATCGATAATTGTTTTATTTTATTCAGTTTCATATTTTTTTAATTTTAGAATGAGAAGTTAAGTCCAAATGTAAATGATCTCATCAAAGGGAATGAATCGTAGTATTTCTGTTCAGGGTCCATGAACTCATTCATCGCCGAGATAGAAAATAAGTTAGTTGCATTCATAAATACCTGGGCACGAGTCAATCCTAATGGACGAAGAACAGCCATAGGCAAATCATATCCTACATTCAGGTTTTTTAAACGAACATAGGCTCCATTCCGCATCCAGAAATCAGTATTACCATAACCTGATTCATACTGGTTCTTACCGATTACACGGGGATAAATACCATCAGGATTCTCCGGACTCCAGCATTTATCACTTGTCCAGATAGGATAATACGGACGAGTGTTACCACCATACTGCGGTATGCCCTGGGTTGCCTCACATCCGACCAACCGGTCATAGTTGCCAACACCCTGAAAATGCATATCAATAGTAATACCCTTCCAACTGAAGCTACCACCGAAACCATAGTTAATACGGGGAGTCCCGTTTGTGGACAACAAGTTATACGCGTCATTTCCATCAATCTTTCCGTCCGGCCCCGGAGCATAACCATCACCACGGGTATCCTGGAACAAAAGACCGCCAAGATACGGATCGCGTCCATACTGCTTGAATCCTTTGGCAATCAATTCATCTACTTCCGCCTGATCGGTCAACAAATGATCGACTTTCAACCCCGTGATACGCCCGGCCGACATTCCGACCAAAGACAAATCTTTCAGGTTACCAGTCATATAAATCACCGATTCATCCAATACGTCCCAACGATCTTTCGAGTAACCGATATTCATATAAAGAGAATAATTTATTCCATGTTTAGCCTTATCTCTCCAACCCAGCGTCACTTCACCACCTCTCCATGAACGTTCAGCATAATTTTCAGGAGCCAACGATGCCCCATAAGTACTTGGCAAAGTAGATGTTCTTGAACCTAAAATATCGGTTTCCTTTCTGTAGAACCCATCAACTGTTCCACTCAATCGATTATTCAAAAAGGTAAAATCCAAACCACCATTGATAGTCGATGAAGTAGCCCAGGTCAAATTATAAGTCGGCATACTGCCTGTCTGTATACCGTTTGCCAATCCATTTCCAAACATATAACTGCTACCGGAAGTATATCTTTCTATATACTGGAAATATCCAATCGACGCATTCGATGTATTCAAATCGTTACCGGTTGTACCATAAGAAGCACGTATTTTTAAGTCGTCAAGCCAATTAGAAGCGCTCTCCATAAAGGCTTCTTTACTGATACGCCATCCAAGTGAGGCCGAGGGGAAAAAGCCCCATCTGCTTTCTTTAGGAAACTTATTATTTCCATCATAACGGAATGAGAACTCTGCTATATACTTGGAATCATAATTATATGTAGCACGTCCGATCCACGACAAATGCGAACCTAAGTTCTCCGATTCATTTACTGAAACCGTCCGTCTTTCCGGATCGGTTGAAAACACGAACCATTGGTCATAAGCCGTCAGCGGATCATTCGCTGTTGCATAGATGGCTTCACCCTGACTTTGAGCCTGCTCAAAAGTGATCATTCCGCCTACTTCATGCTTACCGAACTTATTTTTATAATTCACCGTCCAGTCAAACTGTTCATTCCAGAATTGGCGGGAACCATAAGTCAGATTCTCATAATTGGAACCAAACGTGAAAATATTATATTTATTCAAATCCAGCGGTCCCGGAACAAAACGGTTATTAGGATCAGCCGATTGAAAATTGTAGGCCTTCTGATGAGTAAGATATTTCTTGCGGGCATAGTCATTGATTATGTAATTTCCGGTTACTTTGGTTGATAATCCGGGTAAAAGCTTGCTCAAATCGATGTTTAATGATAAAATACCATTTACATTACGTCTGCGGGTTTTGATATAACGATCACCCAATATCACATCTGCGACATTCCAACCTTTAAAATTACTGACATCCGGATAAACAGGATAATCAGTCTTTTCGTTTGCCGGAGTACCATCCAGATACGCATAAGACGGAACCGTCCTCAAACAATTAAACGTAGTTCTGTAAAAGTCGAATATATCCTCACTGTCATCACCACTACCAGACCAATTAAAGCGTCTGTCATCTTTCTGATAACCGGAAACATTCGCATTCAAGGATATATATTTACTCAGATTCACTGTCAGATTGGACCGAAATGAATATTTATTATTTTCCAGATTCTTATAAGATCCTTCTTCCCTGATAAAACTACCTAAAACATAGTATTTGACTTTTTCCGTACCACCTGTCGCACTAATAGAATGCTTTGTATTCCATGGATTTTGCCAGATCAGATCATTCACATTATAATCATGTGTCTTGGCATACTCCATCTCTTCATCGTTGTTAGGCCGGGCAAGTCCGTTAGCCTCGGCCACTAAATTTTGATACACCAATTCTTTGTAAGCGCTCATATCATCCGTGAACAGCTTCCGGGTAGGTCTGTTGAACGTATATGATCCCTGATATTCAAATTTGGGTTTTCCCATGCTATCCGCGCCCGACTTAGTCGTTACCAGGACAACGCCATTACCGGCCTTAGAACCATAAACAGAAGCTGTCGCAGCATCCTTCAAGAAACTCAACTGATCGATTTCGTTCGATTCAAGCGCATCGAATGCCGCCTTGTCCCGAATAATTCCATCGATAACAAATAACGGGTCACCGAATCCGCCACGCATACGGATTTCCGAGCTTGCTCCCATGAAACCGGAACTACCGACAATTGTCAATCCTGGTGCACGGCCCGCCAAAGTATTAGACAAGTTGGTCGTCGAAATGCTAGATAATTCCTCCGTTTTTACATTCGTGATGGCACCGGTCATATTTATCTTTTTCTCTACACCATATCCGATAACGATTACCTCATCCAGTTTCTGGGTATCTTCGTGTAATGTAATCTGATAAGAACTCTTACCATCCTCCACCTGTACTTTCCGTTCCAAATAACCGATATAAGAAACAAGCAAAGTCGCCCCGGCCGGAATTTCACTCAAGATGAATTTACCTTCGGCATCCGTCACCGTTCCGACTCCTTTGTTTCCTTCAAGAGTAATGTTTGCACCGATAACCGGTGTCCCTTCCTCATCGACAATAACCCCTGATATCTTCTTTTTATTCTGCTGAATTTCATTTACGATCAGCTGTTCTACCGTCCGAACATTCTTCTTTACATTATTATCTTTTAAAAACACACGGTTATTTACGATCTTATAAGAAATACCGGTATTCTTAAAAACCTCTTTGAGCACTTTTTCGATGTGTTCATTTTTAAAATTAACAAATACGTTGGAGATTTTCTTATTCAACAAGGCTTCGTCATAAGAAAATTCATATCCGGTTTGTTCACTGATACTCTGTATAACTGCACCGACCGTTGTGCTATTCAACGTCAGTTCCAGATTCACATACAAAGAATGCGCATCGCTTATCGCCATAGCGGGCGATGCAGAAGTCAAAAACATTGCTAATGTAGCAATAGAAACTTTTTTAATCATACATGTGATTTAATAATGTTAGTACTATTTTTTAGTTACATTTCTGTGTGTGTGTCAGTTTTTTCAATCATTTTCTCATAGGCATTACTTTTTAAATTGTTCGTATATGAAAACTTCGTTTTCTTCTATCTTATAATGTATTGGAGCCAGGTATTCCAATAATTTCAGGATATCGACCAACTCTTCATCATCATTAATCACACACCGGAATTTACGTTGTGCAAGAGCTGAAGACTCGATATTTATGTTTACATTAAATTTTACGGATAGTTTATTGACTATTTCACGCAGGGTCGCGTTTTCAAAGACAAACTGTCTCAGTCGCCAGGCTGTCAGGATATTCACATCGACAGCCTCTGTGGTATATTCATTCTTGTTTTGGTTATAAGTTACTTTTTCTCCGGGGGATACATCCAGCAGTTTATTACGGTTCGCATCCAGCAATTCTATTTCTCCGCTGACTAAAACGGCCTCTACTCTTTTATTTTCTACATCGGTCTTTACATCAAAAGAAGTACCTTTTACCTGGATATTCACATATCCGGTAAAGACATTAAATAGAGAAAATTGTTTCTGCTTTCTTTGAGACTTCAAAGAAAGCTTCTCCTTGCAAGGAGACCTGACGATTCTCGTCAGAGAAAGATTCCGGGTATTTTAATGTCGATCCACCCTTCAACCAAACGGACGTTCCGTCAGCAAGCACGACCTTTTTCACGTCTTGCCCGGGTTTGACCACAATACTTATATATTTTTCAGGCTTTAAATACTCATAGCCCCCATAAAAGCAGGAAAACAGTATCAAAAAGACGGCAGCATACTGCAACACGTTACGCATTAACTTAAAACGGTTGGAACGATTGATCTTCACATTCAGTTTTTCCAATGCCTTTTCAATATGGTCCGAACTTTTATAATACATCATATTATAGGAAACACGAAGATGCATCACTTCAGATAATATCTTTTTATTATCCTGTGACAAGTTACTCCACTCCTCCATCTTCTGCATTTCATCGGAAGATATATTTCCTGCCAGGTATTTTGCCAAAAGTCCGTAATCAAATTCCATTTTTCATCTTTTATACAAGCTAAACGTATGAGAGGTAAAAACTACGGAGCAATCATTCATTTTTTTTAATTTCACTGACGAAAAAAATAAAGAAGAGATAATATGTAGAAATCATTTTTAGATAAATGCGCCCTAAGATACTTAATCGCCAGGTAAATATGACTCTCTACCGTGCGCTGTGGGATTTGGAGACGCTCGGATACTTCCTTTGCCTTTAAGCCTTCAATATAAGTAAGAATAAATACCTCACGCCGCTGGGTTGGCAATTTTTCCAGTAAATTATGTAGTTGCTCGTAAAAATCTTTTGAATAAATTTCTTCCAGGACAGACGCATCTGAACGTAATAAGGCATTATACTCTTCCAGATATGCGCTCTCTATATGAAGATTATACTTGTCGGCTGACTGTGTTTTTCTATAATAATCAATACAGCGGGTATAAGCCGCCTGAAACAGATAAGAATGAAACCCTTCTCCGGCGTATAGCTTTTTTCGATTTTCCCAAACATGCAAGAAAACATCCTGAACGACATCTTCCGCCACTTCCTGTTCCACCATAGCTGCGACATACGCCATAACACGGGGATAGTAATGACGAAACAAGCTGTTGAAAGCCTCACGGTTCCCTTCTCTTAACTGACTTAATAAAGAAACATCAAACATAAATATATTCAATTTATAAAGAAAGCTCTAAGTTTGCAGTAGCGTGAAGCATACTGGATAATATATAACACTTCTACGTTTTTAGTACGCCTGACAAAGGTAATATCAAAATAAATAAAAATAAAGGTTGCATAAAAAATATTCAGAATCTGTTTTGAATTTATTGTCAGATTTCATTGTTGAAAGATTTGGACTATCAAAACGTGTATTTCATGCAACTCTTCTTTAGCTCACATCTCTCCAAAATATCAATTTGATCTATTAAGTCACAATAATCTATCACAAAGTTTATCATATAGCCATTTTAGTATCTGATGTATTTGACAGATTGATTGAATCAGAAAAAGAATAATTACAATATTTAACACATTTACCATTAATATCAATTCCAAGATCTCGTTTTAAATAAATTTGAACTTCGTTTAAAACGAAATTATTTTCCTTTTAAACAAAATAGAGGTTCGTTTAAAAGGAATTTTTTGTTAATTGCAGTTGAATTTAGCCGTTTTTGGATGGTTTTATCACTTGAAATGCATGTTTTTTAGCAGAATTATTTTCTGGAAGAGATAAAAACACACATACAATTCAAACAACACATTTACATGTATACAACTTTATTCACTCACTTTATCTATTTTATATCGATAAAACAAAGCAAAAAGGCACACCAAAATCATAAAAATCAAAATAAAGACACTTTCAATCCTCTTTAGAATCAAATAAAAAACAATACACCCAAGCCCCGACACATACAACCTGCTGACAACAGAGGTAAAATGACATTTTGATAAACAGAGTCAAGGATGACGGTAAAGACAATTGAATCCGGATATAAAGGATATTATACAAAAGATCATTTAACCTATTAAGAAAAGACGTATATTTGTCATAACAAAGAAAGATGATATGGAAAGAATTTCAGTTACTGATTTTGGGCCTATTCAACATGCGGAGATAGAGATAAAACCGTTCTGCATTTTGATTGGGCATACTTCAAGTGGGAAAAGCACGGTGGCGAAGCTGCTGGATTTATTTAATAGTCAGGAATTTTATTTCATTGAGCCGAAAGACAATCTCGTTCCTTTTATTTCTTTGCTGAAAAAATACGATATCGACTTTGATTTTAAAGAGCATACATGTATTGTGTATAAAAAAGGTGAATATACATGGACTATATCAAAAAAAGGGATAGAAACGGATTATCCTTTTACAGATATTGCCAATGAATGGTATCATGGGAATGTCCTATTTACAAAAAGCCATAGACCTTTTAGAGCACGAATAATCAAACTGCTGAATCTCTTAAATGAGGATATCCGTTTACCGGAGTTGCAGAATTTTGAACATATCGAACAATTTCCTGATGAAAAAATACGGGATAATCAATACATTCAATTCTATTCCCGATTAATGCATACTTATGTTTATAACGAAATCCCATCTGTTTATATTCCTGCAGAACGAATATTAATGTCAGTTCTTTCCAAAGCAATATTCAGTTTTTATGAAAAGGGAATAAATATCCCGGATTGCTTAAAAATATTTGCAAATAAGTATAGCTTGGCTAAAGACAATCAGGAACAGTACAAAATAAATTTTCTTAATTTGGAAGTGCATTTTGATAGTACTACCAATGATAAAATCAGACTGGAAAATGGAGAAGAGATTGAATTGACCCAGGCATCGAGCGGTTTGCAATCAATTATCCCATTATTGTCTGTTTTTGATCTTGGTTTAGATACAGATACCTGCACTATCATCGAAGAACCCGAACTCAATCTGTACACCCAGGTACAGAAGGACCTGACAGAATATCTTGTCAAACGAACAAAAGAGATGAAGGCGAAGTTATTCATTACCACCCATAGTCCTTATATATTAAGTACTGTCCAAAATCTTTTGCAAGCCGGCAACGTTGCCGCAGAAAGTCCGGAGAAAGCAGAACTGGTGGCTAAACTCGTCAGCCCCGATAAATGGATCGATTACAAGGACCTGACTTGTCAGTTCTTTTCCAGCAACGGTACAAGCTACAATATTCTGGATGATGAATACCACACAATAGGTATTAATCAGATGGATGATGTTTCTGCCGAATTATCCGAAATTTACGATTCGCTTTTAGATATAAAATACAATGAGTAGCTGTAAATGTTTTAACCAAGAAGTAACTGGAAGAAGTTTAATAGAACGCCTCCCGGCAAGTACATGCCAATGCACATCAAAAGCACGTTTGATGGTTGAAGAGAATGGGCGCAAGTTTGTTTTGATTGTTTCAGACTGGAAGAATGTCGAAAAGATTAAAGTCGATGGTGCCCTTATCTGCAATCAGGAAAAAGAGAAATGCGATTATTTTTTCTTTTATTATCCTTCGGGAAAAACGAAAAATGATCGTCATGCTTATTTTGTGGAGCTGAAAGGTAAGAATATCGGTAAGGCGATGAGCCAGATCATTTCAACGATTCAATGCTTTATGCAAGAAGGGTTGCTCAAGAATATTTCTTTGCAAAAGGCGTTTATTGTCAGTTCGCGTTTTCCTCAAAAAGACCGGACAACCGAAAAATTGCAGGAAGATTTAAGAAAGAAATATAAATGTCCGCTTGTCATTAAGAACAATATGATAGAATATCGACCATAACGACCTGTCTATGCATACCTACTTTCTTATCCTGATTATATTTTCTTAAATATATTCGATACCTTTGTCCCCAAACGAATAAAAAGTAAAGAATATGAATTATTACGAACTGAAATTCACCTATGAATCGCCTATCGAGGCAACAATCATCAGTGATGTACTGGCGTCCGAACTGGGCGAAATCGGTTTCGAGAGTTTTACCGAAGACGAAGACGGCTTGCTGGCCTATGTATCCGACCAATTATATAATGTAAAAGCATTACAGGATAAACTGAATGAATTTCCGCTGGAAAACGTAACCATCCGATACACCGAACAACTGGTGGAAAGCAAGGACTGGAACGAAGAATGGGAAAAAAACTATTTCAAGCCCATTCGTATCGGTAACGACTGCATCATCCGCGCTTCTTTCCACGAACCGGAACCGGGTTATACATATAATATTATAATAGACCCGAAAATGGCTTTCGGTACAGGCAATCACGAAACGACTTACCTGATGATCAGCGAAATGCTGAAACTCGACCTGGAAGGCAAAGACCTGCTGGATATGGGATGCGGAACAGCCGTACTAGCCATCCTGGCAAAAATGAAACACGCCAATAAAGTAGTCGGAATCGACATCGACGAATGGGCTTATAACAACGCCCTAGAGAATATCCGCCTGAATCATACCGAAGACATACAAGTTGCCTTGGGCGGCGCCGAGAAAATCAAGGAATTCGGACTATTCGACATCGTCTTTGCCAATATCAACCGGAACATCCTCCTGAATGACATTTGTCAATATACAAACAGTATGAAACCGGGAAGCATCCTATTTATGAGCGGCTTTTATGTAGAAGATATCCCGGCGATAGAAGCAGAATGTCAGAAGAACGGGCTGAAATTGGATTCTTATAACGAAAGAAATAACTGGGTTGCCGTGAAGGTCTTAAAAGGATAACTTTTTTTAACAGCAAAAGTTAAGACAAGGATAAACCTTAATCCAAATAAATACGTTATCTTAGTGGAAACTTCTAAAAAGAAAAAGTTATGAAAAGCGTAGATTCAAAATTATTACTTGGCCTTGTAGTAGGCGCGGCTGTTGGTGCCGCTGTAGGTTATTTGGCAGCGACAGATAAGAGAGAACAATTACTGGAAGAATTGAACGGTGTTGTCGGAAAAGTAAAAGAAGGTTTTAACTCCGCTCTTGCCAAATATAAAGAAGGAAAGCAAGAAGTAGTACAGGCAACAGAAGAAATCGTAGCTGAATAAGCTTTGTATGGAGAAAGATTCAGGAACAGTCTTCCGTGAGCTGAAAGAAGATGTATCGGCTTATGTGGAGTTAAAACTTGAGCTCCTAAAGTTGAGCACATATGAGAGAACGGGTAAAGTCATAGCCGTTCTCTCATATGGCTTGATATTATTGTTCTTGGCGTTCTTCGCCATCTTGTTCATATTCTTGGCCTTGGGCTTCTTCCTAGGGGATTGGCTCGGCTCCTCCGGGTTCGGATTCGGTATCGTGGCGGTCTTGTACCTGCTACTTATCGGCATTATAATAATG
>OHCS01001504.1_pt1 | contig 9861 bp, 16 predicted proteins | sample 1566741 | NCBI WGS metagenome assembly OHCS01 (sample SAMEA3879604, study PRJEB24766) | human gut metagenome | biome: human-associated habitat; feature: feces | place: USA | collected 1985/1987 | reverse complement strand
GAATACATCTGCCAGGACTTTGCCTTCCGAACTGAGGATGAAGCAGTCATGCTTGAATTCAAAATTAAGAAATGGGAGGACTGACATGAAAGTACGCTGGAAAGGCAAAACCGAGTTCTTAGTGCTTACGCACGACAAAGTCTATACCGTTCTTGGCGTGGAAAAGGGCTGGTATAGGCTGGTCGACGATAGCGGCGAAGATTATCTGTATCCTCCAGAGAACTTTGAAATTGTGGAGGATTGATATTTTATGACAATCCAGGAACTTCGAGACCATCTTAGTAATTTGGTCAGCCACATTACCTTCTACTATAATGGATATGCCTGCGGTATCGACCCGTTGTCACGAAACCTGTATGAAGTATGGTGCGGAGACGATGCCTTTTCTGTCGGCTCTGTCGACGAGGTTTTGAATGAAGAACTCTTTGACGGTAGATCGCTGACGGATATTTGGGGTGATGTGACTGATCTGGACTTCTAAATCTCGCAAGAAAGGAGAAAAAGTGTGATAACCATTCAAGGGCAATACAACACTGCTGTCTGCTATACCAATGAGCTGGAAGGAGCGGCTCGGGAGCAGATTCAGGCGGTGTGTGACCGGCCCGAGTTTGCGGGCTGTAAAATCCGCATCATGCCCGATGTGCACGCTGGAAAGGGCTGCACCATTGGCACTACCATGACTATCCAGGACAAAATCGTTCCCGGTATGGTGGGCGTGGATATTGGCTGCGGCATGGAGACGGTGGAACTGGCTGAGCGTGAAATCGACTTCGCCAAGCTGGACGCGCTGATCCGGGAGAAGATCCCTTTTGGTCGGGAAATCCGTGATATTCCCCATTTCCTTAACTCCGAGATCGACTTGACCCAACTCCGGTGCGCTGACCAGGTCAATCTTGACCAAGCAATCCATAGCATCGGCTCTTTGGGCGGCGGTAACCACTTTATTGAGGTAGACCAAGCCGGGGACGGACGGCTATTCCTAGTCGTTCACTCCGGGAGCCGGCATCTCGGAACCGAAGTAGCCGACTATTATCAGAATGAGGGACGCCGCGCACTCTGGGGTGGGGCCAAGCATCAGATCCAGGAGATCATCGCAAAACTCAAAGCCGAAGGGCGATTTCAGGAGATCCAGAAAACCATCACGGCTCTGAAGAAGGAGCATGAGTTGGATATTCCCAAGGATCTCGCCTATGTGGAGGGCAAGCTGTTCGATGACTACATCCACGATATGAAGTTGACACAGCAATTCGCCGTGCTCAATCGGAAAGCTATGGTGGATGTCATCCTGGAGGGCATGGGCCTTACGGCCGTGGATATTTTCACCACCATCCACAACTACATTGATACGGACGCTATGATTCTCCGAAAGGGCTCTGTTTCCGCTAAGAAAGGAGAAAAACTGCTTATCCCCATTAACATGCGGGACGGCAGCTTGATCTGTATCGGCACGGGAAATGAGGAGTGGAACTGTTCTGCTCCGCACGGGGCCGGACGCCTCATGAGCCGTCGAGCAGCACTTAACACACTCTCTATGGAGGAGTTTCAGAATGAGATGAAGGGTATCTACACGACTTGCGTAGTGCCCGACACTCTGGATGAATCCCCTATGGCCTACAAGAGTATAGAGGAGATCGTTTCCCAAATCGGACCCACCGCAGTCATTGTGGAACGCATCCGCCCCGTTTATAACTTCAAAGCCTCAGACTAAAAGTGAATACGGAAAATCTCAGAATGCCTCGAATTGTGTAACAGCAGTTCGGGGCATTTATATTTTCTGGAAAGGAGCGGCATGAAGGGAATTTATAAAAGACCAGTAAGTTGCTCTCCTTGCATCGACATGGATTGGATGACACCTGAAATCTGTGCCGAATGTGAGCGATTGGGACGTGAAGAGGTTGATATTTTGCAGCTCGGTGTCGGGTTCTTTGCAAACAAGGCGATTATCAAGAGGCCAGACGGCGCGCTGGCGACAGTTCTGCTCAGTGAGCTCACCATTACGGATTGATATTTTTGAAAAGGAGAAAATCGCTATGGTTGATACAAGAGGTCTAAAAAAGTCCGCTGTTCTGGCAGCACTTTATAACGCTTCTAAGCCGCAAGGGTTGGGGTTTCTACATTTCGATCCAGCTCCGATGACTGAGGAGGAGGCCGAAGAACTTTTGAGAATGGGCACCTACTTCGATTATCTCAAAGGTCGCGTCATGAAGGTGGATCTGAGCAATGACGATGGAGCTGGCACTTAAACAGGCATGTCGCCAAGCTAAGAAGGAGGAGAAAACACCGTGACTGTGTATATCGCCGGGAGACAGACAGGTAAGACGACCCATTTGATTGGGATATCCGCAAAGACTGGCGCTGTTATCGTAGCGCCGACTTATCAAATGGTGAAGTACATCGACCAGATGGCCCGCGAACTCGGGTTGAGAATTCCACCGCCTATTTCGGTTGTTGACTGGGCTAAGCTGGTGGCCCGCAAGCAAGTCGACCCAGACCAAAGATATTTGGTGGACGAGCTCCAAATGGTGCTGCACCAGATGAACGTAGATGTAGCAACGCTTAGTAAAAACAATAAGGAGGAAGTTCGTATGTTCGGAGTAAAGGAAACCTGCTGCACTAGATGCAGCCATAAGGACGTGTGTCAGTACAAAGAGGAGTACCTGGCGGCCCAGCATGCTGTGGATGAAGTCAGCGTCCATTTGCCCACCAAAGATGAAAACTCTGCCAGACTGATTCGGCTCCGTGATATTCCCTGGATCGAGCCGGTAGAGCTGAAATGCCGGCACTTCCAGCAGAACACCGGGGTAGCACGATAAGAAAAAAAACAGGAGGACATTTCAAGATGAAGAAAATCGTTACTTTGCTGATGGCTGTGGGATTGATATTCTCCCTTTCGGCCTGTGGCGAGCCCAGTGGGCAACGTCAGGATATGAACTCTACCCTTGACACAGTGAGCGAGCTCCAGGAGCGCCAGCCAACGCCGACCGACCTCGACTTCTCTCTAGAGCGCTATAATCTGATCCGCCGGGCTTATTGGGTCAACGGGCAGCGGGAAAAAGCGGCGGCCGTGGTTTGCCAGGTGGAAAAGCCCCTTGGATATATTGTGCTGTTCACTGAGAGCGGCAGCGTTGTGGGCCGATTTGTGGTTGATGGTAAGGTCAGTAGCCTGAACAGTTACCTAACGCCGGATAGCGAGGCGTATTCCTCTGAGTATCGGCTTGACTGGATCGCCGACGTGGACGGCTCCTATGGGGAGAACGACGCCGGGATCTTCTTCTTTACTCCGGATGGTAAGTACGTCGAGTGGACGGGCACCTACCTCTATTCTGATATTCCCTTTGAGGTAGACGATCCAGTCGTAAAGGTCGGAGGGTAACGCTATGAGAAAGGCATTGAGCATCGTGGGGGCGGTCGTCGTGGCCGCCCTCATTTGCGTTTCCTTGATATTTCTGGGCTGGGGCGACACTTGGCTCAGAAATCAAGTGGAGTATGTGGATCAGAAGATCGACGACGCTACGAACTATGAAACCCGGAAAACTGTGGAAGACAGCTGCCGGGCGATGATCGCCTCTTATGAGGCCGACAAGCTGACCTATGAGCAGTATAAGGACAGCGAAAACGACGAGCAGCGGTCTTGGGCAGACCAGGCGAAAATGCGTGCAAACCGCACCGCTGCAAACTACAACAACTACATTCTCAAGAACTCCTATGTCTGGAGCGGAAACATTCCGGAAGATATTTTGGCGGAACTTCCGGTCATCGAGTAAAAAAAAACAGGAGGATACGATCATGCGTAAATTGCTCAGAAGTATGGCCAAGGCCGAGATGATTTGTCGTGGATATTCTAAGGTGAACCGCAGAATGAGCCATTCCTACGGCGGGTGGCGGGCTGTCATTGGCGCCTATCCCGTCAGCCTGGTGACTGGTAAAAAGATGGCCGGGAACTACCGCGGTCAGAAAAAGTATCCAAAGGGGCACCATTCCCATCTCTTCGTGTACTAAGCGGGATTGATATTTGTGGAAGGAGAGGTGTCAAATGTGGAAACGAGAACTCTTGAGAAATAAGCTCTACGCTCTGCTGCTGGTTGGGCTCTCTTTACCTGTGATGTTTCTCGATGGGGACGCGACTGCGACAGTATTGATGCTGTTCTTCGCCGTCCCCTTATTCTTTGCCAAAGAAAACTGGATTATGGGAGGGGGTCACAGCTATGCATGTCAAGAAAGCCGGAGGAAAAGTGTACGGCGCCATACTTACTGCGGCGGAGAAAAAAGCAATGGATATCGAGATCCAGAAGGAGCTTGCGGAGTACGACAGAAAGCACATCGCCGAAATCGACGCAACCATTCTGTGGGTGCTGCATGAACAATTCGGGTTCGGGGCTCAGCGGCTCCGAACCTATTACGATGCCTTCCATGACCGCATCAAGGAGCTGGTCAGCCGGTATGAAATGGAGGACCAGGATGATATTTGGCTCTGCACCCAGATGCTGAAGCGGATCGGCGTCGATATCGAGGCATGGCATAAGGAGAGCGACCATGGGACTTGATACTTTTGGAAGGATGCTGTGGGGCATTCGTCTGGTTCGGGCGATGCTGCTTTACGACATGGCGAGGGACCTGGATATTTCGCCGGCCGAGTTGTCTGCCATCGAATGTGGGAGAAAGCCTGTCCCCGATTGGTTCATCTCTAAACTGCAAGAGAAATATGGTATCAGCGATATGCACGCCCAGTCACTTATCAAGTTTATGAAGGAGCGAGGTGATGACGATTGTCCTGGAACGACCGAAAAAACGCAGAGGGCTACTCAGACCCAACGGCCTACCAAGCCCTGAAAAACATCGAGGCCGAGGAAGAGCGGTTCCACAAGCTGCTCTATGCCATCTTTGATATTTGTGAGTTGGCGGACTTTGAGATCGAGGGGCGGATTGTTCTGGTGGACAAGCGCTCCGGAAAGGTTTGGAGGTGATGGGCGTGGGATTATCCAGACTTGCGGCGAAATGTAGGGCGTGCCCTCATGTATCCACCTGTAACCATAATCAGATGGAAGCGCTTGGATATTTACCGATGCCGGAGCCGACGGTTGAGATTCAGATGGACCGGACTGTTCAGATTGACAACCTTTTACGTGCGCTTAACTGCTGTTACACCAACATGCGAGCAGGCTTTTCCAAATCCCAAAACAACATTTGAGAGGTGATGACCAATGACCATGGAAGAGGCTCTGGCGGTTGTTCAGAAGATTGCGGATGCTTGGAATGCGTTTGGTCAGTCGATGGCTGAGGCTGCACAGGCGCTTGAGAACTTTGCTCGCAGTCTGGCAAAGAGCGATAAACTCTGGCCCAAACGCAATGGGATACCGCCAAAAAAGTACGGCATGTCGCTGTATCGCCGGGTTCGTCCGTCTCCTCCTCGCTACCAATTTGTCCCTGTGGCGCCTCGAAATCGGCCTTACCAGCGGCGGGACTTTTGAGAAGCAACCCCGATTAGACCTTGATATTTTGGGGTAAAGAGGTGCAGAAGGGTACGGACGTGACTGATTAGACTCTCATAATTGGGTAGCTTAGGGTACGGACGTGGCCGGTTTTAGAGCAGGATTCGAGCGAAAAATGAGCCAAAAGCTGCTACTAACAGTAATAGTAGCAGGTCAATTTTGGGGCGTTTTGCTGGCCACTTTTAGTCTGAAAACTGGCCATTTGCCCACTTTTGATTTGAAACTGGCCAGAAATCTTTCGATTCTTACACGAAAAAAGGACCGAAAATGGCGAAAAACTGGCCATTTGCCCACTTTCTGCCCACTTTTATTTTCAAAAGTGGCCAGGCTGAAACCGTTGCGCCCCAAGGGTTTGCGGGTTTTCTGGCCACTTTCCCACTTTTTCTCTTCACTTAAATGCGAAAAAAAATATTAAAAATTATATATAAGTGGCGAAAAAAAGTGGCCAACTGGCCAGCAAAGGAATTTTGACGGGTTTTCGATGGATATTTGCGGTTTTGGAGCTGAGGTCTGGTTGAACCCTCAAAGTTCCTCTTCTAAAATGAACGGAGGTGTGCTATACTGGCAATGCGACACAGTTTCATATATTTTCAGTCTATGGGGAAAATGCTTTGGCAAAAGGTGTTTTCTCTCTTACTCGTTATACCCTTAGTGGGTGGATGGGATTGTGTGGCAACAATGGAGGGATTCACTTTTTGCAGGGTGCGTCTCTTCATGGGGCGCACTCTTTTATTTTGCCCAAAGGAGGGATAGCTGGTGGGGAAAACACTTAAAACTGGCGGAAACAATAGCAACGGAGCGGTTGGGGTTATTCTTGGGTTGGCCGCGTTGATTGGGCCCCATATTTCAGATATCATTGATTATTTGTTACCTCGCCTTCCAAAGCCAGGACCCAAACCGAAACAGCCCGAAGACCCAAACTACGTTGACATGCCAAATGTCTTGAATAAAAAGTTTACTCTGACTTTATCAAAAGTAACAGAGCTTTTAGAGAATTATGATCTGAAAGTTCTTCCCGTTGAGGTGTCGTTGAATAAAGCGGGAGCCAAATACAAAGATTGTTCCGAGTTCCAAGTTGTTGCCTGCGACAAAAAGGCTAAGACCAAGTTGAAGCCAGGTGATACGGTCATTGTTCAGTATGTGACCCAGGAAGTGATCGACGCGAGCCGGCTGATATTTGAAAAGACTGAGCAACGGAAGGCTGCTTTGAAACAGGAGCGCGCAGTTAAGCGGGCCGAACAGCTGGAACAGGTCAGGGTTGCTGCCGTGAACACCACCACCAAAGTGTGGGAGGGGCTCGGGAAGATGATCCGCCACGATAAAAAGAAAGAATTTGAAAAAGAGGAGGACTATGATCGGGAATATAAAATAGATTGATTGCGCAAGAATTACATCTCCTATTATGGAGAGGAAACGGACATAGCAGTGAAAGTCTGTGTGCATGAATATGCAAACTAATAGTAAGCTTTCCAGCAAAATACGATTGAATGGTATCGTTCAAAAGTTTAATTGTTGCGCTGGACGAAATAGGTTCGGTCGCTGCGGAAGCACAATACCGGAAAGTGCAAACGACCCACAAATGATAAATGTGACAAAAACCAGCTTACTAATCCGTCAAATGAACGACTCTCTTTTTCTTGATATTTACAGCTTAGCCGGGGTGCCTGTTGGTGCCTCGGCTTTTTTTTCGTTTCCGCCGAAAATGCAGTCGCTTTTATGGGAGGCGATAGTGTGAAACTCAACATTGGAAACTCGACCCAAATATTGATGACGTTTACCATGTCGATGGTGGCGGCGATTGGAAGTGCTGCCGGTGCCACGATCTGGCAATTGTTTGGCAAACCAAAGATCGAGAAGATTGCTGAGGAAAATAGTAAGCCGAAACGAAAAATAGGATTTACGATTGAATAAAGATTTGAGCCGCTAACACAGCGGCTCTTTTCTTTTGCGCAGATTGATATTTGGCTGGTTTTTCTTTCCGCGAAAAAAACAGATTCTTTTATGGAGAGGAGAGAGATAGGTGGTGTTCTCCCGCATACGGTCCAGCACATACTCGATGTGGGAACTGTTCAGCTTCAGGAACCGGGATTTGACCACCTCCGCCGGATAGTCGTCCCCGGCAATGCGGATCGTCTCCCTGCGGGAACAGACGGTATCCACCATGAGTTCCACCAACTCATTCAGCATATTGTATCTGTGTTCAAATTGGTGCAGGATCTGTTGGAATCCCCTGGACCAAGACAAAAAAGTTATTTCCAGCAGTTGATGGGGAAACTCCCTGAAAATCACAAGGCAAAATGGTTTGCGGGAGCAGCACTCAATACCTCGGACCAGGCAATGGCTTCTGTCATGTCCACGGTTCTGTCCCGACTGAATGCATTTCTCGACAGTGAGTTGGAGCAGGTCATCTGCTTTGACAGCGCCATTGATGCGGAGACATTCGCCAGCGAAAAATGCGCTATCTTCCTGATCCTTCCGGAAGAGGACACAACCAAAAACTTCATGGCCGGTCTGATGATTCAGAATCTGAGCCGAGAACTATTTGCTGTCGCTGATGAGCACGGAGGAAAACTAAAAAACCGTGTGGTGTTGTTCTGCGACGAGCTTGGTACCATGCCGCCCTTTGATATATTGCCCCTATTCTCCGCCGGGCGCTCCAGGCGGTTGACCCTGGTGCCGATCATCCAATCGTTGGCTCAACTTGAAAAGAACTATGGCAAGGAGGGCAGCGAGATCATTCAGGACAACTGTCAGGATACTATCTTTGGCGGTTTTGCGCCAGGCAGCCAGACAGCCGAAGTGTTATCCAAGAACCTCGGCACCCGCACTGTACAGTCTGGCTCTGTGAGCCAGAGCAAGAATGATCCCAGCCAATCCCTGCAGATGGTGGAGCGACCCCTGATGACACCGGATGAGTTGAGATCGATCCCCAAAGGGCACTTTGTTGTGATGAAAACTGGCTGCCACCCAATGCAGACCCGACTTCGTCTCTTCCTGGAATGGGGCATTACCTTCGAAAAAGAGGGATACACTGTGCCTGCGCGGAAAAATGCACAGGTTCACTATGCTGGGCGAAAGGAATTGGAGGAGAGTATTCTATGTCATTCAAGGAAAAATGCGGCATCGGAGAAGGCAGATACTGCACCACCGCAAAATGGTGGACAGGAAATGACGGAAGCGGATGCCCATACTCACTCCTCCGACGATTCGAGCCTGAGAACATAATAGGAGGTGAACATCGTGGGTTACTTTGAATCGATCTATGCTGACACCGAACTGCCTCATCGGTGCAAGACCGTTTACATTTACCTCCGGGATCGGGCCAATGCATTCGGATCCTGCTGGCCGGGCATTAAGACAATCGCCTCTGATCTTGGCTTATCACGCAGCACTATAAAAAGAGCAATCAACGAGTTGGAACGCAAAGGATTCCTACTCAAGAACCCCAGGTACCGCGCAAATGGCAGCCATACCTCAAACCTATACACTGTGCGGTAAAGTGAAAAGTGGTTTGTATCATTTTATGATACAAACCACTTTCGCTTTTTATAATGGGCCGCCAGGGGACTCGTGCGCCCTGATGCTGGACCGAGGGTAGGTTCATCATGGGCCCCCCAGAAGTACCCACTCTATCGGAGATATTAGTACAGAGAATAGCAGTAACGAAATAGAATACGAACAGTTTTACCAAAACTAGACCAACAGCGAGAAAACTCCTCCTTGGAGAGGGAAACCTGTAACTGCACCGGTAGCGACATTATATGGCAATAGGATGGTACAATCGATAATTCGCAATACCAATTTTTCTGGCTATCCAGTTTTCACAGCGCTACTAGTTCTGATTGTGGTAAAACAACCTGTAGCCAAGTTGGACCTGTTGACAAACTCACTTTTTCAGTGTTTATTTCCGCATATTTTTTGAAATGCTCTAAAAAGCTATAAAAAGGCTGGTAAATTCGGTTATCTAAACCGCTTTTACCAACCTTTTTAGATTTAATGCCGTTGCTGATAAGAGGCATTCTTCGATTGCTTTCTGAAGGCCTCTTTTCTGGATTTTATTTAATTTATGTTCTCGTTTTAAAACTGCAAATGTCCCTTCTGCCCATATCTTTCTAAGGCGCATGACCCTCAGATAATTACTGGTCCCTACTTTCTTGCTGTTTCGATAAAATGAGGGATAATAAGCACTTGCATTGATCCTGACTGTACCGAGATCTGTGGCACAAGATGAAAAATGAGGGCAGTTTTTACATTGTTTCTTTGAACGGCTATATAAACGATAATAGTTCTGTGTTGACTTTTTATAAATTAATTTCTGAAATGCTAAATATTCTCCCTGTCTACATACAAAGCGATCGGTTTCTTAACTCTC
>OHCS01001497.1_pt1 | contig 9913 bp, 7 predicted proteins | sample 1566741 | NCBI WGS metagenome assembly OHCS01 (sample SAMEA3879604, study PRJEB24766) | human gut metagenome | biome: human-associated habitat; feature: feces | place: USA | collected 1985/1987 | reverse complement strand
TTTGCGCTCAGCGCACTGCTGACGATTTCAATCCAGTGGAGTCGCGGCCTGTATTCCCCGTCGATCCTGTTTGACATCGCCTGTTCCCTCCCCGGCGCGGCGCTGGGCATCCTCAGCGGCTGGCTGGGGGTACGTCTGACAGACCTTGCCGCCGGAAGAAAGAACAATATACGGTAACTGAGGAAAGATAAAAGGCGTGCGATGGCGGCGGCGCGCTGACAAACCAACGTGACACTCAATATCGACCTTATAGTTATTTATGAGGCATCTAATAACACAGATTTACCCTCATAAGCCTCCCATAATAATATTTGGTCAGGCGTTATAATGGCCGTACACGCCGCGGCTGAGGTAGCGTGAGGTAAAGAGCCGCACGTTATGCAGGGACTGGGGGTGGAGTGGATATGATGGTGAATGTGAGGCACGTAAAAGTAAAAAACCTGCTGTCGCCGACAAAACTCGGCGCGGATTTCGTGATAAACCCATATATCGGATGCCCGCACGGCTGCCACTACTGCTACGCCGCCGGCATCACTCGGGAGCGCGGCGGACGTGCCGAACCGTGGGGTACGTTCCTTGACGTGAAGCACCCCGCCGTGCCGTTTGACCCCGCTAAGATATTCCATAAAGAGATACTACTAAGTTCGATGACCGACGCCTATAATCCCTACGAGGAGCGTGCGCAGGCGACGCGCGCCATCCTCCGCTCACTGCTGCCGGCGCAGCCCGATATCACGATCATCACCAAATCGGCGCTCGTGACACGCGATATCGACCTTTTCAAAGAATTTCCTCACGTAAAGGTCATCGTCTCCTTCAGTTCGCTCGACGACGGATTCCGGCGCAAGATGGAGCCCCACGCATCAAGCCCGCAAAAAAAGTTCGCCGCGCTCGCCGCGCTGAAAGAAGCGGGTATCGGCACCAGCGTGATGGCGGCCCCGATATTCCCCGGAATAACGGACTGCGCCGCGCTGATAGAGGCCGCCGCTCCCCATGTGTCGGAGATGAACTTCGATACTCTGAACCTGCGCAATCAAAACAGAGAGAGCATCCTCGCTATCGTCAACACACTGCGCCCCGAACTGACAGGCCTTTACAACGAAATCTACCGCCAGTGGCGGAAGGATTACTGGCAGACGCTGCGCGGAGAAATAAAGGACAACTGCCGCCGTTTCGCCGTCAGGGCGTCGGTGTTTTTTTAGTTTTTATCAGCGATTTGTCAAATATTGTAATATGACCGCTCTTTATCCTTAGATTTACAACTATTTTTACCTATCAACTTCCAAAATCTCTCATTTTTAATTAATTTTCAATTTATTATTTTTTCTTAACAACCTCTATTGATTATCTCATTTTTTATGGATATAATACAGCATGTACCATATATCGTGTATGTTGTACAATATTAATCTGCATAAAGAGGGATATTCATGGCATACAAGCTTTTCAAAAACGCAAATCTGATCGACGGCAACGGCGGTGAAATTAGAGAAAATATTTCGCTTCTTGTGGAAAACGACCACATTAAGGAGATAGGTAAACGTATCAACGCACCTTACGCGGAGGAGACCTTTGACTGCAATGGCAATACCATCATGCCAGGCTTAATTGACGCCCACATGCACCTCGGCCTCGTTGAGATAGAGGTGATAAACCTCTCCCGCAAAAACGCCCCAGGCCTCATGGCGGCAAGGATGTTTAAGAATCTCCGCGAGGCGCTTGACCAAGGGTATACCTATGCGCGCGACACGGGAGGAGCCGATGTCGGCTTCCGCGAGGCGGTGGACCGGGGGCTTGCGGTAGGGCCTCGCCTTAAGATCTGCGGCGCAGCGATCGCTCAGACCGGCGGCCACGGCGACGACCGCGTAGCCTCGGAGACACGTCCCTATTCTGAACCGTACATGGGTTTCCGTTCCGTCATCGCCGACGGCGTACCGGAGATGCTGAAGACCGCCCGTGAGAATATTCGGCGTGGTGCTGATTTTATCAAAGTAATGTGCGGCGGTGGCTGCGCAAGCCCTACACAGGGTCCGGAGACCTCGCAGTATACGCTTGAAGAGCTGAAAGCCGCTGTGGACGTGGCCGAGTCGGTAGGCAGCTATGTCGCATCTCACAGTTATTCAAACAGAAGCATCGTCCTCAGCGCGAACGCCGGCATACGCACGATAGAGCATGCGAACCTCATGACAAAAGAGACAGCGGCCCTCGTAGCGCAAAAAGGTGCCTTCGTTGTACCAACCCAGATAACGTATGAGATCGTCATCGAGAAGAGCCGCGATCTTATCGCAAAATTTATATACGATAAATTTGTCTCTGTCTGCGAACGGGGATATGAGGCAATACACAACGCAATGGAGGCCGGTATTCCTATAGGAGGTGGAACTGATCTTACCGGAGAAAACACAAAGTACGCTTCAGGAGCTATCGCCTATCAGGCTAAGGCAATGGGGGCGATGGGGGCGATCGTCGCCTTTACGAAGACGAATGCCAAAATCCTTAGGGTTGAAGACGTCACAGGAACCCTGGAGGAGGGCAAGCTTGCGGATATTCTTGTGGTCAACGGCAATCCGCTTGATAATATCGATCTTTTCAAAGACCACCGGAAAAATCTGCTGCTGATAATGCAGGGAGGACATGTACACAAAAACCTGCTTGTTTGACGCCGATTGACTTGAATTTTTATTTATGGAGGGATTGCAAGAATGAAAGATAACACTCAAACAACTGAGATCAAAACCAAGGGATTCCGTGTTCCCCATGTGTGGACAATTATCCTCTTCTGTCTCATACTGGCTGGAATTATGACATATATCGTTCCCGCTGGAGTATATGACAGGGTAGAGGTGGCTGGACGCCAGGTCATCGACCCCACGACCTTCCACCTTGTAGAACCTTCGCCGGTCGCTCCCTTCGACTGGTTCGTCTGTATCATCGACGGCCTCACAGCCTCAATGGCCATTATGTCAATGATTTGGTTTACGATCGCGGCGACCGACGTCTACACCGAGAGCGGCACGCTGCATAAGATGGTCGGATGGATAATCAAGGTCTGCCGCGGCAATTATCTTCTTGTTATGGGAGCGCTGATGGCCTTCTTCGCCGTACGCGGCGCGATGGGGGCCTTCGAGCTCCATATACCCTTTGTGCCGATGACGATAGCGCTTGCGCTTGCCTGCGGCTGCGATGTGATGACGGGACTCGCGATCGCGATGATACCCACCTTTGCAGCCTTTGCCTACGGGCCGATAAATGTCTACACCGTCGCCGTAGCGCAGGGCATCGCTGGGCTTCCCGTCTATTCGGCTATGACCTTCCGCGTCGTGATATGGCTGGTAATGATGGTAGTCACCTTTTGGTTCGTCCTGCGTTACGCGGCAAAGGTAAAAGGTGATCCCTCCGCGAGCGTCACCGGTTTCACTAACCCTTCGGCGGCAAATATCGATATCGCGGCTCTGCAGAAGGAGAAGATGACCGGACGTCAGAAGCTTTTGATGTTCATGCTGCTTGCGACAATCGGCCTGCAGATGGTGGGGCCGATGCTTTGGAAGTGGAGCTTCGCGGAGATTGGGGCGCTCTGGCTTATCTCTGGCATTATCGCGGGAGTCGTTGCCGGTTTCAATAATGAAAGAATATGCGACATCATGGGCAAAGCCTGTGCTGGAGTATTCGTCGGCGTCGTCTGCATCGGTTTCGCACGCGCTGTCTCCGTAGTGCTGACGAAAGGCAATATCCTCGACACCGTCATCTATGGTCTATCTATCCCGCTAAAACAGATTCCATCATCGCTCTCGGCGCTCGGTATGCTCATTATACAGGCGATCATCAATTTCTTCATCCCCTCTGGCTCAGGCCAGGCGGCAGTTACGATGCCGATAATGGCCCCGCTTGCGGACGTTGTCGGCCTGACGCGCCAGACGGCGGTCATGGCCTTCCAGCTTGGTGACGGACTCACAAACATGGTTATTCCGACAATGGGAGCCTTGGTTGTCTACATCGGCGTCGCGAAAGTACCCTTCTCAACCTACTTTAAGTGGGTGCTGCCACTCTACGCGATGCTGATGGGGATAGGCGCTGCGGGACTGCTGGTAGCAACGTTCATCAAGCTCGGCCCATTCTAAGGAAGCTTTGTCCGGCAGGATATTTATTACGGCAGGCCATGCGATCTCCCTATTTTCAAGGAGTTCACTCAGCCTGCCGTATTGTATTTATATCTTTAATTATCCTATAATGGATAAAAAGAGATGAACGTACCGTAATTCTGTCGGGAGGATTTAAAATGCAGCCCATAATAAAAGTGCCGACGCTGAGCGAGCTAGCTTACGAAAGTATAAAAGCACAGATTTTATCATGCAAAATACGACCTGGTGAAAGAATAAACATCGACCAATATTCAGAAAGTCTGGGAGTAAGCACAACCCCCGTCCGCGAAGCTCTCTCAAAACTTCAGCAAGAAGGGCTGGTCCAATATATACCCAGAACTGGCTGGAAGATATCGAGAATCTCCAAACAGGAATTCCGCAAGCTTCAGGAGTTGAAATCACTGCTTGAGATAACGCTCGCAGAGCGTGCTTTGCCTTTTATCAAACCAGACAACATTCCGCAGATGGTCCTGCTGAATAATGAAATGAAAGAATTATTCAAACCTTGCTCCGATGGAAAGCCAGACCTTGAAAAACTGCTTGAGGCCAACGACCGTTTTCATATGTATATCTTCAAATTTTACGATAATGACATTATGATCGAAATATTGCAGCAGACGTGGAATAATCTTAGATATGCCAGGCTTATCTGGATATCATCCGAAGAATTCCTCAATAACTTCTACGAGGAACATAACGAGATAATCGCCGCCATCAAGGACAAAGACAGCTCAGCGCTGAGACGAGCCGTCGAGAAACATCTGCGCTGCGGGCTCGGCTACATGGAGGCCTGCCTTGAGGATAAATAGGAACTAAGGGTCGTCAGCTACGCTTTCTCGGCGGTATCGAGGTGCAGACTATCGCGACCAGTATCAGCAGACAGCCGGTGATTTCGTGCGCCGACGGTATCTGGTCGACGAAGACAGCCGTCAGTCCGACCGCGACGACGATCTCAAGGGTACAAAGGAGGCTTGCCACTGCGGCGGGAATGTACTTCAGCGCCGTGAAAAACGCGCCGTAGGCTAGCATACTTCCAGTGAAGGCCTGCAGTGTCATGATCGAAAACAGCGGCGCCGTGAGGCAGCAGAGATCGCCCCAGCCGTAGTAAAAGCTTTTGAAGACAAAGAGCATTATTATCCCGAAAACATTTGAGTAGAAGAGTAGGCCGAATTCGTTCATCTTATGGAAGCGACGCGTGACAAGTGCCTGTCCCGCCATGCCGAATACGGCAAGGAATCCCCACAAAAGCCCCGGCAGCGAGATCGACCGCATCGCCTCTACGCTTCCGCCCATGCCGATATAGACCCCCACGACAATCAGGAGCCCCGCGACAACCTGCAGAACGGTCGGCCTTTCACGCGTGATGAAGAGCGAACCGATGATCGCCGCAAGCGGGAAGGTATAGTGTATGACGAGCGCCTCGGCGACCGTCAGGTATTCAAGCGAGGTGAGGAAGCCGCCGCCGGAGAATGCCACGGAGAGCATGCCGGAGATAAAATAAAAGCGCAGCGTTTCACGGTCAACGCGGAAGACCTCGAACTTTCTCATCACAAGCAGTCCGACGCCCACAGAGGTCATTGTGAAAAGCGAACGGAATACCATGACGGACATAAGGTCCAGTCCCGCCGCCGCCAGCACCTTCGCGATCGGGCTGATGAGCCCCCAGCAGGCCGCCGCAAACAGCGCGAACCCAGCCCCGCGCCAATAGTTGTTCAAAACCATACAAATACCTCCAAGACGAAGCCGTAACACACGCCGCATCTATACGATTTAAGCTGCCGAACGCCGCAAAAAAACGGCGCCAGGATGAATATATCATATTTCCCGGCTTTTGCTCACAAGCTTGAAAATTCTTGTGAAGATCTACAATTTCAGTAAAGCTGCGATCTCATTCAGTTGACTTTGGATCAGGGAAAATTCACCGGTCAAGTCCAGTGTCCGAATCATTATTTTACTTCCACTTAAACTGTACTCTCTTTTTAATACTATATCTTCGCCGGTCTTCGCATACAGGAGCAGGCCCATAACGTTGCCCTTATGCAAGGTATCCTTGTTTTTTACATAAGAAAAAATCTGATAAAGATTGTCGGAATGCAGTCTCTTTGCGTCAAAATTTCTATTTTGCTGCATCGTATTTCTATAATATTTTGCGTCAATAATTAGACATTTATCGCCGTAATAAAGAGAAACGTCTGTTTGCATCGTCGGTAAAAAATCGATATATCCATCATCCGTATCCCACGATATCTGTGACGCGTGCGCGTGGAGTTCTGGAAAATGTCTTTTATAATATTCTAAGATAAATTTTTCATACAGACGCGGCATCGCCTGCGTATCAATAAATTCCGCAAACTGTATTTCGCCCTTTTCGGTAGACGCAAGCAAATTTCTCAGCAGCAGATAACATATATTCATCAGCATATGATAAGTCTGATTGTTTCTATGATAACACAGTCTGCCCCAGCGGATTTCAGATATCTCCAACGTATCGACGCCGGAAAAGAGCTGCATTGCTCTTTTTAGCGCAATCTTGTTTTTTCGTGTCACCTCTTTTGAACGCATAAGGATAAAAGCCGTCGTCTTGAGGATTTGGTTCAGAAGATTATTTTCCGAAAGCTCGTCATATTCGCATAACAATTTACCCGCCCGCTTCTTTTTGAGACGATAGCTTGCCATGACATCCATCTTTCCACGCAGAGAGGTGAGCTCTTCCGAATGTTGGACATATTCCAAAGCAAGGCCACATCTCAATTGGGATGATATCCCCTCCGCAAGAATGGCGGCGAACAGGTCTTGAATATTTTCAAAATCTTCAGCGGCAATATCCGTATAATTTTTCTGCCTTAGATTTTGGTACGCATAGGCGAGCATATAATAGATATTTCTGATAACTATGCCCTTACTGTCAATCATCTAAAATACCGTGCAATTCCCTTTTCCAATATTCGACTTTTTCCGTATTATCAAACCAATATTCCGATATCGTCGGCAAGATATCATATTCTATAATCTCCGCTATTCTTTCTTCCGAACACGACAGCCCGCAAAAATAACTATGGCCTATCTGAAAACCCTCTCCAAGAACGGGATCTTCCGCGATAGCCCTGTTTAATCTTTTTATTTTTTCTATTAGTGCGTCAAAGATATCGCTGCCAAGCTTTTCCTGATAGTTCCGGAATCCGGCGTTCTCAAACGCGGGAGAAAAAGCAAAAAAGCCGAATCTGCGGCGCAGGGCATAGTCGATCAAAGCAAGGCTCCGGTCCGCCGTATTCATCATGCCGATAATATATAAGTTCTCCGGCACGGTAAACGGCATGCCGCTGTACGCAAGGGTTATCCTTTTCCCCCGGTATCCCTCCTCTATGAGCATTAGGAGTTCTCCGAAAATTTTACTCATGTTGCCTCTGTTGATCTCATCAATGATAAAAAAGAACTTTTCGTTGGGATTATTTTCCGCACGCTGGCAGAACTTATAGAATATACCGTACTTAAGCTCAAAGGCATCGCCCTGCGGCTTGTACCCCATCATGAAATCTTCGTATGAATAGTTCTGATGAAATTGTATAAATTCGATCTTTTCATCATCTATTTCACCTAAAATTGAATAGGCTAAACGTTTAGCGGCAAAAGTTTTCCCTACCCCGGGAGGCCCCTGCAAAATAATATTCTTTTTGCGTTCTAGTAATGCCGCCAAAGAGTCATATTGCGCTTCGTCCATATAAACGTCATTAATAAAGTCATCTTTGCAATATGCAGGCTTACTTTCGTTATATGCCTGCGGATTTGCATCCCGGATCTCATCCATTATAATGTTGTATTCCTGCTCTGTAAGCTTGAACAAGCTTCCCTGAGGGTTGACAAAGTACTCTGATTCCCGCAATCCCTCAATATTTTTCAGCACATCGTAATCCACGGGAGAAATCAGGCTTTCCGTCTTTTCAAAAAGAATAGACTCCCCGTCGCTCTCCCTTGAGATTTTACAAAGGGCTACTATCTGCTTCACAGGTGTAGATTCGTAACCTATGACAATGTCGCCGACTCTTGCGTCAAGAAAATTCTGGAATATCCTTCGCTTGTTGCCGTTTGCGTTAAATATTGTGTAACCCTGTTCTTCGCCGACGCGGATTTGGCCAAAACTCCAAATCTTAGGGTTGGCGTTGAGCCACCAATATTGTCGCTTTGAGGCCGGTTTCTCAGGGACAAAAAGAGGGATATCGCTCATGTCGATAAGGTCCAGCGCCTCATCCAACTCACGGCGAAGCTTCCATACATAGCTTCCAGCCGTCTCTTTTGTTGCATAACGTCCGACAAAAAGGATCGGCCACCATTTAGAACCCCAGTTATCTTTTTCCATAACAGGGCAGCCCATAACCTCAACAACCCGCTTAGCTAGATGAACGGAGACGCCATTATAAAAGTTTGGGCTCTCGCCATATTTTTTGCTTAGCTCCGTACAGGTCGCCATTCCCCCGATATCTTTCATACGTCTCATCACCGCAAGGGCATCCGGCGTGAAAATTTCCCTGTTTTTCAACAAGCGAAGCCATTCCTCTTTTGATATGCCGGGATTATATTCCGTTTCAGCGGGCCACCAAAGGTGTGACTTCAAAGTACAATTACAGCCGAAATATACAATGTCCATCACAAGCATGTGGTAATTCTCATCGGCAAAACAGTTCTCATCAAGCCGGGAACGGCTTAGCTGCAGTAAATCCTTATCTTCAGCAATAAAAGATAATATTTCGTCGCACATTGCAAAATAGCAGAGCAAGTTTTTATCATCCCCGCGCTTCGGAACATTTGTGTAGCCTACCCGCTTGGCAAATTCTGCAAAGAGCCCTCTTTTATAGATGTAATACTTGTCGGGATATGCAAATGAAAGATATACGCTAATTGCGTGTAACTCCTGATTATGGTTCTTTATGGACGGTTTATTCAAAGATAATTTCGCGGACATATCTTCTGCCGTCTTTTTAAAAATTTTAACTCTCTCAAATATCGGCTTTGTTTCATCGAAGAGGTTGGAAAAGGCACTCCTCACAATCCCCGGATCTCTTTCCGCTAACGCCGTTATCATCTTTTTTGCATAATAACCTGAAGACGGCAAAAGGTTCTGGGCCTTTGCAAGGGCATTTTTGAGCATTAGAGCGAAGTCCGGGGCGTCCATGTCCCAATTGTTCTGGAAACAGGCGACCGCTTCCCATTTATATCGTTCTTCCCGATCTACTTGCGTAAAATTTGCCCTGTATGCCTCTATTATTTCAGCCAAAACAGCTTTATCCACTATTCCCCAACCCCTGCCATATTTTTTATCTTACCGTTCCAAAATTCTCAATGACGTATATCTCTACGACAGATGACGCGGCGCGGCGGAAATGTTGTCGAAGACCTTTTCCCGCTCACTGCCGTAGATGTGCTCGGCCATCTCCTTTATCTTCTCCGTTATCCACATATAGGCGGTAGTGTTTTCGCGGTAGTCGGCCTCGGCGAACATATTGACGCGCCCGTCCATACGCAGCTGTTCCGCCTGCGCAAAGGCCTTCCTGTTGCCGCGCGGATAGATGGCGAAGGTGGCGCCGCCGTTTTTGTTGACGACCGAGAAGGCGGGAACGTCGCTCGGGCCGTCGGCGATGTAGATCATATTTTTGAAGTTCACGCGCCGCTGCTCCTCGGGGATGTTCGTGTTCACCTCAATGCGCCCGTCGGAGAGCCAGACACCCTTATTTATCTCGAAGAGCGCCCGCGTCTTGGTGGTGTTGTCTATCGTATAGCCG
>OHCS01001493.1_pt1 | contig 9937 bp, 10 predicted proteins | sample 1566741 | NCBI WGS metagenome assembly OHCS01 (sample SAMEA3879604, study PRJEB24766) | human gut metagenome | biome: human-associated habitat; feature: feces | place: USA | collected 1985/1987 | reverse complement strand
TATATAATGTACACGTACCTTAATATATAAATATATTATTTTCCGCAAATAATACATAGAGCTATCTGGAACTAGATATATTAATAACACGTACCTTCGCTGCTCAAAAACATCACTTACAATAAGAAACCTCCTTAAAAGCATAACGACGGATGCTTCCATCCCGTAACGCTAGCAAAAGATGCCCGGTTGATTCAATATCATGGATACAGGCCTCGAATTCTCCCGCCTCATCCCTATAGGCATGATCCCTTCTATACAATGCGGATTGATAGCGGATACGAATATTCTCGTATTCCTCTTGGAGAAGAGATAAATAATAGCGATAGAATACAGAGAGGAAACGGTCCAAAACCTCTTCTCGATCTACTTCCTTACCGATTATTTGAAACAAAGAAACAGGATTCGGAGCATCTCCCCGAAACACCGCTTGATTCAAGTTTATGCCGATCCCGATGATGGAGCAATATAGATTATGCCCTGATAGATCGTTCTCGATCAACATTCCGCAAATCTTCTTATCTTTCCAATAAATATCATTCGGCCATTTCACTGTGACATGATCCGTATATAAGTCTAACGTCTCTTTCACGCTCAAGGCCGCTATTTGAGAAATCAAGAATTGGCGATTTGCAGGGATACACGTAGGGTACAGGACTGTACTAAACATCAAGTTCTTTCCCGCCTCAGACTCCCAGACATTCCCGATCTGCCCACGTCCGGCTGTCTGGAAATCAGCGACAACTACACTTCCTTCCGGAAGAGATTCTTTGATGATCAACTCACGAAGCAGGCTATTCGTAGAAGTGGTTTCCACCACACGCAAGATGCGGGGAGATTCATTATCAGTGCTCATCATTATAAATCTCCCTTATATTTTTTGGTAGTTTAGCGATCACCTCCCGGTAAGAGTGGAAGATCCAACGTTTAACCTCCTCGTCCTCCATATCCCGATCCAGATAAATGCTATTCCAGTATTTCTTATTAAAATGATAAGCCGGCTCAACCGCCGTATACCGTTCCCGTAACTCTTCCACATAGTCTGTACTGCATTTCAAGGAGACATGAGGCTCCTCCGCATCCAAAGGAAGCAGCAGGAACATCTTATTCTCTACCTTAAAGACCAGCGATACCTCATCGAACGGGAAACACTCGATGGTATTCTTCAAGGAAAGGCAGTATTCACGTACTTCTTCTATATTCATAACTTTTATCTTTTAACGGCAAGGAGCATAGAAAGCATCTTCGATATGGTCGATCAGGAAACCCGTCTCTTTCTTGATCAATGTCACGATATCAAAACGGACCGGTAAGTCTATATTAAAATAACGGACATAGGCATCCGCAGCGGCGACAATCCTCCGAATCTTCTTGGTGTCTACCGCATCTTCCGGTGAAAGCAAAAAATCCTCAGAGCGTGTCTTCACCTCCACCACGATTAACTCATCTTCCTTGACAGCGATAATATCCAGTTCATAATGATGCCAATGCCAATTGGTATGCAACACGTTATATCCATGTTTTACCAGATAGGCACGAGCCTCAGACTCACCTTCCCGACCCATATCGTTCTGTCTTGCCATCGCTTTAATTTGCACAAATATAGCCATTTTCTTTGTTATTCGGCTATTCACTCGTACATTTGCAAATGTATGAAAGAAGAACGTAAATATTCATCGGCTCACCCCAATCATCCGAGGGTACACAAAGTGACCTTTATGCTGAATGACGAAGAGCATAAAGCGGTAAAACGTTACCTTTCACGCTACAAGATCGAGAACAAGTCCCGTTGGTACCGAGAGACGATCCTTTCTCACATCCTCAAGACCTTGGAGGAGGATTATCCGACTCTTTTCAACGAAAATGAGATGAGAAGATGAATCCTTTCAATGACGAATATTTCATGAAGCAAGCGTTGGTGGAAGCTCGTGCGGCAGCGTCCGAGGGTGAGGTTCCCGTAGGAGCTGTTATCATCTGCAACAACCAGATCATAGCGAGGGCGCATAATCAAACCGAATGCTTGAACGACGTGACCGCACATGCCGAGATGTTGGCGATTACGGCCGCCGCCGGAGTCTTAGGAGCGAAATACCTAACAAATTGTAGTCTATACGTAACCGTGGAACCCTGCATAATGTGTGCCGGCGCGATCGGATGGGCACAATTAAGCACGATCGTATACGGGGCATCCGATGATAAAAGAGGTTTCTCCAAATTCGCCCCTCAAGCCTTCCATCCGAAAGCGATTATCAAAAAAGGTATCCTTGAAAAAGAGTGCGCGGAAGAAATGCAGCGTTTCTTCAAGCAAAGACGCTAAGCTCTATTTAACTTCCTCGTAATCCACATACTCCCCTTCATCCTTGGCGAATATCTTCTTACGGTGCACATAAGGTGTACGATCATCATCATCGTCCCGGGCGGTAGTAGTCGTAGAACGATGTCCGGAAGTATTGCTATTTGTTTGACGACGTTGTTCTCCCTTACGAGTGCTGTTTCCGCTACCAAAAAAGATGTTCTTAAAGGTACGCAAGATGGAGAAACCCATCAGAAACACCAACAGGATAAAGAAAAAAAATATTACAAACAAAAACTTAAACATAATCCGATACTTAAATGATTCTTTACTATCACAAACACAAAGATAAGAATTCTTGTTTATCCCTTTTTGTTAAAAATAGACAAGACTATATATAACAGGATGGTTCCAGAGATTCCCAAGAATCCCCATAACGCCACGAAAATAATGGCACAAGCGATCAATATATAGCGAAGCTCATTACCCTTCCACGCTAAGGATTTCACCTTCAGCGAGAACATCGGTATCTCAGACACCAACAGCAAGGAGGTAATAAACGCCAAGATAACAGTCACCAACACGAACAAGCCTTCATTCGCATGAACAACCGGTAAAACAGAATACCCAGCCGAAGCCCAAAATAAAGCATGCGCCGGAACCGGCAAGCCGATAAACGAGGTAGTTTGCCGTTCATCAATATTGAACTTAGCCAAACGCAAACCTGAAAACGTAGGGATCACGAACGCCAGATAAGGGATATACGTATTCAAAGAGCCAAAAGGCAAAGCCGTAGAAGCCTCTCCCAACAACCAATAGACCACCATGCCCGGAGCGAAGCCGAAACTTACCATATCCGACAAGGAATCCAATTCCTTTCCCATCGGCGAGTAAGCCTTCAATAAACGAGCGGCAAAGCCATCGCAGAAATCAAAGACCGCGGCTATAATAATCCAAATCAACGCAGATAAAAGATTTCCGTGCAAGGCCATAACACTGGCGACACACCCGGACAGAAGGCTCAGACACGTAATTGTATTAGGAATATGTTTTCTTATACTCATTTTGACAAACGGGCTATAGGCGTTTGATTGCCTGTTACTTTTTGATCCATCTCTATTAACACCTCTGTTCCTACCGGCAGGTAGACATCCACGCGAGAACCGAATTTAATAAACCCCATTTGCTCGTCCACATGACATTTCTCTCCCGGCTTGGCATACGTAACGATGCGGCGTGCCATCGCCCCGGCAATCTGACGAGCCAAGACATCCACCCCGTTCCTCGTGGTAATCACGACCGCCGAACGTTCGTTCTCCGTACTACTCTTCGGCAGATAAGCCGCCATAAAACGCCCGTTCTGGTGGGAAACATGCTTAACGGTACCGTTTACGGGAAACCAATTGGCATGTACGTTGAAGATAGACATAAAGATAGATATCTGTAGGCACTTCTTATGAAGGATCTCGTTCTCCATCACTTCCTCGATGGCAACGATCGTACCATCGGCGGGAGCGATCACCAAGCCTTCCGAATCATAAGGAAACCGACGGAAAGGACTACGGAAGAAGTTTAATACCAATAGGAACAATACGGTAGAAACAAAAGCGACAGAATAAAACAGCATACCCTTACCTACCGTATGGTACAAAGTTATATTCACAATAAATAATATTGTAAACAACGTAAGCAGTAAACCGGTTCCTTCTTTATGTACTTTCATTCTTCTTTGACTGTATCGTTTTATACTAAGAATCTGCAAAAATATTCATTTTTACCGAATATCAAAAATATATCACTTATTCACTGCCTCTATTTTACCTAACTCTACGTACCAAAGGTATCCATCGACCCGCTCGAAACCCATTTTACGGATTAATTGCAGGTAATTTCTTACCTGATTAGGATGGCGCTTATCTTGCCGTTCGCCAAATTTATAATCCACGACAATTACCTTGTTATCTTTTATCATCACCCGGTCCGGACGTTTAGACAAGCCTTTACCGAACAGGATATCCACTTCATTCAAGACACGGGCGGAACCATCATACCAAGCCTTTACCTCCTCCGCTTGCAATAATTCTTCCAGACGGCTGATCAACTCCGCCGCTTCCTCCCGGTTAATCACCCCGGCTAACCGATAACTTTCGACCGAAGCGGGGATATCTTTCGGCGTACGTATCCGGCTCAATACCTCATGCATCAAGGTACCGTGCTTCCGCCTAGCATTATCGAAAAAGAATCCTTTCCCATGCAAGCGTAATTGTAAACGATCATCCGGGGAAACGGAATACAGGCGGCTCATGGGGATTTCCTCCAGGGTATCTTCTGCCGTTCTACCCGAAGCTGTACGCCACCATTCGCCCCTTTCAAAGGTATCATCCTCGATCTCCGTCTCCACCCCCACCCACAATAGATCGGCGATGGAAGTTATCTTTTCAACCTTACCTTCCTTGTTGATCTTCCTCGGACGTGGGGAGAATACAATCAGTTCTTCTTTCGAACGGGTAAAAGCGACGTATAAGGTATTCAAGTTATCGATGAAAGCATGCAAACGTTCCTTGAAATAATCCTTGGCGAAAATCGTGCTACTCAGGATCTGTCCGTAACGGACAGGAACTAAGTGCAGGCGGTCAAACGGCTTCTTCTCCGGGTGGCACCAAAGGATAACGGGCTTTGTCGGCTTATGGTCGATCTCCCAGTCCCCGAAAGGAATGATAACGACCTTAAAACCTAAACCCTTGGATTTATGTACGGTCAAGATGCGGATAGCGTTTTGCCCATCCGGGGTAGCGATCGTCTTTCGATAACCGGTCTCGTCCCACCATCTCAAGAAACGGTTCAAATCCGCGCTTTCTTTTTGGGCGTACTCGGAAACCATATCCAGAAAAGCTTGCACGAATACCTGTTCCGTTTCCGGGAAGTAAGCGGAGAAGTTACGGAAGAGCCCTTCGGTTACCTCGTACAAGGATTGCCGGGAGATAGACTGAAGGTTTTGGAAAACAGACTCGTCCGCCTCGCTCTCCCCGAATTTTCCGGTTAATACTTGATAGGCATACATCGCCAATTTCCTGTTCGTCTGGTCCTCCGGATTTCGCAAATAGCGCAATACGGCGATCAGGAAACGGACCGCCGGAGAACTACCCACAAACAGAGCATCATCGGAGATGATATCGTAATTGTACCGGTCGGACGGATGCTCTTCCTTATAGGCTAGCAACGTATCAGCCACTAAAGCGCCTTCTTGATTGGTACGCACGAGTATGGCGATGTCTTTTAGCGCGTAACCGTTATCCTGCAAGCGCTCCAAGGTAGCCGGCAAGCGCTCCATCGCCTCTTGCTCCCACTTCTTCTCCTCATCGCCGGACAAGAAATCGATCCGTACATGTCCGTCCTTCTTCTGGAAAGGGGGAGGGACACGCTGAATGCTCTTATCATAAGCGGTCATGATCTTCGTGAAAAAGGCCGTGCGTTCTTCCTCGTTTAATGAGGAGGTTTTCAACGCTTCATTATATAGATCTTGCAGGATTGCCGGAGCGGTGGTGAAGAACCCGTTATTAAACTCCACGATATGGCGGCAGCTTCGCCAATTATCCATCAGGGTTTCCTCACGGACCTGTTCCTCCTCGAAATCCCTGCGGACTTGCTCGTCCAATAGCTTCCAATCCGAGTTACGGAAACGATAAATACTTTGCTTCACATCGCCAACGATCAAGTTCGCCCTACCATTCGCCAGACTCTCCTCCACCAAGGGCCGGAAATTATTCCACTGCATGCCGCTGGTATCTTGGAACTCATCGATCATATAATGATCTACGTGCGTACCCGTCTTCTCGTAGATAAAGGGGGCGTCGCTGCCACTGATGACCTTATTCAGCAACTCGGTCGTATCGGCGATCAGCATCACATTCTTTTCTTCCCGGTAAGAGGCGATTTGTCGGGAGATATCGGTTAAGATCCCTAACGTATAATAATAACGCACGATCTCCCGAGCCGTGTTATAGGCCGTCAGGTTGGCGAACAGGGATACGATATTCTTTACGCAGGCATTCAACCCTTCCTCATATACACACCCGATGATCTGCCGGAGACCCGGTGGAGTAGTCTTGGTCGTATAGGCCTCCGGATTATCCGGCAAAGCTTGGAACGTGGCTGTCGGCTCTTTCATCTCACCTCTCGCCAGCTTCTCGAAATAGAAAAAGGGGGAACGACTTCCCCCCTTAAAATCCGAGGGTTGTAACGCGAACTGTTTCAGCAACGCCACTCCCTCCTCTCCTAAACGTTTCGTCTCCGCCTCTACGGAGCGGATAATGGCGTATAGCTCATTCTTATAGGCATCTAGGGCCTGCTTATCCGCAATATCTTTACCGACCTCCTCGCTAAATGCCTTATAACTCTCCTTAAAGACCTCCCGGCTGAGCGACATGATATCCTTCCGCAAGCTCCAGCCGCCACCATCCTCGATCTTGTCCTCGGCGAAACGCAGCAGCCAACCTAGCAAATCCTTGCTCTCCGGCTTCTCCAGATCGGCCAGCAGGTTATCGATCGCCTCGGTCAAGACCAGTTCTTGGTCCATCTCGATGCCATAGCCGCCTTGCAAACCGATCTCGCGGGTAAAGGCACGCATCGTTTGCTGGAAAAAGCGGTCGATCGTACTGATATTAAAGGCGGAGTAATCGTGCAGGATAGCGACCAGAATCTTCCGGGCCTGCTCCCTCACCTGCCGCTCCGTCAAGGAATAGGCGGAAGAGAGTAGCTGGATATAATCGGACGCGCGGCCGGAAGCGAGGTGATAAAGTTCTTGAACGATACGGGTTTTCATCTCATCCGTCGCCTTATTCGTAAACGTCACGGCCAAGATCCGGCGGTAAGCGCCCGGCTGGGAGAAGAGTAACATCAGGTACTCCCCTGTCAATTTATGCGTCTTGCCCGCCCCGGCAGAAGCCCTATAGATTGTTAGCATAGCGATCGGGGATTAGATCGTACGGCTTTTCGAATAGCCCTCTTTCCGGAGGATATCCAACACCTTGGCACGCAGGTCCCCTTGGATGATTATCTCCCCGTCCTTCGCGGAGCCGCCTACGCCGCATTTCACTTTCAAGAGTTTCCCCAAGGCGGTCAGATCCTCGGAAGTACCCCGGAACCCGGTGATCAAGGTAACCATCTTCCCTCCCCGGTTCCGTTTGTCCAAGGAAATACGCAAAGCTTGTTTCTCCTTCGGCAACGTATCTTCCTCCTCCGTATCTCCCGTATTATATTGAAAATCGGGATTCGTGGAGTACATCACGCCTAATCGATCTTTCCAGTCGTTATCCTTCATATATACTATTGTTTTTAATGGTTCAAAGCTACGGATTTATCCCGAAATAGGCAAACAAGCATTTCTTTTCTCCCAATGATGTTTTTCGGGGAAATAAAACACGTCTTTTTGTGACCCAATATTATAATTTATTTCTTACGTTTACATATTCTAATTTTGGTTTCACTTAAATCTAGCAATAAGATGAAGAGTAGTTTGATTTACTATTCAGCGATATCCATATTTTTCTTTCTTTCTTGTACGGGATCTAAAGAAAAGAGAAATATGGAATCAGATATCATCACCGTGAATCTGGAAAGGAGAGATAAGATCTCCACAAAAGACCTATTCTCCGATATCCAAGTCATCCCACTGGAGACAACGCCGGAATCGCTGATCCGTGATATAACCCAGATCAAGTTTTTTGAGGACCGATATTATATCCATGATTATCGAAGATCCCAAATCTTCGTTTTCGACCGGGAGGGACGTTTCCAATTCGCGCTTAACGAAAAAGGAGACGGCCCGGGGCAGTACCTAAATCTGTCTGATTTCGCGATCGATACAGCCCGCAGGAATCTTGTAGTACTCTGCGCCGTCAGCAACGCTCTCTTTTTCTATGACCTAGGGGGTAAATTCATCGAGAAGGATACAATCGCTTTCTTTACCTATGATTATGACAATCGCCTGAAGTTCTATTCCTTATCAAAGGATAAAATAATCGATGAATATTTCCATGAAGAGAAAAAAGATATATTTTGCAAAGACGTATTTCCATTTCCACACTCTCTTTGCAGATCTTTGACTAACACGATTTACTCACTCTCAAAAACTACCTTGACAGAGCTTTATCACTGGGATTTTGGTAATTTAAATAACGACATCGAGAAATTGGAGTTTCCTTCCGGCTGGAACCAACAAGAAAAAATCCAATACGCGAAGGATGCCTATTCCTCTAAGAGTGTAAATTATGTGATAGAGTTTCATGGGCAAAATAGCAGATACCGATACGCTATGGTTGTCCGTAAAAACAAGTATATCCAGCTGTTTTATGACGGAAAAAAGCAAAGCTTGCTCCAATTCGAGCGAACCAAAGAGGGTTTGCAACTGTATCCGATCTACTTCGGAGAGGACTTTATCCTTTGCACTCCCGAGGGAGGGCTTCCTTTAGATGACATATTTCCCGAGAAACTACGGAATGAGGAGCAGCGAAGGATCATTCAATCGCATTCGGAAGAAGAGAATCCAATCTTAATTAAATATGTTTTCAAAAATGAAGATTAACGAGAATCTAATTTACATTTTCCTTTTGGGGATACTAGCTGGTATAATTTGCGTACGATGTGTGAATCACTTAAAAAAGTCCCCAAAAGATATGTATATAGACAATTTCGAATACGAGAAAGAAAGTCTGTATATCTACAAAAAGGAAGAATTAAAAAATGGGCATTATGAATGCCTCGACCAAAGGTGCTATTGGGGAACAGACTCTCTAAGTTCCTTCTCCTTAAGCAATCTATGTAATGATAAAAAGTTATTCTTTTGTTTTTCAGAAAAAACATGTCCTCCTTGTATTGACGCAGTTGTCGATATGTTAAACGAGGTTTTTACAGAAGAGGAAATAAAGACAAAAGTAGTTTTCATATCACCCGATTATCCCGCTCGATTAAGAAATGATTGCTATGGAAAAAAGCTATTGACCTTACATAATAAATATTTAGGGTTACCCATAGAACTAGAAGATTCTTTCGCTCCTTTTTTATTCATCATGAACAAAGATTTATGTGTTAAATATCTACATATCCACAATAAAGGACTGCCACAACTTACCTTAATCTATTTGGAAGAAATAAGAAAAATGTGGTAGATGATAGATGACCTCATTGGAAAGATCCCGGGACTTTGTCAAGTAAGTTTTTTTAACATCTAGCCTCCCAGAAGTTTCTACGGCTCTGTCGAGGGGTAGGTACAGGGTCCTAGAAATTCCTACGGCTCTGTCGAGGGGTGAGTACAAGGCCGTAGAAGTTCCAGCGGCCCTGTCGAGGGGTGAGTACGGGGTCCTAGAAGTTTCTAGCGCGTTATCCCGCGTTATTCCAGCCTTAAATTTGTATCGTAAGCGCTAACTCCTTACATTTGGGAGATCACAAGTTTCTTGATCATTCATTTTTAAATCTAATAGACATGAGAACAATTAAAGCTTTCAATTTGTCCCCACTTCACGTGGAGGAGGATTTCGGATTCCTGAAACAATTCCACGATGAGGCGGTAACGCTACGAGGCGGATCGGGTGGAGACTCGGAGAGCCCCGACGAGATAGCCGACGAGGTGAACCCCGTGCTGGACGG
>OHCS01001476.1_pt1 | contig 10011 bp, 9 predicted proteins | sample 1566741 | NCBI WGS metagenome assembly OHCS01 (sample SAMEA3879604, study PRJEB24766) | human gut metagenome | biome: human-associated habitat; feature: feces | place: USA | collected 1985/1987 | reverse complement strand
TGCCTACGGATCTCGCCTTTTCCACAGAGGGCTTCCCCGTTGAAAAGATATTGAAAAGCCTGCCGCAGACGGAAAATGTCAAGGTGAGCGGCAGCGTCTCTCTTAAAGGAAGCTGCAAGGGGCTAATCGGCCATTGGGTAATCGGCGCGGAGGCGGCCTCGCCGCTGATAACCGCCGATAAGGTCGGCAAGGTCTCCGATATCAGCCTCTCCGCCACTTACAGCATGGGAGATAAAAAGGTCTCTCTGCTGAAGTCTTCGGCGGAATGGAACGGCGCGCGGATCACGGCAAAGGGAACGGCCGCCTTCGCCGCCTCGGCGGACAAGCAGCTCAGCTTTGACGGGACCTTCCGAAACGTGGACGCCGAACGCTTTTATCCGCTGATTTCGGTGCTGAAGACGCTTGATGTGGAGGGCGTCGCATCCGGGAGCTGGAGCCTCACGGGCTCGCCTAAAGCGCCGGTCGTCAAAGCCAGCGTCAATACCGGCGCGGCGCGTTTCCGCGATCTGCGGCTGGCGAAGCTCGGTATGAATATTGAATATTCGGGAAACACTCTGAGCATGGACCCGATAAGTATAAACGCCGGCGGCGGACGCGGCACGCTGGCCTGCAATGTCGCGCTGCCCGTAAAGCGGGCGGACGGCATGCAGAGCCCGACTTCGTGGAAGCTTGACGGCAAGGTCTCCCGCGTAGATTTCTCAATAATCAACGGCCTGCTCAAGGCGGGAGAGGATATCGGCGGCGAGGTCTCCGGCACGGTGACGGCCGGTTCGGCGGCGGGCGGCGGCCTTGACTGGAGTTTTGATTTCACGGGAGACAACGTGCACTGGCGCAATTTTAAGGTGCAGAAGATAAACGGGGCCATCGAGGGCAATCCGCGGGAGATACTGATCAAAAAGGCCGATGGGATATTCCTTAACGGCGCGACGACGGGCAGCGGCAGGATAGAGATGCCAAAGGATGGCGAACCATTCTCCGGCGCGAAGCTGGATCTCGTGGGCTCGGTAAAAAAGCTGAATGTCTACGAACTGCTGCGCAGGCACCTGCCAGTGGTCCGCGCGGTGCAGGGGCTGATCGAGACGGAGATCAAGGTCTCCGGGACGGTGGGCGATCCCAAGTTCGACGGTTCGGGACGTATCGCCCCCTTCCGTTACCGCGGCTTCCTGCTGCCTATCGTAGAGGTTCAGTATCACGGTTCTTTGAAGGATATTGTGATCAGCGACGCGCACGCGCTGCTCAAGAACGGGACTTTCAAGGCATACGGACATTTTTACGAGGATGAGAATGATTGGCGCGGTAAGTTCAACATAAGGGGAGAAAAGATAGACATGCGCCAGTTCGGCGCCTATCTGCCGGAGAGTTTCCGCTCGCGCTTCGGCGGCGTGGCCGATTTTTCGATGAAGGGCGATGGCAAGCTCTCCGAGCTGACGGGGACGGGGGTATTCTCTGCGCCGAAGATGAGGCTTATGGGGATTCGCTTTGAAAACATTAAAGCGCCTTTCTTCGTCTCGCAGAATTACATAATGATAGAAGACCTGAACGCCTCCACCAACGGCGGAACGCTCACGGGAGGCGTCGGATTCGACCTTAAGAACAGTGAATGGGGCGGCAACCTCACGGTGCTGAGCACGGATGTGCAGATGCTCGTGAAGCAGGCCGCGCCTAAATTGAAGGGGTCGATATCAGGACTCGGCGATCTTAAGATACGCGGCGGCGGCGAATTTGGCCGCGAATCGACGGTACGTGCCGGAGGCGCCCTCTACCTGCACAAGGGAGAGGTGACGAGCTTTGACGTCCTTGAGACGGCGAAGAAGTTTACGGGCGGCAAACCGCTGCGCTATGACTCGGTGCAGGCGACGTTCACCTATGACGGAGGGGATCTCAACATCCTCCCCGGCAGTCAGGCGACGGCCCCAAAGAACGACCCTCTTTACCGTTATGTGATGCTTGACGGTTATATCAGCCGCAAGGAGGATATCAGCCTCTTCGCGATGGGCAAGGTCAATATCCGCGCGCTGAATTCGCTCATCGGGGCCTTTCAGGGGCTGGTCTCCGCCGGTTTGGACTACACCGCTGGACAGCTCGACAAAGGCGAGGTGCTGCAAAGCGTGCTCGGCGGCGTTCTTTCGGGCTTCGCGAAGAACGAGTTCCGCTTTGTGACGATGAATATCGGCGGCACGGTAACCGCTCCCGATTTTTATAATGTAAAGGTGCAGCGGGCAGTGCGCCAGAATTCGGCAAAGGATTCTATACCGACCAGCAACAGCGACCCTGACGAGAAGAGTCTCACGCAGGACGGCAACACGACATTCCGCTTCAAATTTGAGATACCGGTCGGCCCCGGCGACGGCGGCCTTGGCGGCGACGCGAAGGGACAGGTTTTCGAGCAGACGCTTGAGAATCTGCTCAAGAACGTCGATTTCGGTCTGTAGCGATGGGAGAGATAACGCTCATCCTCGGCGGCGCAAGGAGCGGAAAGAGCACCTTCGCCGAGGAGCTCGCCCTTAATCAGAAAGAACATGTCACCTATCTCGCCACCGCGGACTGCCGGGACGGCGAGATGAAGAAGCGGATAGAGATACACCAAAGCCGCAGGCCCGCAGAATGGGGTACCTGGGAGGGCGAGCCGCGGGATTTGCCGCGCGCCGTCGCCTCGGCCTCCGGCCTGCTGCTGCTGGACTGCCTGACTATGTGGCTGACGCGGCTGTTTCTCTCTTTCCCGGAATCCGAGGGAGAGGACGAAGCGGCCTGGTTTGCGCGCGAAGGGGAGATCGCTTCGCTCGTGAGGGAGCTCTGCGGGAGCGTGGGCAACGGTGCTTCGCTTATAATTGTGAGCAACGAGGTCGGCTTCGGCCTCGTGCCGCCCTATCTGATGGGACGCCGATTCCGCGACCTGCAGGGGCGCATGAATCAGCTTTGCGCCGGATACGCGAAGAATGTCGCGCTGGTGGTCGCCGGCTGCCCGCTCTGGATAAAGGGCGGCGGGCCGGAGTAAAGCGCGCCGCACAGGCCGCTGTTATTTTTGTATGACCGACTATAAAACATGGCCGTGCCCGGCGCGGCATAATAACGGAATTATTATGGATGGTGAACCCAATGGACGATTATCGTGAAAAGTTAAGGGAGTATTCGAGAAAGCTTGACGAAGAGCTTCACGACAAGGGTTTTAAGAGGGATCTCGCGGCGCGCTTCGTCGTCATATGGACGCTGCTCTCACGTATCCCCCTGCCCAAGGAGTGGTGGCCGGAAACTGTTCCCGAGGGGAACCGCGCGCTGGCGCTCGCGCCGCTTGCCGGAGGACTGCTCGGACTGCTCACCGGACTTGTGGTCTCGGCGGTCTCGGTGCTGGGCCTTAACGCCCTGGCAGGCGCCTGGGTCGGCGCCGCCTTTTATTTTCTCATCGGCTGGGCGCTCCACCTCGACGGCTGGGGAGACCTGTGGGACGGCATCGGCTCCGGACGCACCGGCGACGGGCTGCGCGAGGTGATGAAGGACAGCCGTCTCGGCTCCTTCGGCGGCGCTTCGCTGATAATCGCCTTCGGCCTCTGGACCTCTCTGCTCGCCACGGTATCCCCAGATATGCGGCTGGCGGCCTGCGTCACCTCGGCGGCGGCGGCCCGCTTCGCGGAGAATGTCGCGGCATTTTTCGGGAAATATCCTTGGGAATATGGGATGGGCAAGGGCTGGGTGGATACCTTCACCTCCTATGACCTGTTTATCTCGGCGCTCTGCCTCGTCATCTTTTTACCGGTTTCTATCTTTCATTTTTCCGTCTGCGTAGCGGTATCGGCGGTCATCGGCTTCGTTATCGCCCTGCATATGAATAAACGTCTCGGCGGCGTGAACGGCGACGTGATGGGGGCGGCGGCGGTGGCGGCAGAGCTGGCCTCGCTGATGGTGTGGGCGGCGATATGATGACTCCGAAACTTATCGCCCTCGATATGGACGGCACGATGCTCGACAACGACAGCCGCCTGACCCGGCGCACCAAAGAGGCGCTGCGCGCGGCGCAGGAGAGCGGCATAAGGGTCGTCGCGGCTACGGGGCGCATGTACCCCTCCGCGATGATACATATCCGCGACATCGGCATCGAGAGCACCTCGATCTTTTATAACGGCGCGCTGATACGCGATCCGATATCGGGTGAGACCGTCTATGAGAGAACTCTCGGCAGGGAGCTCACGCGCGAGATATTGGATTTTTTCAGAAAACGGGGCTGGTATATCCAGATATACGCCGACGATAAGCTCGTCGTCAAAGACCGCTCCGACGAACGCTGCACATATTACGAAAATATCTGCGGGCTGCGGGCCGTCGAACTCGGAGAGGATTTCTGGGAGTGCGGTCTGGACTCCGCGAAGCTGCTCGGCATCTCTTTCGACCAGCCGGAATTTGAGCGGATGTGCGCCGCCGTGCGCGGAGAGTTCGGCGAACGGATTTATCAGGCCACCTCATGGGGAGCCTTCGTCGAGATGGTCCACCCCACCGTCAACAAGGCCAAGGCGCTGGAGCGGGTCAGCGAACACTACGGGATCGCGCGCGAAGAGGTGATGGCGATCGGAGACGGCGTGAACGACATCGAGATGATAAGCTGGGCCGGTACCGGCGTCGCGATGGGCAACGCGAAGGAGATTGTAAAGGCCTCGGCGGATATCATCGCGCCGTCGAACACCGAGGACGGGGCAGCCCAGATAGTGGAACAGGCCGTGGCGGCGCTGCAAAGGAACAGCCGGCAGGGATAAATCCGGGGCGGCCGATCATCTCGACCGGCCCGGAGCGTGTTTTTATATATTTTATTATTACATGACAGGCAGGAGACGACGATGAAAAACTTCTTCAAACTTGACAAGCCCACCTTCTCCTTTGAGATATTCCCACCCAAGGGGGCGGGAGATCTCTCCCAGATATTCAGCACGGTGGACGCTCTCGCGAGCCTCGATCCCGACCTTATCAGCGTCACATACGGCGCGGGCGGCACAAGCCGCGAGAACACCGCGGAGATCGCCTCGCGCATCCAGCGCGATTACGCGATCCCGGCGCTGGCCCACCTCACCTGCGTCGGCAGCACTCGCGAAGAGATGCGCGCCACGCTCGACAAGCTGAAGGAAAAGGGTATCCAGAATATTCTCGCGATGCGCGGCGATATCAACAACGAGGGCACGAAGGATTTCAAGTACGCGAGCGAACTGATAAAATTCATCAACGACAATTATGATTTTCGTGTCTTTGCCGCCTGCTATCCTGAGAAACACCTCGAAGCCTACTCGATGCAGGAGGACCTGGAACACCTCAAGGCAAAGTGCGAGTGCGGCGTCAGCGTGCTCATCAGCCAGCTCTTCTTTGACAACGCCTCCTTTTACAGCTTCCGGGAGAGGGCGAGAAAGCTCGGCGTCACGACGCCCATCGAGGCTGGCATCATGCCGATAACCTCTCCGACGCAGATAAACCGCATGGTCTCGATGTGCGGCGCTTCGGTTCCCGAGGGGGTTCAGAAGATAATCCGCGCCTACGGCCATAACAGCATGGCGATGCGCGAGGCGGGAATCGCCTACGCGACAAACCAGATAATCGACCTGCTCGCCGAAGGCGTTGACGGCATCCATCTCTATACGATGAACCAGCCCGACATCGCCAAGCGCATCTGCGAAAACATCCGCGGCGTGCTATATTCGCTGAGGGTAAAACGTGGCTGACGGCAGACTGCCGCCCTCCGTCCGCGCCGAGGCGCTGCGGCTGCTCGGTGTATCCGGCGAGCCGCAGGCGGAGCTTTCCGCCGAGATGGAGAACTGTTACGCGGAGCTTCTGCGTCATTCGTCTCCGCGGGCCATATATAAAATATTCGATATCAGGGCAGATGACGACGCCGTAGAGATAACGCCGGAGCTGCGGTTGCATGGTGCGGCGCTTGTTGAATTATGCAGAGAATCACGGCGGGCGGCGCTGCTCGCGGTGACGCTGGGGGCCGGCGTGGACAGGCTTATCACACGCACACAAGCAGAATCGATCTCCAGGGCAATGATCCTCGACGCCTGCGCCTCCGCCGAGATAGAGAGGCTCTGCGACGAAACGGAACCGGCGATCATGGCGGAGGCCTCGCGCACCGCGCCGGCGGCCGTCAAAGGTGAGATCTGGCTGACGATGCGTTTCAGCCCCGGCTACTCCGGCGTAGAGGCCGCCGAATCGGCAAAGATAATCATGGCGCTCAATGCTGGAAGGGTCATCGGCCTCTCTCTTACCCATTCAGGAATGCTCGTACCGATAAAATCCGTGACGGCCATCATCGGCATCGCCGACAGGCCGCAGAAAAGATACAGGAGCTGCGCGGCCTGCGCCGCCGCAGGAGCCTGCCCATACAGAAAGAGAGGAGCTTACTGCGGTGATAGAGCTTGATAAAATTTTGTTATTCGACGGCGCGATGGGGACGATGCTCCAGAGAGGCGGCCTTGAGCTGGGAACGGTGCCGGAGACGCTCAACGTCACCGCTCCGGAGGCGATAGAGGCGATACACCGGGAATATCTCGCGGCGGGAGCCGACGTCATTCTCGCAAATACCTTCGGCGCGAACCGCTTCAAGGCCGAGAAGGCGGGAATAGACCTCGCGGCGATGGTAGAGGCGGGGGTAAAGACCGCCAAGAGAGCCATCGGCGGCGCGCCGGGAAAATACGCGGCGCTCGACATCGGCCCCTGCGGACGCGTGCTCCAACCGGCGGGAGACCTTCCCTTCGATGAGGCTGTAGAGGTCTTCGCGGAAGTCGTCCGCGCGGGAACGGCGGCGGGAGCAGACTTCATCCTCCTTGAAACCTTCACCGACCTCTACGAGCTGAAGGCGGCGGTTATCGCCGCGAAGGAAAATTCCGACCTGCCCATATTCGCCACGATGAGCTTCGAGGCAAACGGGACGACCTTCTTCGGCGCTTCCGTGGAGTCGATGGTGATGACGCTCGAGGCGCTCGGCGTCGCCGCCCTCGGGGTAAACTGTTCGCTGGGCCCCAAACAGCTCGCGCCGGTCGTCAAGCGCATCCTCGCGGCTACGCGCCTGCCCGTCTTGGTCCAGCCCAACGCCGGACTGCCGGTGATGGAGGGCGGCGCGACGCGCTACGACATCACGCCGGAGGAGTTCGCCGCCTGCGTAAAAATTTTCGTCGGCGAAGGGGTGCGTTTCGTCGGCGGCTGCTGCGGCACGACGCCGGAATACATAAAACTTACAAAATCGATGATAAGCGGCATGGCTCCAGTCAAAACGGCGGCGGCTCCGCGCGGCGGCATCTGCTCGCCCTCGCGGCAGGCACGCTTTGAGCGCGTCACCGTCATCGGCGAACGGCTCAACCCCACCGGCAAAAAAGCTCTACAGGCGGCGCTGCGGGCGCACGATATGGACTTCGTGCTGCGCGAGGCGATCCGAGAGGAGGAGCAGGGCGCCGAGGTGCTCGACATAAACATGGGGCTGCCGGACATAGACGAACCGGCAATGCTCGCCGAGGCGGTGCGCGAGATCCAGGCCGTGACGGACCTGCCGCTGCAGCTCGACTCGGCCTCGCCCGCGGCGCTCGAACGCGCCGCCCGCATATATAACGGGAAACCGCTCGGTAAACGGAAAAAAAGAATCGCTTGACGCGGTGCTGCCGATCGCGAAAAAATACGGCTGCGCGGTACTCGGCCTCACGCTGGACGAGAACGGCATCCCCAAAGACGCGGAGGCCCGTCTGGCAATAGCGCGCCGCATTGTGGCGGCGGCTGAAGCGGCAGGGCTGAGGCGCGAGGATATCTACATCGACTGCCTCATGATGACGGTCAGCGCCCAGCCCGACCAGGCGCACGAGACGATGCGGGCGATCTCGCTCGTAAAGCGCGAGCTCGGCGTAAAGACGGTGCTCGGCGTCAGCAACGTCTCCTTCGGGCTTCCCGCCCGTCCGATCATCAACCGGACGATGCTGGCGATGGCGCTCGCCTCCGGGCTCGACGCGCCGATAATGAACCCAGGCGACGCGGGAATGACGGAGACCGTAGCCGCGGCGCGCGTACTGCTGGAACAGGACGTCGACTCAAAAGAATACATCGAAAAATATGGCGCCGCCGCGCCGCAGCAGGCGCCATCCGCCAAGGAGGATACACCGCAGATCGGCTACGCGATCGCGCGCGGCCTTAAAGACGAGGCGGCCAAAGCGGCGGCGGCGCTGCTCATCAAACATCCGCCGCTTGAAATCGTGGAAAGAGAGATCATCCCCGCTCTGGACGCCGTCGGCAAAGACTACGAGAGCGGGAAAATATTCCTGCCCCAGCTCATAAAATCGGCCGAGGCGGCGAAGGCGGCCTTCGAGGTGCTGCGCGCGGAGCTGGTAAAGACCAGCGGCGATACACAGAAGGGCAAAAAGATCGTCATCGCCACCGTCCACGGAGATATCCACGACATCGGCAAAAACATCGTGAAGGTGATCCTCGAAAACTACAACTTCAACGTCACAGACCTCGGCAAAGACGTCCCCCCACAGCGCGTGCTCGAAGCGGTGAGGGAGACTGGCGCGAAGCTCGTCGGACTGTCGGCGCTGATGACGACCACCGTCGCCAGCATGAAGGATACGATAGAGCTTCTAAGAAAAGAATGCCCCGACGTTAAGGTGATCGTCGGCGGCGCGGTGCTCACCGAGAGCCTCGCCGAATATACCGGCGCAGACCGTTACGCGAAAGACGCGATGGAGACCGTGCGGTACGCCGACTCTCTATAAAAACAGAAAACTTCCGCAAGTAAAACGACAAAGGCGCCCCTCGGCGGGGCGCCCTTTGTATGTGGAAATATCAGCTATTTGCCCAGCGTAAACCTTGCGAAACCCTCAAAAGAATAATCCTGCTTGCGGTCCATATCAGGCTGCTGCTTCCTGAAAAAACAGACCGGTATCTCATTCTGCCGCAGACACTTCTCCACGCAGGGGGTGCAGCCCAGCGTGCAGTTAGCCGGATTATTGGGGCATTCGCGATCGACACAGCTGCAAAAATTGATATTATCCCAGGCGGAGGTTATCGCCGTCTTCTCTTCACCCATTACAACCACTCCCTTTGATTTGTCTCGTCACCGCTCTCATCATTATTATTTTCCCCTAAAAACGCCGGTAAATAAATACCGCCGCGAAAGAAGAAGGCAGCTTACGCCTCCGTTTGTAAGGCAAAAACATTTTTATGCCTGGGAATTGAACAAAGGCCGCGATACGGGTAACATAGGGGCGAAGGAAGGTGACGGCGATGGCGGCGAACAAAAATAATCCGGACGCGACCGACTGGAAGATTCTGCGGGAGCTTCAGCAGGACGCGAGAAAGACATACAAAGAGATCGGCGAAACGGTCGGCATGACGCGTCCCGCGGTGCGCGAAAGAATACTGCGCCTGGAAGAAAGCGGCGTCATCACCGGCTACAAAGCGGAGATAGACACCGACGCGCTGGGCCGCGCGCTCCACGTGATGATAAGCTTCAAATTCAACAGCGGCCAGAAATACGATAAAAAGCCCAACGACATCCTCATCCCCATTTTGCGCTCATCCTCCGACGTCATCCACTTCTGGTAGATCTACGGCGAGCTGGACTTCCTCATCGAAGCGGCTTTCTCCTCGAAAGAACGTATGCACCGCTTCCTCGACGACCTGCGCAGCTACGGCTTCGTCCGCTCGCACCTGATAGCAATGTCAATGAAGGGCGCGGTGCAGGAGGCATAGGGCAAAGACGGTATGTATGTTATTATCGCTTGATGCTTCCATATTCGCGTACAGATATGCGGGAGTTTCAACTGCACGCACGCGAGGGCGTGACTGTCGGGCAATGGTTTGCGCCCGGCAACGTATGGTTTCAACTAGCACGCCCGTGAGGGCGTGACTGACGCGCTGATTGAGGTCGACTGTGGCATGGAGTTTCAACTAGCACGCCCGTGAGGGCGTGACATATTTCTTTGTCGAGCGAGATCCCCGTCACATGTTTCAACTAGCACGCCCGTGAGGGCGTGACAGGACCGTTTTAATCTCTACTAC
>OHCS01001475.1_pt1 | contig 10018 bp, 9 predicted proteins | sample 1566741 | NCBI WGS metagenome assembly OHCS01 (sample SAMEA3879604, study PRJEB24766) | human gut metagenome | biome: human-associated habitat; feature: feces | place: USA | collected 1985/1987 | reverse complement strand
TTTCACAACGGTCCGACTGCTTGTAAAAGGAATAATTCGCTGTACACCTAATTCTGCACTCTTTTGTAATAAGAAATCCCATTTTTCTTTTTCTGTTTTCTCTTTTCTGCACTTTCCTGAGTTCCCGGCAGTCTGCTATAGGCACCGGATTTATGAAATTCATCTGACACTCTGTTTACCGCAGCCACAATATATTCCTTATCCGGGTCATCGTCCGATATACCGGAAACAGCGGTGGATACAATACGATTTGCTTCTTCTTTGCTCTTTGCAGCTTTCAGTTCTTTCTCCACTTCCTCTGCAATCATCTGAACACGTATTGCATGGGCATAGGCAATGGGGTCATTTCTTTGAAGCCAGGAAAGTTCTTCTTTGGTCAGTTTCTTTCCTGCCTCTAATTTCCGCTTGATTTTTGCCATTTTTTCCTGCTTTGCTTCTTCACTTTCTTCTGCCACATTATTATCATAAATGCATTTCAGCATATACTGCGGCAATTCCTCCACCGTAGATACCTTCTTTGTATCCTGCTCCGTATTGGAAAATAAATTCAGTCTGACTGCCATCGCATTTCCTCCTGATTTCGTAATCTGTTCCTTGCATTTTATCTTACACTTATATATCGGAATATTTCTTCTTTTTCCACAGTCATTTGTAAATGCTTGACAGCAAGTAGCGAGAAACACGCTTTGCGAGTTTCTCGAGTAAAAAAAGACATCCGCACCGGCATTTTCCCGGATACGAATGTCTTTTCTGGTTACTTTTCATGATACTTTTCTATTTCTTTATTTCCAAGTTCCTTTTCAACTTCCTATCTGTCCCACTTATCTGCCAGAGAATTAATCTGGTCAGCAAATTTCGCAAGATCTTTATTTGGGATACCTTCATTCTTCTGAATGACACTAAGCAGCCTCTGACCCGCCGCCAGCAGTCTTGCAAACACATTAGAGGATGCCTTTGCCAGTTTGTCTTTCTTCTTTTCAACCAGTTCACGGGTTCCTTCATGAACACAGACATTTTCTAATAAGTCATAGGTATCACCACTATATGGTGCAACCGCCTGATAGCCTAATTCCGTATGCAGATGCTCTGCAAATTCATCACAGACCTTATCCTCACCATGTACCACAAAGACACGCTTTGGTGGATTTTTAAATGCAGATGCCCATTTTGTCAGCATATCACGGTCTGCATGGCCACTGATACCAGGAAGATTTAAAATTTCTGCATGTACCTGAATATTTTCACCGAAAAGTTTTACTTCTTTGGCTCCATTCAAAAGCGCATGACCCAAGGTTCCAGGTACCTGATATCCTACAAACAGAATCGTGCTTTCCGGTCTCCACAAATTATGTTTTAAATGATGGCGGATACGGCCAGCCTCACACATACCGGAAGCAGAAATGATAACCAATGGTTTCTTGCTGAAGTTAATCATTTTGGATTCATCACTGGTAACAGACGTTTTCAGTCCCGGGAATCCAATCGGATTAATACCCTGCTCCACTAATTTCTTTGCTTCATCAGAGAAGCAGTCTTCTACACTCTTATGGAAAATATTTGTTGCCTCCACAGCCAGCGGGCTGTCGATATAGGCCTCAAAATCTTCAAACTCCGGCAGCAGATGTTCTGTCTTAATCCGTCGCAGATGATATAGCATTTCCTGTGTACGACCTACAGAAAATGCCGGAATGACAAGATTACCACCTCTTGCAAATGTCCGCTTAATTACTGCCGCAAGTTCCGGTGCATAATCCGGCGGATCTGCATGTATCCGGTCACCATAAGTTGATTCAATCAATACATAATCTGCTTCATCGATAAACTGCGGATTTTTAATCAATGGCTTATTGCCATGACCGATATCTCCGGAAAATACAATTTTCACGGTCTTATCTTCTTCCGTCAGCCATACCTCAATGCTGGATGAACCAAGAAGATGTCCTGCATCTACAAACCGGATTTTTACTCCATCACAGATTTCAATGATTTTATTGTAATCACATGCTACAAAATGCTCTAAAACCCCCTGTGCATCATCCATATCGTAAAGAGGCACTACTTCCGGTAATCCGGCTCTCCTAGCCTTACGGTTTCTCCACTCTGCTTCAAACATCTGGATGTGTGCACTGTCCTTTAACATGATATTACAAAGTTCGCTGGTTGCTGTTGTCGCAAATATCTGTCCCCGGAATCCATGACTATACAGCAATGGAAGTAAGCCTGAATGGTCGATATGGGCATGTGTTACAAACACATAATCAATATTAGATGCATTCACCGGAATCTCCTGATTCACATATAAATCCGGTCCCTGCTCCATACCACAATCCACCAGTATCCGCTTATCCTGACATTGCAGAAAATGACAACTTCCAGTTACTTCATGTGCAGCCCCTAAAAACTCCAATAACATAATACCATCTCCTCGCCATCTCTTTATTGTCGAACTTATGATAGTATTATTTTATCATATTGGACAAAAAATGTATACATTTTATTCGTTTTTTATTCAAATCGCACAATTTCTTTCTTCAATCGTTTCATAATCTTTTTCTCCAGCCTGGAAATATAGGACTGGGAAATTCCTAATAAATCCGCCACCTCTTTCTGGGTCAGTTCATTATCATTTTTCGAATTGATGCCAAACCGCAGTTCAATAATCGTCCGCTCCCTGCCGCTTAAATGCTCAATTGCTTTATTCAAAAGCTTCTTTTCAACCTCAGTCTCAATATCCCGGTAAATGACATCTTCATCTGTTCCTAAAATATCCGAAAGTAGTAATTCATTTCCGTCCCAGTCCACATTTAACGGCTCATCAATGGATACCTCTAATTTCGTCTTATTATTTCTACGCAGATACATCAGAATTTCATTTTCAATACATCGGGATGCGTATGTTGCAAGTTTGATCTTTTTTGTCGGATTAAACGTATTGATTGCTTTGATCAAACCGATCGTTCCGATCGAAATCAAATCTTCAACGCCTACGCCTGTATTGTCAAATTTTTTCGCAATGTATACAACAAGCCGGAGATTGTGTTCTATTAATACTTTTTTTGCATCCTCTGCATACTCTGTTCCGAGCCGGTTAATCATCTCGCTTTCTCTCATCCCCTCAAGAGGCGGCGGAAGGACTTCCGTTCCTCCTATATAATGCACCTCTCTCCCGCTCCCGAAAATCAAGGTTTTCACATCAGGTACTACTCTTAACTTAAACCGCTGCGGAACAGCTACTTTCATCATCATGTCATATCCTCCTATATTCCCCTGTTTTAGTAATTTTAAGCGGCAGTAAATATAAACTGTCAAAGATATTAATCCATATTTTTTAACTCCCGCTTATAAAAAGATCCCCGGATTCAGGATCATTTCATATCGTTCTTTTTCCGAAAGAGTTCTTTCACTCATCCCGAGAAGCGGATTTTCTATCCATATGTCTTCATCCATGTGAATACACATTTTTTCAATCCGAAACACCTTCATCACTCCATCTCCCCCGATGCTGCTGTACGGAATCATATGAAAGCCTTTTTCCCATTCCGGATGTGTCGTAATAGACTCTGCCAATCGCGGATCAATAATATTGACCGGATCATCAGACGCAAAATCGCGGAGCTCATTTCCCGTATCTATAAGACCGATCACTTTCTTTACCCCAAGACTTGTATACAATGTTACTTCCGGAAGATTTTTCGTATTCTGTCTTATGCGCGATATAAACTTCCACATTCCCGTAAATGCAAAGTATCCGACTGCAAATACTGCGTAAAACACTCCGGCAAATTTCATATACGGACGAAACAGATTCGCAGCCCCTCCGAAGACAACTGCCGCTGCATACAGAACGATCAGCGTCCTCAAAAACCAGGCAGCCAGTTCTTTTTTACTTTGTTTTCTACCCTTTTTCAAAACATCTCCGCCAAGTCCCGCAAATATCATCACACTATTAATCCCAACGCCAAACAGAAGTGTTTTTATCGCCGGCATAAGCGGAAGCGCTATCACAACACAAGTCAAAAAACTGCCTGCTGCCCCTCCTGCAAGCATCCGCGCATAAGAATTCCTATACTGCATAACACGGTTTACAGCCATTAAAAGCAGACTGTCTAACATAAAATTTTCTAAAAAAAATACATCTATGTATAATTCATAGTACATAGTCCACCTTCTTTCTCTTCCGTAATTATGTAGTGCGGAATCTATTATATATTTAGAAACAGGAAAATTTTGTCATATATTGACATGTATCTGTAAATATATTTCGACAAAAAACAAAAAAACAGAATGGAACTCTTACATGAAATTCCATTCTGTCTTAAAATTCTATATTATTATACCGATTCGCTTATTTCTTAAAGAAATCCGGAATCTTAATAGACTGCTCTTTCACCGTACTGGATGGCGTACGCGGCTGTAAAGTCGGCATCGTACCTCCCTGCGGTCTGGCAGATGTCTGTGGTCTGGCCGCAGATACTCTGCTTCCATCATTGTCAAGACGACTTCTTACTGTCGATTCACCGGACGGAAGGATCGATCCTACTTTCTGCTGTCCTTCCAATCTCGCCTTTAATTTTGATGCGCTTCCGCCTACATTATGTAACCCGGTCGCAATAACAGTGATCGTACATTCATCTGACTTCGCGTCATCATACATAGCACCGAAAATAATACTTGCGCCTTCTCCTGCAAGTTCCTGTACATAATCAGCCGCATCAGAAGCATCCATAAGAGTAATATCTCCCGATACGTTAACGATAACATTCGACGCACCCTGAATCGTCGTCTCAAGCAGCGGACTCGCAACAGCTTCTTTTACCGCCTCAAGAGCCTTATCGTCTCCGCGTCCTGCACCGATACCGATATGAGCAATGCCTTTATCCTTCATAACTGTCTGAATATCCGCAAAGTCAAGGTTGATCAGTGACGGAACATTGATCAAATCTGTGATACCTTGAATACCCTGCTGAAGAACTTCATCAGCTTTCTTAAGAGCTTCCGGCATTGTTGTGCGTCTGTCAACAACCTCAAGAAGCTTGTCATTCGGAATTACGATAATCGTATCTACATTTTCTTTTAATTTATCAATTCCGCTCAATGCATTCTGCATTCTTGTTTTTGACTCAAAACGGAAAGGTTTTGTGACAACTCCGACTGTAAGAGCTCCCTGCTCTTTTGCAATACGAGCAACAACAGGTGTAGCACCTGTTCCGGTACCACCGCCCATACCGCATGTTACGAACACCATGTCCGCACCTTTGAGCGCTGCCGAGATCTCTTCTGAACTTTCCTCTGCCGCTTTTTCTCCTACTTCCGGCTGTGCCCCTGCGCCGAGCCCTTTTGTAAGCTTCTCACCGATCTGCATTAATGTCGGTGCTTTACAAAGCTGCAGTGCCTGCTTATCTGTATTCACTGCGATAAATTCCACGCCCGCGATCTGTTCGTCAATCATCCGGTTTACTGCGTTGTTTCCGCCTCCACCGACTCCGACTACAATAATTCTTGCGGCCGCTTCTGATTCGTTGGTTTTAATTTCTAACAAGAGTACTTCCTCCTTCGTCGTCTTACTAATTTCTTATACATCCCTTAATATTGAACGATAGAATTCAATAAGTATATAATAAAGTCTTTTTAGCAAATAATCAATAGATTTTTTGCTATTTTTCTGAATTATTACACTTTTACAGATGATCCGCCGCCGCTATGCCGCCGGAACAAACGGAATCGACTCCGATTCGGCATCGTAATTCTCTAAATGCAGCACGCCCGCCTTTCCGGGATATAATTCAGTCAGTTTTTTAAGAATCGGTTCTACCTGTCTAAGCTTTTCTTCATAATTCCCGTTTCCAAGGCTGACCTGTACAATTTCAAAATATATCTGTACGCCTCCATCTGTACACCCCATCCTGTCAGGTGTGAGATTGTATTTTTTTAAATTTTTTGAAACTTCTACAATTTTTTCAAAAATACTGTCATCTTCCACCGGAAGTTTTTTCCCTATTTTAGCTTTTGCCGAATCAAACATAAGACCTTCGATATGAGGAACACCTTCGATTATTTTTTTTGTCCGCAATACTGCCGTTCCGGTTCTGTCAAAATAAAGATATGCACCGTCATAATCTACATATCCGGCCATTTCTTTTTCTTTCACTTTCACCTTCACCGTCCACGGATCTTTCAGTGAAATACTCAGACTTTCTACTCCTGACGGAAGATCGGCATCGGTAAAATTATATTTATACAGAACATACAGAGAATTTACCGAAAGCGGATCATTCTCAATCCATGTTGTGATCGTTCTCTCTCCGTAATAAGAATTTCCTTCCACTTTATATGACCTTGTGCGAAATAGAAATACCGCCGCAGCTGCCATAACGATCAAGACAGTAAGCACAACTAAAATAATCGGCCACACCTTTCTCTTTTTGTGTTTTTTTCTCTTCATCTATTCTGAACCTCCATACCGTAAACCTTCGTAATTCGATACGCTAAGCACAAGTCCCATCTCCAACAGAAGAAATACAACCGATGTACCTCCGTAACTGATAAACGGAAGCGTAATCCCTGTGTTTGGAATTGAATTTGTAACTACCGCGATGTTTAATATAACCTGGATCATCATATGCGCCATTGCCCCTGCCGCTATCAAAGCGCCAAGCAGATCCGACGCTTTTGTTGAAATCACAAAAAAACGCCAAATAAGAATCAAAAATAAAAGAATGATAAATCCTGCTCCGATCAATCCCAATTCTTCACAGATAATAGAAAAAATCATATCATTTTGAGCCTCTGGAAGAAATCCGAGTTTTTGTACACTGTTGCCTAATCCCCTTCCGAACAGACCTCCGCTGCCGATTGCATATAGTCCCTGCAGCGTCTGATACCCTTTTTCATATTGCTCCGGATGTCTCCAGATTGCCAGGCGTTCCAATCGATAACTTTCCATCGCCAGAAAAACCGTCATAAATCCTACGCCGATACTTCCCATCAATATAAAACGGACGTATTTCGGATCCGCTACAAAAATCAGAACAACCGCAATTCCGAGAATGATGATCGCAGTGCTTAAATTACTTGCTCCGACCAGACCTACGATCGGCAAAACCGGAATCATCATAAGTATCATTGTGCGAAAACGTTTCATCCGCTGTACATTTCTGCTCACAAGGCATGCAAGAAAAAAAATAACGGCTACTTTTGCAAACTCTGAAGGCTGAAAAGAAATCGGGCCCAAAGACAACCATCTTTTGGACCCGTTGTATTCATCCCCGAAAAATATAACAGCCACAGACAGAATGATCGACGTCACATATGCGGGAATCGCCAGCGGAACCCATTTATGATAATCAACGCGGGCGATAAGCGCCATACCAAACAGTCCGAGCAGTGTCGCAAACCCCTGCTTTTTCAAATAATGAAACGGATCGTGAAATTTCACCTGCCCATTGTAAGCGCTTGTGCTGTACAATATCACAAGCCCTGCGGCAACAAGAAGCAATACAACAAATATAAGCATCCCGTCATATCGTTTTTTCTTTTCAGAACGCGTCAATCAGCTCCACTCCTTATAGTTGGTCTACAAGTTCTTTGAATTTATCTCCACGTTCTTCATAATTTTTAAACATCCCCCAGCTTGCACACGCCGGCGATAAAAGCACCGCATCGCCCGGCTTCGCATATTTCACGCACTGTTCAAACGCCTCCTCAAAGGTATCTGCCATAATAATATCGTCAAATCCGTTTGCATGAGCGCTTTGCGCGATCTTCTCTCTCGTTGCGCCAAGCAGAACAAGTTTTCTCACTTTCCCGTCAAACGCCTTGATCCACTCATCATATTCGGAATCTTTGTCGTAACCTCCCCCGATCAGTATGGTAGGACGGTTCATGGCCTGAATCCCTTTGATCGCTGCGTCCGGATTTGTTCCTTTCGAGTCATTATAATAAAGGACACCTCTTTTTTCTGCCACAAACTCAATTCGATGTTCCACTCCGGGAAATGTCAGAAGATTTTTGCGGATCACCTCGATCGGAACACCATATGCATACGCCATTGCAGAAGCAGCCATCACATTTTCATAATTGTGTGTTCCGAGAATCTTCAGTTCACTGACATCGCAAAGCTCGACCGGAACATCTGCCGCGCAAATGATTTTTGTTCCATCAAGATATATCCCTTTTTCCAGTTTACGCGCACTGCTGAAATATAGAACTTGCGCTGCCGTTTTTTCTCCGAATTTCTGAAGTTCATCATCCTCATAATTCAATACGCACACATCTGCTTTTGTCTGATTTTCAGCAATACGCTCTTTCGCTTCGATATATGCCTCCATTGTATGATGACGATTCAAATGATCGGGAGTAATATTCAAAATCGCGCTTACTTTCGGATGAAATGTATGTATTGTCTCAAGCTGGAAACTGCTTATTTCCGCTACAATTACCGCGTCGTCCGTCGTTTCTTGTGCAACGCTTGTATACGGAGTTCCTATATTTCCTACAATATAAGCATGTTCTTTATAGTCCTGCATGATCTGTCCCAAAAGGGCTGTCGTCGTCGTTTTCCCGTTTGTTCCTGTAATTGCAAGAACGTCTCCTTTTCCAAACACATATGCAAGTTCGATCTCTCCCCAGATCGGGATGCTCTTTTCACGCATTTTTTCAACGATCGGAAGATCCGTCGGCACTCCCGGACTCATCACTACAAATGAAAGCTCTTCTATAATCTCTTCCGGAAATGTTCCGAGCACTATACTGAATTGCCCGTTTTCTTTTTTAGTTTCTAAAATTTTAGCTTCAATCTCATCGGCGCACAGTTTTTCATTTCCATCATACAAAACAACCTCCGCGCCTTTTTCGAGCAAAAGCCTGCATGATCCTTCTCCACTGATACCCGAACCGAAGACGAGCACTTTTTTTCCTCTTATATCCATTTTTATACCCCCATCAGCGCAATGAGGCAAAGCAACGCCGTTATGATAGAAAATACAGCTACCACTCTCGTTTCAGACCATCCGCATAATTCAAAATGATGGTGGATCGGCGCCATTTTAAAAAACCTCTTTCCGCCTGTTTTCTTAAAATAAGTAACCTGAATCATGACCGAAGCCACTTCCACAAGGTAAATAATTCCAACGATCAGGATAAACAAAGGCATCTGCATCATATAAGCCGTGCCTGCCACAAATCCTCCAAGAGCCAAAGACCCTGTATCTCCCATAAACACACTTGCCGGATATACGTTAAACAGTAAAAATCCAAGCAGCGCCCCGACTACAGCACAGGTGACAGGTTCGATCCCGCTTTTCGTTCCGATCGCCACAACTGTAAAAAATGTTGCGACAAGAACGGTCACACTGGAAGCAAGGCCATCCAGTCCATCTGTAAAGTTTGTTCCGTTGACTGTTCCGATCACTGCCACAAACAAAAGCGGAACTGCCATCCAGCCGATATCAAGATAATATCCGTTAGAGAACGGCACAAGCATCGTAAGCGGAATATCCGCCACTTTCACGAGATAGAATGCAAACACAGCCGTTACAATAATCTGCAGAGCCATTTTCTGCATCGGCATCAGTCCATCCGAACGTTTCAACACAACTTTAAGATAATCATCAAGAAATCCGATCAAACCAAACGCCACTGTAAGGAATAAAACCGGAATGATCTTCGGATAATCTTTCACATAGAACAGGGATGTCACAATAACAGCCGCAAGAATAATAATGCCGCCCATCGTCGGAGTTCCCGCTTTTTTCAAATGAGACTGAACGCCTTCTACACGCTCCGTCTGCTTCATTTTCAGTTTCCGCAAAAAAGGAATCACAATCGGTCCGAGCACAAGACTTACCGCAAATGCCGCAAGAACCGGAATCACTACATGACTACTCATAAATCCACCTCTTCATCTCTTTTATCTCATAAAGTATAAACCATCCATTACTTTTTTTCAATCCCGAGATAGGGGAGCTGTTATTAACTTGTGATAATGTCTCCTTAAGATTCACTTGAGGTTTTGTCTCTT
>OHCS01001461.1_pt1 | contig 10085 bp, 16 predicted proteins | sample 1566741 | NCBI WGS metagenome assembly OHCS01 (sample SAMEA3879604, study PRJEB24766) | human gut metagenome | biome: human-associated habitat; feature: feces | place: USA | collected 1985/1987 | reverse complement strand
TTGTGGCCTCCTTTCTCCCGGCGTCCGGGCATAGAAAAAGCAGGAAACCGTTCGATGATTTCCTGCTCGGTGGTGCCGCCGATGGGCGGCTGGTATTTAATTTGGGAAAAGAGGTATTTTTGCAAATAGCCTGTTTGTTTACCTTACTTTCCAGATATGACGCCAGTATTTCAAACTTAATATGATGGCACAAATGGCTGTAACAATATCTGAAAGAAGATACTTTGCGCCAACATGTTCCAAAGGAATGATACGCGGTAAAAAGAATATAGAGAAAATCATAATAAGTCCAACAACAATTTGCAAAAGTTCCAACTTGTGCCTTTTCCCCATATCCCTTGATGTAATAAACAATAGGACAAGGCCGATTATCAAAATAGCTAACCAATAGTAAGGAAAATCTGTCCCATATAGTCCAGAAGAATATCCGTCCCACCCGGTGTTTATCAGTACAATAGCGCCCCAGCGTCCAAACAGCATTTTGCTGTTCCGTTGCTTTTCCTTAAACCTTTGCTCCTGTGCTTCTTGTTCCTCGGCATATTTTTGAGGGTCAACAAGTTCGGAAATGCTCATTTCAAATAAGGCAGCCAGTTCTGCTAAATTGGCTGCGGTAGGTTCACTACTGCCTGCCTCCCATTTAGCAACAGCTTGTCGGCTAATTCCTAATTGGTCGGCCACAAATTCTTGAGACATTTTTAATTGTGTCCGGCGTGTCTTAATGTTTTCGCTTAGTGCCATATTTAGCACCTCCTTTCGCCCTGATTATATCCTAAAATGTCGGTTGCGTACCACCAACTAATATGCAACCGGCAGTTGCGATTGCTGATTTTATTATACTATGACCAGTATCCTTTGGGAATAGATGAATTGTAAACTTGCTGGACGGGAACATCTTGCAGCGCAAGGTGTTTCCGGGCAGCAAGTCCACAAAGGGGTAGCTGGCGGCAGCCAGCGCAGGGGAAGTGTAGCTTCCCCTGTGATGATTGACAGAAGCCGGAACGCTGCGGGCAATCATCCGCTTTCCGCAGGAAGCCCCCGGCAGGGCGCAACACACTACCTTCAGGTGGTGTATAGTTGCGCCCTCTTTCAGAGGGGCAGTCCACGGGCTGCGGCTCTGGAAGCAATCATGGCCGTTTCCGGCCTGCGTCCTCTTCCTGAAAATCGTCGTTACCGCCGAACACTTTTTCCATAAGCTGTCGGGTGCTATCTTTATGGAACAGCAGCTTTAAAAACAAACTGACCTGTTCATCCGTGATGGCTTCCGGGTGGGGAAGGTAGCTTTCCAGCATGGCGGCTCTGGTGCAAAGCCGGTGCGTCCGTTCCTTCCGTGTCAGAGTCTTTATCTGGTGTTCCAATATCTTTTCTTCATGCTGCGCCCTCCGCAGCTTCTTTTCCGTTTTCTCTATCTCCTGATTGAGTGCTTCCAGCTTTTCATTCATAAGCGGCTGTCCTCCTTCTTGGGAATGAGTACATATATTTTGTTGGGTTCCCCGAAGCCCTGACGCACTCGCAGTATCAGTCCGGCGTCCTCCAATTCATTCAGGGAACGCTTCACGGTCATGGTGCTGCGGGCAAGTGCCGCCGCCAGTTCCACGATGGGGAAATGGATAAATAAAATCCCGTTGGCGTCCTCTATGCCGGACAGGAAAACAATATCCAACATCCGGGCGTACATGACCTTGGCGGTGCTGCTGATCGGGAGCCGCAGCATGGCTCTCGGCAGCGGCATACAGGGCGGCAGGGTGGTGTCTGCGGTCATAAATTCAACTTCCATTCAATCGGTGTCCTCCTTTACTTTTCGTTTTGAACGTTTGGAAAGATAATGGGGGCAGTCCACAATGACCGCCCGGAAACTCTGCTTGCAAGTGCGCTGGCATTTCCGGCAAAGGTCGTTGTACGTTACCCGCCCCCGTTCATTGAGGAAGAAGGACAGTTCCAGCTTCCTCTTTTTCGGCATTCTCGGCATGGTGCCTCCTTAAACAAAAATCCGCCCATTTCAGCCGTAACAGCCGCAATAGACGGATAGCAGATTTTAGTGTCGTGTTTCGGGGCGATTTTCAGGGAAAAAGCGGCCATAGAACCGCCCGGAAATCCCCCGTAGTATTAGGATAGGGTAGACTATGCCCTATCGGATTGTTGTGTTTCGGTATCAATTCGGTGTTCATTTTCGCCGGTTCTCCCTGATGTCGTTCCTGCCCCTGGCTCTCACAACGGCGTTTCGCTCCCTTTGGTACGCTCGTTGCGGTCAGGGTTCCTCCATTTCCCTTCCGCAAGTCGTTGCGCTACATCGCCGGGGAGCATATCCCATACAGGCCGGTCATTCGATTGGAATAATCCATCGATGAACTAAGCCCATTATGGCACATTTTTGAGCCTTCTCCCGTATATCCACAAAGTAGGAAAACCGCCCCGAAATCGAAAATTTCCACGATTGCGGAACGGGTATGGTATAATGGGATTGACGGCGGCAGCCAGCCGCAGGAAGGAGCGATGTATCTATGAAAACCCGCATTTCCGTACAGGAACGCCTGAAAGATTTACGGGTAGAACGGGGCTTAAATCTGGAAGAACTGTCGCAGGAAACCGGCATTTCAAAATCAGCCCTCGGCAGCTATGAAAACGACAACGATGAATCCAAGGAAATCAATCACGGCAGCCTGCTGAAGCTGGCAGACTTCTATCAGGTGTCCGTTGACTATCTGCTCGGCCTTACCAACAATCGGAAATATGAAAACACACCGATAGAAGAATTACATTTGAGTGATGAAGTCGTGGAACTGCTGAAAAGTGAACGCTTCAACAACCGGCTGCTGTGTGAGATTATCTCCCATGAAAAATTCAAGGAACTGCTGGCAGACGCAGAAATCTATGTGGATGGGATAGCAACCATGCACTTCCATGACACAAACAGCTCACTGGCTACTTTACGGGCTATGATACTGGAAGAACATCCCGAAGCTACGGCAGACCGGGCAATCAAAGTATTGGAAGCCTGTCAGGTAGAGGAAGAAGATTTCTTTTGCCATGTGACGCACAAAACATGGGACGTCATTCTCCACGACATACGCAAGGCGCACGAAAATGACAGCGAAAGTGCGCCGGATACCACGCCCGCCGATGAACTGATACGGGAAGTACAAAAAGCCATGCAATCGCCGGAGGACAGGGTTCAGCAATTCACGGAGATATTCTGCAAGGCGTTCCGGCTCAAATATAAGCGGCTCTCACAAGAGGAACGAAGCCTTTTGAAGAAGCTGTTCAAGAAATCCCCGCTGATAAAACAGTCCGGTATGAACTTCCGGCGCAGGCCGTGGAAATGAAAAACTGCCGTTGTGGGAATGGGTATTCCTGCAACGGCAGCGTTTTTTATTCGCCGGTATATGCAATTTCTATCTCATAGCCGCCATCCTCATAGTAGGTGTGGAAAGAATAGTCCCCGATTTGCAAGTCCCCTTCTGTGACAGGGTAGAAGGTCTTTTCCTCGGCGTCATAAATTACGGCTTCGTCTATAAATTCATCTTCAACGGTAGTCAGGATTTCCCGGATACAATCATCACAAAAATGCGTTTTCATTTTGTGGACGCTCACAATGCCCCGTCCCCGGTCAATAGAAGCGGTGGCGCTGTCCAGGTTGGGATTTGACATCATCATCAAATGGGCTTCGCTGATTTCATCGTATCCAGAGGTAATCATTGTGCCGCCTCTTTCTCGCTGGCTCTCAATCGGTTCGGTTTCATCGAATATCTCCAGCCCATAGGCTTCGCCGGTATTCAGGAAAACCAGATTGATACGCTCCGGGAAGCCCCGTTCCAAACAGCAGCCGTCAGCCGTATTCGGGATATAACGGATAAGGTTTTCTATGTCCTGCCCGTACTGGCTGTACACTAAATCATGCCGGATAGTCTGGGCGATTTCCTCGTATTCATCATCGGTAGCCGTTGCCATGTAGGTAGCGATTGTTCCTAAAAGTTCTTCCATGTCTTTCTGATTTCGGTGGTTCGTCCATATATTTCCAACCATGATACCGATTGAGAGAAAAACAAATGTGGCAGCCCCTATCATAAAACCGCCGTAGAGCAGGGAACGCTTGTCATGCTGGCTCAAATGCTTTTTGTCCATGTCCAGTTCATCATCTTCCCAGAAGTCCAGCCAATTATCCCGCAGCTTTCTCCATACATTTTTCATATCCATACCCTCCAATAAGCTATAAGCTAATATCATATAGTCTATCAGAAGCTATTGAAAACGGCAATCATATTATAGTCTTAAAGTGTACAGAATGATAACTGATAGCTAATAGATAGGTGTGGACTATGGAAAAGAACGGATTAGGGAAGCGTATCAACGCAGTAAGGAAAGACCGGGGCTTAACTGCTGACCGGCTCTCGGAAATGTGCAATATCAACGCTACTTACCTCCGGCAGATTGAGGGCGGTGTAAAAATGCCCAGCCTGCCGGTATTCATAGACATTTGCAAGGCTCTGAAAATCTCGCCGGATTATCTTCTGCAAGATGAATTGGAAGGAAACGAAATCAGTACCATCCGGGAGATAGAAGCACTTTGGAAGGATACTTCTCCCAGCAAACAGGCGCTTGCACTTGCTATGATAAAAGCGGTGTTGGAGCATAAGGAGTAGCAGAACAGCCAGCCGGGAACGGCTGGCTGAATTACTTTTGTGTACAATTATATCTGCTCGATAAATTTCATTTTATTGCTGGCTTTATTATACTATGCCCAGCTATTTTCGGGAATAGATGAATTGTAAACTTGCTGGGGGAAACCGCTAATGACAGCCTCAGTTTTTTTTCATAAAATAAACGGCGATTACTCCAACTAATAGCGGGAATATAACACTTCCATAGTTTACTCCACCAAATCCTCTCGCATAGATGCCTTGCACTAAATAGCTAATCCCTATTAAGAGGGCAATAATTGCTAAAATTAAAATTACTATGCATACTTTCCTTTTTTTCATATATGTTATTCTCCTATCTTTGAGGTATCTTCAAGATAAAATTCAAGGTACCCACATTTAGGACATACAGCGACTCGAATCTTACCAAGGCTACTCTTAAACAATCCCGGCTTAGTTATCTTTAATCCGTATGCTCCACCCTCAACTTTCACATCATAATTTGCAACCATATCATATTCACAACGCACACACTTTCTCATAACAACATCTCCTATCGAAAATTACGACGTTTACTGCGTTCGGGTCGCCCTCATGGGCTTTGACGATTGTTTCATAGGCGAGAAGTTTACTCATAGTCTTTTCCCTCCATGAGCCGCCGTAGCCGCTGCAAGGCAAGCTGGATATGCCGCCCCGCTGTGCTGCGTGTCCGGTCGATATGTACGCCGATCACGCGCTGCGGCTGGCGCAGGAAATAGTAGCGGAAAATTTCTTCCTGTGCCTGCTCCGGTAAAAGGGCAAGGGCAGCAGCAAGTTCCGCATGGTACAAAACGGCGGTTTGGTCGCAGGCGGTAAACAGATTATCCTCCTATAAACTGGAAGTTTTCTCTTTCTTATTTTGATTGTAGCATTTCTTATTCCACAACGAACCTACTAACATACCGATTGCAGAGATTATCGCTCCGGCTATAATCATTCCCAAATCTGGGGTATTCAGTTTGTTAAAAGTAATGTTGTTTGCCATTTTGAATGTGCCGTATTCGGCAAGCATATACATAATGCCAAAGAAAAGGGTAAACGCCCATTTTCCTTTTCCCCAGAAGTTATTTTTACCAATAACAACGGACACAATAAATGTTGTTACAGGAAGAATAATCCAAAGGAACATCAAACTGTAACCCATAGCGTCGCTTCCGCTTGTAAAGAACCAGAACACAATCATTGTAAATGCCCAAATCAACAGATAGGAGAGAATTGTAATAATTTTGTTTCTGTTGGCGTTGCTTTTCACAACATTTGTACTTTCTTCGAGATAATCATAATAGGTTTTCATTTTCTGTTCTCCCTTCAATAAATAGTCAAGAGAGACATCGTAGCATTCGCTCATTTTTATTACACTGATGATATCCGGATAGGATTTTTCATTTTCCCAATTTGAAATGGTCTGGCGACTCACTCCCAATAATTCAGCAACTTGTTCTTGTGTTAGCTTTTTCTCGATTCGGGCTGCCTTGATTTTGCTTCCAATATCATGCTCCATGCCACTGCACCTCCCTTGCACTTTTATTGTAGGGAAAACACCCTATATCGTCTACCAAATGGCTTTTACATCACTTATAATGTGCGTCAAAATCCTTTTACATCTGCTGTATTTATCAGAAACCAGACAAACTGCAATTTGTCACTCTGTTGCCTTTGTAGCAATTTCATCTTGCTCCAGTTCAATCACATCCAATATACCACAATTCAGAGTTTCGCAGATACGAACCAGCGTTTCCATGCTGATGTTCTTGCCTTTTCCCATGTTGGCAATCATATTTGTGGTAAGACCGGCGGCAATCCGCAAGTCCTCTTTCCTCATATTGCGCTCAACCAGCGTGTGCCAGAGGGGTTTATAGCTTATGTGCATTTATCCTCCTGCCTTTCTCCCGGTTCCGGGGTTCCTGTTCCCATTATATCAAAGTTCTTGCTATTCCACAAACATTTCTTGACACAATCGCCGGTTCCGTCTGGATTGTGCTTTTCCTTTCTTCTCTTGATTACATCTACTTAGCCATGAGCTGCTTGATTCCCTGTGACTTGCTGGCAGGGTTGTCCTGGCCGTAGCCCTCCAGAAGATTGATAACACCCCAGATGCCCAGGCCCGCGCCCAGAGCGATAACCAAGGTCTGCAAAACACCAACTGCGCTGTTGAAAAATTCCATATATTTACCTCCTAAAAATGTGTTTGTGTTATTCGTTTACATCGATCTCGTACACATCGAAGCGGTCGCCGGGCTTTACAACGGCCCGCTGCTTCTTCATGTACCGTTCCATGTCAAAGACATTTTTAGGGTCGGCGTCGGCTGTGTACTTGTAGTTCGGGTGCCGCGTCAGATCGTACTTGTCCGAAAGAAACGGACGCACGCCGCGCAGCATGAAGATACATTTGCCTCCGTCCATAACTGCCAATTCGTCCTGGGTCATCAACTCCTTTCCTAATTTCTGATAACTGAGGCCGTGGGAAATCTGGCTGCCCCGGTTTTCGGATTGGTTATAGCTGTCAATGGTCTCCTTGCCCAGCAGCTCCGAAATCTCCTTGAGCGTCGATTTTTCCTTGCCTCCCAAAAACAAGGTGCTGTCGCAGTTACCCACAATGGTATCCGCGTTGTCCTTGTAAATGGCTTTTAACTGGCTCTGCGACTGTAAGATGATGGAGGCCGATATCTCACGGCTCCGGATGGTGGCGATTAGCTTATCAAAGTTTGGTATCTGGCCGATGTTGGCAAACTCGTCCAGGATCAGGCGGACATGGACGGGCAATCTGCCGCCGTAGAAATCATCCGCCTTGTCGCAGAGAAGGTTGAATAACTGGCTGTACACATTCAGGGCGGCTCCCTGGCTGGTGCCCTCGACCTGATAGATCATCCTTTTTTCAGCTTCACTTAAATTCATTTATCCGGCTCCTTCCTAAAATGGGCAACAAAAAAGCCACAGGTTTTTTGTGCCTGCGGCTTGTGCCATGCTTCGCTTATGTGGGAGCGGAAGACAACAGAAAAGGGATACCATTCGTGAAAATAGTATCCCTGCTCTGTAAACTTATTCAATTTTTGATGGTTGCATTGTCTGTCACTGTCCACAAAGCCTTGATTTTACTTGTTTTTCTCAACCATCCTTATCAAAGCCTTGCATTTTCAAGGTTTTTGGAGGATTTTATTAAAACCCTGTGAGGGTTAATAACCACTTATAAAATTGTGGTTTTCAAATTGGAATTTGTTGAGGTCTTTACACAGAGAAATAACAGTTTTCTCACGCAGTTTGAGCCTGTGCCAATGCAAAGATCATTGCGTCGATACCTAACAGCGCTGCATAGCAACTTCCGGTTTTTCTGAAGGCAGGAGTATAATATAGATTATTACTATTATCAAAGCAGAATTTATCAGCAGCCAGTTCCTTTGTTTCACATACCAATAGGTTACTGCCTAAGAAGCCACGGAGGAAGTCAATCCCTGCGCACATGGTGGCGATAGGTTTTTTGCTGCTGATAAAATGAGTGACACAGGCCTTTACCATGACGGAATTCTTGTAATTATTCAGCAAACCGATTCCACCAGGAATAATCAGCGCATCGTATTCCCCGAAATCAATTTTACGAATATCTTGAATGCGTCCTCTGCCGATGCGTGCTGCCTCTAAAATGACTCTCCGCTTTTCTGCAAGATGCTCCGTTAGATGGTCAACAGATGGAACGGAAACATCTTCTGCGACAGGAGTGTAATCACATCCATACCTATCCAGCGCAGTGTATGTCAAAATAACTTCTTCGATACACGAGCCATCGCCAAGCCCACAGCCGGCTAATAAAACCAAAAACCTCATTTGCTTCTCCTTCCTGCTTTCTAAGCATCGGCTTGTCCGCCACTTTTCATTTGATGCGTACAAACCTATCCAATATGATTATACCATACAAGGCTGAACCATTTCAATTACTTACCCCACACAAAGCTGCAACTTTTCCATGAACGCCGCGCTTTTTCGCCACTTCGCTTGCCGCCTTTTTTCGTTCCTCGCTGTACGGTGCAGTCAACCGAAAACTCAACCTGCCCTTCTCAACCTCAAAGGTCAGCCCGCCTTGCTCGTCATCATCGGTCTGGCAGCAGCATTGCGGGTATTTCGCCGCAAATGCCGCCAACCACTTTTTGAGATTGGTGTTGTGGGTCTGCACCTCGATCATGCGGCTGTGCTCGTCAAAATAAATGACGGTTGTCTTTTGCTTTTTGGTAAGCCCTGTTCTCATAAAACCTCCTGATTTTTACGAATTTTTCTCGGCTCTTGACTTGGAAAAGCAGCGTTGTTTTCCGATAGAAACATCTTAAACGATGCGGAGTACATTCTGCCTTGTTTTATCGGCTGATTTGCCGCTTTTCCGGATCTTGACTGTGCTCTTGCACTTTTCTGTTTGTGTGGCTTTTCAGCCATTCCACAAGCTCATTTTTCATCACCAATTTGCGCCCGCCGATCCGCAAGATCGGAAAATCCGGGCTGCTCAAAAGGTTGTACGTACCCGCTTTGGAAATCTGCAACGCTTCCGCAAGCTGCTTTGCGTCCATCACATCGGGCATGGTTTCAAACGGCTTTCTGCTCATAAAATTTCCTTTCCCGCACGTAAAAGCAGCAGTCACCATTTCGGTAACTGCTGCCGTTTCTGCGTCTATTTACTTGTCCAAATACTTCTGATACTCCGCTGGCTGAATTGTTCCAATGTTTCCAGACTTTTTTGAGATTTTTTGAAAAAATTTAGGAATGGATAGGATAGGATTGATGTGACAACATATATCTGAAAACTGTGAATAAATCCATTGCTTTTGATGACGGGCAAAAAAAATAACGGGCATCCGGCTTTTACACCGAATACCCGTTGTTCTGTTACCAACCCCGCCTGACAGATGCTCATTTCATAGTTTCAGTCTAAACCTGTTTTACGAACACCCATCTAAGGCGGGCCGGGCATTTTCGCGTGCGGTTGTCAGGGCGGTATAACGCACTATACTCCAAGCTGGAGGTGGGGCCCCGGAAGGAACTTTTGACCTATATCCGCAGTATGCGCCGCTTGGAGGAGAAGGAGGTTCACCATGGCTGAGACATTGGCCGACCGTCTCAATCAGATGTCTATGTAATCACCGGAGGAGGCCGGAAAAATCACTTGAATCAGAACACCTCCCCGGCCCTGGCCCGGGTGATCGGCATGGAATTCAGCTACTCCCCGGAGTGGGTGTGCGGTGGGGAGCAGCCCGCGGATTCCCAGGTGGAGGAGCTCCGCCGGAGCGTTATGGAGAAGGTCGGGGTGCTCACCCCCGATAAGCTGCTGGCGCTGGAGCGCTTTCCGGCGGATGTGCGGGCGGAGGATTGAGAAGCAGGCGCCGCGCCCTCCGTGGCACAGGCCCCAAAAGCAGACAGAGGCGGCACCCTGTT
>OHCS01001453.1_pt1 | contig 10131 bp, 9 predicted proteins | sample 1566741 | NCBI WGS metagenome assembly OHCS01 (sample SAMEA3879604, study PRJEB24766) | human gut metagenome | biome: human-associated habitat; feature: feces | place: USA | collected 1985/1987 | reverse complement strand
ACATTAATCATATTATCCTGAATTTCAGCCGGTACAATAGCTGCAGGAAGTTCAACCGGCTCTATCGTCAAAGTAATGCCACTTTCAATTGGAGCATATTCTGCATTGATTTGCGCCTCATATTCTTTAATATAGTCTTCCAGCCCTTCCGTATCTTCCGGATTGAACACCAATACAGCACACGCTTCACGAGGAATGGCATTACGCATATTTCCACCTTCGAAACTTGCCAGCTGAGAATCAAATTCAATCAGCACATCGTGTGCCACGCGAGCCAAAAGTTTATTGGCATTACCACGCCCCTGATTTATTTCCAGACCGGAATGTCCGCCACGCAAACCTTTCAAGGTAATCTTACGGGCCACAGAATCAGCAGCGGGCGCTTCTTCCTTATATTCCAGTGTAGCCGTCAGGTCAATACCTCCGGCACAACCGATATAAAGTTCACCTTCATCTTCCGAGTCAAGATTCAGCAAAATTTCCCCCTTCAGTGTCCCCGGTTTCAAACCGAAAGCACCATACATACCTGTTTCTTCATCCTTCGTAATCAAAGCCTCCAGCGGACCGTGCTTCAAGCTATTATCTTCCAGCACTGCCATGATAGCAGCAACACCCAGACCATTATCAGCCCCCAGCGTTGTACCTTTAGCTTTTACCCAATCGCCATCGACATAGGTTTCAATAGGATCTTTTGTAAAATCGTGAACAGTATCATTGTTCTTCTGAGGCACCATATCCATGTGCGCCTGAAGAATGACGCCTTTGCGGTTTTCCATCCCCGGAGTAGCAGCTTTACGAATGATAACATTGCCTATTTCATCGACAAATGATTCCAAGCCTAAGCCTTTTCCAAAATTAACAAGGAACTCGGTTATCTTCTCCATGTGTCCGGACGGACGGGGAATTTGAGTCAGCGAATAAAAATGCTTCCACACATTCTGTGGAGCTAATTGCAAAATTGTACTCATAACGTTTAAAAGTTAGTTTTCGCAAATATACATTTTTATTCTTAAACCATGCAATAAATACTGTACGAATTAAATCTATCAAACACGGCTTTTTCATTTAAGAAATATTGTTCATCACTTGTTGTTGTAGTAAAAATCCTTATATTCGTGCGCAGCGATGCTGAAGCACCGCCTTAGGTGTTTCTTCTTATCGTTCATTTTTATTTTTTATAGGCGGAATTCAATAAGATATGATGTTGATATTGTCTTCCGCCTTTGTTTTTGCTATCGCAAAAACACGATTGATTTCTCTAATATACATTTTTTTTGCGCATAATTCCGCTAAAAAAGAAACACCTTGTCTGTCTTCGTGGCAGCATTATGACTCATTTGAGAAAATTTGTATCCTCAGTCCCTGAATCCCGCAGAACAAGCAGGGGAAACTTCAAACACAAACTTGAAGACATACTCATGTGTCATATTGGGGAGGCTCAGCAAGTGTATTACCGAAACTGAAATACTTCAATTTGGCAAACGTCACTTGAAACGCCTGCAGGCGAAAGGGCTATTTCCGTATGGTTTACCGTCAAAAGCTACGCTTTGCCGTGTGTTTCAAAGCATAGACGATGAAAATATGGCTGATCGAATATCTGCTTTTGCAGACGTTTTCCGCAAGGAAATATCCTCTTGGGCAACTGACATTATTGGTATTGATGGCAAGGCCATGCGAGGTACCTTGTACGACAACGGACGTAACCCTGATATCGTCTCTTCATCCTCACTTGGTTCGGGCTTTACTTTGGCTACTGATATTTGCAAGGAGAAAAGTAATGAAATCAAATCCGTGCCCGGTTATTGGACAAACTAGACGTGTCAGGATGTATAGTCACCGCAGATGCCATGTCATTCCAAAAGGTAATAATAGATAAGATTAGAGATAAAGAAGCAGACTTCGTGATCGAACTCAAGGCGAATCAAAGATCTTTGCGCTATGGGCTTGAAGCCTCTATAAAGTCCGCCACCCCGACTGATGTCTACAAGGAAGGTCCATACTTGGAACACGGCAGGATTAAGTCAAGGATATGCCGTATATACCGTGGGAAAGAACTTATTGTCGACAAGGAAAATGGAATGGCAATTTGACAGTTATAGAAAAACTCACATCTACGCAGAAAAAGTCTAATGGCAGGACTACATCTGAACAGCGACTGTACATTTCAAGCCTGGATAGCCGTGCGGAGCGGCTTAGTTAGATAACCAGACAGCATTGGGCTATTGAAAGCATGCATTGGGATCTTGACCACAACCTCCGGCAGGACAGCATAAAGCGTAAGGCTGAACGGGCAGCTAGGAACCTGGACACAATCCAAAGGATGGTGTTGGCACTGATTGCCGTTTGGAAGAACAGAAGGAAAAAAAGATCAGATAAGCGAAAGGGTACGGCTGAGATAACAAGGGAGCTACCGGTAAGCTTCACTAATGTGTTACATTTTCTGGCTCAAAAATGAGGAAAATTTAGATTTGATATATTCGTAAATTATTGATCATCAATAATAGAATTAGCACCCATGCCGCATTGGCATGGATAGGGAGATTGTATCCCTAAATCAAAGTTTAAATGAAAAAGCCGTGTCGAAGCGAGGTTTTATTTCAATGTAAATAGCTATATATCATAGTCATTTCATTTTGCAAGTAAACCAAGAAATAACTGACCACATTCTGTTAGTCGGAACTTCTGAGCAGGATGGTTAAGCTTCTCAGGGATAATTCTTTCAATCAGGTTGTTAGCAATCAGCTTTTGAATAATTTTATTTAATTGTCCCGATACTTTCTTTTGTCCCAATGCAAGGGATATATCTTGCCTTGATAAAGCATTACTTACTATACAACGCAATACTTCCGAATACAATGTCGTCTTTTGCAACTCTTGCTGTACATCCTTTATCCGCTCTGCGTTCAGCATATAATCCAGCCTCACAAACTGTACCTGAAACGACAAGCCCACCTCTCTCCAACGAAGTTCGATGTTTGGGTATTCCTTCATTTCATCGGCAATCAACTTCAAGCCGTTGCCCCATTGGTCGATGATGCCAAGACGTTTGAAAACAGGGGCTATTACTTTGTTGCGTGCATCGCTCTGACGGCTTTCCATAAGACCCGGACGAGATAAAAGCAATATTAAAACTGTCAGATTACGGACGTTTGGGAAATGAAGTCTGGAAAATAATACATAACACCAAGTGGAGTATGGTAAACAACAATGGGAAATACGTTATTGGAGCGCTGAACAAAACACGAAAACAAGGGTAAAAGCCCGGAAATCAAGTGCGAAAAGCAAGCACTGATTATCAGCCTCTTACAAGAAGTTAACTTCCTGTCGACAAGTAGTTAACTTCTTGTCGACAAACTCCTAACTTTTTGTCGACAAGGCATTGCATCCTTGTAATTTAATTCAATTTATCCCAACTTTCACCACCGGAAGACCACACTGTGCAAAACGTTCAGGATAATTTTTAAGGTCAATCTGCCGCATGGCGACACCAGCACTCTCGTCAAGTTTCAACCCTACAACATAGAGAGTCGCTAAAGTATGCATCACTATATCCACATAACCGCAGGAAGTATGTACTTCCATATCACTGCGAGATAAAGCAAGGGAGTAATGAATCTAATAATTGAGACATGGGGAGGGAATTTCAAAAAAAATCATTCCAATATGCCAAAGTACGAAAGCCAGTTTAACATGTTGGAATGATTAAAATAGGGGGCGATGCTTAACTTTTAAGCGTCAATGTGCAATATGTGTGATATTACAAGAGTTCTATTTCTTTTATAGACAATCCGGTACACTGAGAAATTAGGTCGAAAGAAACACCTTGTTTTTTCATATTAAGAGCTATGAGATGTCGCTCTTTTGTCATCCCTTCCGCTAATCCTTCAGCCTTCCCTTCAGCCTTCCCTGCGGCCATTCCTGCAGCTATTCCTCTGCGTTCCGCACTATTATACAGCGTTTTTTCCACACTGATAATATCCCAGAATTTTTCATAACCGGCCAATTGCGCATCTGTAAAAGCTGATACTTCCAAGGCATCAACAGCTTTTTTTACTTCGGGATTGGCCATTAGTTCTTCCGGCACTTCACGGGTCTCATCATTGATTTCAGTCAGGTATCGTAACCAAAGCACCTGCATCCTCTTTTCAGAATACGAATGCGGGGTGAATTTGGGTAGCTCTACAAAAATCAGTTGGAGGCCATCAATCACTTTATCAGAGTTTTCCACATGAATCATCTGATAATGATGATAATACCCTTCCAGTTCCGGTTCAAATATCTCATTTACTAGATTCAATGAATACACGGGTTGTAGCAACTCATACTCTTCGCCAACACTCATCTGGCGGACATAGGCCTTAGAAGCATTGAACAACACACGTTGTTTAAACTCCGGTGACCAAATCATCTGCATTTCCACAATGAACTGTCTGCCCTGCTTGTCCTTGCAACGGACGTCAACAATACTGTTCTTACGTAACGGATTTTCGGGAACCATCTCCGAAGGGAGATATTCAATATCAGCTATTTCCTGATCGGCAGTCAGTGGCAGCAAGGCGTTCAGGAGACTCATCACCAAATCGGGATGTTCGCCAAAGACCCGCTTAAAGGTCAAGTCTGCTTTAGGATTCAAATATTTCATAATTCATCTAATTTTAAATGCAAATATATACTTTATACATTATAATATCCCTATAATGAGGACTTTTAATGCCTGACAAAGATACGCATTTATCATCAAGAATACCAGCAAAGTATTATAAAAATCGTTCCAACATGTCAAAAAACGAAAGCTTTGCAAATCCGCCGGGACAGATGCTTTTCGTGCAGAATTTGCAGGTAAAGAAGAAGCATTATCTTTGTTTTCAAGTTACTTTGAAAATAAGCCAAAGAAAACTGTAGCAATAAGTTCATAAATTCTGCCTCGTACGGTTCATCAGCGAAAGATGCAGCCATCCATAAAGTCCCAGCACAATAACCAACAATGTCTGTATGCCATGTACTATCAGGGCAAAAACTCCCGCATCGGTAGCATTGACACCATATAGCATCATCATTGTAATGACAGCGAAATGCCACGATCCCGCCCCATTAGGAGTGGGAACAATCACAGCAAAAGTGCCGCCCACAAACATCACCAGACCTGCCAGAAAACTGAGATGTTCAGTAAAAGCGAAGCAATAAAAAGTGATATAAAAATGATAAAAGTAACATATCCATATCAACACCGTGTAAAGGAGGAAAAGCGGTATATTCTTCACACTCTTCAATGACATCACGCCTTCCCATACATTCAGCACCACTCCTTTCACTTTCTCGAAGAAAGAAAGCATACGCAGAAGAAAATAGAGTAATACTAATACACCAATGATACTAAAAAGAACAACATAAAACCAGGGAGATGTCACCAGATGCACCAGCGAGGGGACTTTCGTACCTGTCTCTTCAAAAAAACGAAGGAAGACAGGCATCTGCATCAGAAAAGTAGTCCCGGTAATCAAAAGAATAGTCAATGTATCTATCAAGCGTTCCGTTACCACTGTTCCAAGCGATTTGGCAAAAGAAATATCGTCATATTTGGCAAGCACACCGCAACGGGAAACTTCGCCTACACGGGGTAAAACAAGATTAGCGGCATAAGAAACAAAGATAGCATCTACACAATCACCCGACTTGGGATAAGCACCAAGCGGGGCAAGTGTTTGCTTCCAACGCCAGCCACGAAACACATGACTCATCACACCAAAAAATAAAGAAAACAACATCCATCCCCAGTTCGTTCCATGCAGAAGTACTTCTTTAGCGCGTGCAAAATCAAAATCTCGATACACCCAATACAGGATAAAACCGCCCAAAGCGACCGGCAAAAGGATCTTCAGTGTCTTTTTTAATAGTTTATTCATGCAGAATTCGTTATTCTTCGTCGAAAAGGATTACCTTTGTGGGCTGCAAATACAGCACTTTCCCAAAAGGAGGGTCTCCGTTTGCGGTGCAAAAGTAACGATTTAGTTGATAAATGAAATTAGTAAAGCCTAAAAAGTTTCTTGGCCAGCATTTTCTGAAAGATCTGAAAGTGGCACAGGATATAGCCGATACGGTAGACGCATGTCCCGGCCTCCCCATTCTGGAAGTAGGTCCGGGTATGGGTGTATTGACCCAGTTTTTGGTGAAAAAAGAACGTCCGGTGAAGGTGGTGGAACTGGATTATGAGTCCGTAGCCTATCTGCGTGAAGAATATCCGTCACTGGAAGACAACATCATTGAAGACGACTTCCTGAAAATGAATCTCCAACGTCTGTTCGACGGGCAACCTTTTGTGCTGACAGGAAACTATCCTTATAATATATCCAGCCAGATATTCTTCAAGATGTTGGATAACAAAGAACTGATACCTTGTTGTACTGGTATGATACAGAAAGAAGTGGCCGAACGTATTGCCGCCGGACCGGGCAGTAAGACGTATGGCATCCTGAGCATATTGATACAGGCATGGTATCGTGTAGAATATCTTTTCACCGTACACGAACATGTATTCAATCCGCCACCCAAAGTGAAAAGTGCAGTTATTCGCATGACACGAAACGAAACGAAAGAGTTGGGTTGCGATGAGAAGCTGTTCAAACAAGTAGTGAAAACGACTTTTAATCAACGCCGCAAAACCCTGAGAAATTCGATAAAGCCGATACTCGGCAAAGATTGTCCGCTGACGGAAGACGTTTTGTTTAACAAACGACCAGAACAACTATCGGTACAGGAATTTATCAGTCTGACCAACCGGGTTGAACAGGTCTTGAAAGAAATGAAGTAGCCATGAGTGACAAGCTACGAGCTACGAGTGAGCGACTAATATGAGTATAAGTTATATTGCTATGGGTTACGAACCTGCTGCACAGTCCTTGTAGCTCGTAGCTTGTAGCAAAAAACTAATAGATTATGGACGAAGAATACATTGACAATGTCAAAAACCTCATAGAACAAAAGGACGCCGAGAACGTCAAAGCGCTCCTTATAGACCTGCATCCTGCGGATATTGCTGAACTGTGCAATGACCTGAGTCCCGAGGAAGCACGTTTCGTATACCGCTTACTGGATAACGAAACGGCGGCAGACGTGTTGATGGAAATGGATGAGGACGTCCGTAAAGAATTCCTGGAAATACTCCCGTCGGAAACCATTGCCAAACGCTTTGTGGACTACATGGATACGGATGATGCCGTAGACCTGATGCGTGAGCTGGATGAAGAGAAACAGGAAGAAATTCTTTCTCACATTGAAGACATCGAACAGGCAGGAGACATCGTAGACTTGTTGAAGTACGATGAAGACACTGCTGGTGGTTTGATGGGTACGGAAATGGTGGTCGTGAACGAGAATTGGAGTATGCCGGAATGTCTGAAAGAGATGCGCCAGCAAGCTGAACAGTTAGACGAAATCTACTACGTCTATGTCATCGATGACGAGAACCGTCTGCAAGGTGTGTTTCCACTGAAAAAGATGATTACCTCCCCTTCTGTATCCAAGGTTAAACACGTGATGCGGAAAGACCCGATTTCCGTACATGTGGATACGTCCGTGGACGACGTGGTACAGATCATTGAAAAATACGACTTGGTAGCCGTTCCTGTTATCGACAGCATCGGACGGCTTGTGGGACAAATCACCGTAGACGATGTCATGGATGAAGTTCGTGAGCAATCGGAACGTGATTACCAGTTGGCATCCGGTCTTTCCCAAGATGTGGAAACGGATGATAATGTAATGCGCCAGACCAGCGCCCGCTTGCCATGGCTTATTATCGGTATGCTGGGTGGTATCGGCAATTCCATGATTTTAGGTAATTTCGATGCTACTTTCGCAGCCCATCCCGAGATGGCACTCTATATCCCGCTGATCGGCGGTACCGGTGGAAACGTGGGAACACAATCTTCGGCCATCATCGTACAGGGTCTTGCCAACAACTCGCTCGATGCGAAAGATACCTTCAAGCAAATTACTAAAGAATCCGTAGTGGCTCTTATCAACGCCACTATTATTTCTTTATTAGTATATATATATAATTTTGTCCGGTTCGGCGCAACTGCCACCGTCACCTATTCCGTCTCTATCAGCCTGTTTGCGGTAGTGATGTTTGCATCTATCTTTGGCACGCTGGTACCTATGACACTGGAAAAGTTGAAGGTAGATCCAGCCATCGCTACCGGTCCGTTTATTGCGATTACCAATGATATTATAGGCATGATGTTATATATGGGAATTACCGTACTTCTATCCTAAAACAAGAAAAATGAAAAAAACTAAGGAAAAAAGTATGAAGTAATTGTTTTATTTCATTAATTTGTGACCTAATGTAACCCGAACGGGTAAAACCGTTTTTTAAAATGTATGTACAATGATGGACACTCATGACACTAATCTCCCCGAAAAGGCGGTGGAATTAGAAGAAGAAAAGAAAGCAGCTGAGGTTTCAGAACCGGCTCTGACGGAAACTCCGGCTGAAGAAGCAACGAAGGAAGAAAAGCCGGTAGAAGCTATACAGAAGCTAAACAAGGAGGAAATCCTAGCTAAGCTTAAAGAGGTTTCCGCAGATGTGGAAAATGCCGGCAAACAGGAAATAGATAGCCTGAAACAGGCTTTCTATAAGATTCATAATGCCGAACAAGAAGCGACAAAGAAGCTGTTTATCGAAAACGGGGGAGTAGCAGAGAATTTCATTCCGACAACAGATGCTGTTGAAGAGGAATTCAAAAATATCATGTCCGTCATTAAAGAAAAGAGAAGTGCATTGTCAGCTGAACAGGAACAACAAAAAGAGCTGAACCTGCAAATCAAACTTTCCATTATCGAGGAACTGAAAGAACTGGTAGAATCACCCGACGATGCCAACAAATCCTACTCAGAATTCAAGAAGTTACAGCAACAGTGGAATGAAGTGAAACTTATTCCGCAAGCCAAAGTCAACGAACTGTGGAAGAGTTATCAACTCTATGTGGAGAAGTTCTACGATCTGTTGAAGCTGAATAATGAATTCCGCGAATATGACTTCAAGAAAAACCTGGAAATAAAAACACATCTATGTGAAGCTGCCGAAAAGCTGGCTGATGAAGCTGATGTAGTGTCAGCTTTCCACCAATTACAAAAGCTACATCAGGAATTCCGTGACACGGGTCCGGTTGCAAAGGAACTACGTGACGAGGTATGGAATCGATTTAAAGCTGCTTCCACAGCCGTAAATCGCCGTCATCAACAACACTTCGAATCATTGAAGGAAGTAGAGCAGCATAATCTTGACCAGAAAACAGTGATTTGTGAAATCATTGAAGCAATAGACTACAACGAATTGACCAACTTTGCTGCATGGGACAATAAAACACAGGAGATCATTGCCCTGCAAAACGAACTGGGGCATGCGAGCAACCTGCGCGACGTGGGGCGCGAGTTCGAAGTGCTGGTCGAGGGGCGCTCGAAGCGCGACGAAAAGCAGCTTTCGGGCCGCACGTCGCAGAACAAGGTCGTGGTCTTCGACCGCGGCCGGCACGACGTCGGCGACTATGTGCGCGTGCGTATTACGGGGTGCACCCCGGCGACGCTGTTCGGAGAAGAAATCATTTAAGGATATAATAAACTGAAACGTAAGATGCGATTTGACGAACTTGACCTGGAGGATGAGATCCTCGACGGACTTGACGATATGAATTTTCAGGAGATGACTCCTGTCCAGGAACACACCATCCCGGTGATCCTGGAGGGCCGCGACATCATCGGTTGCGCCCAGACCGGAACCGGCAAGACGGCGGCCTATACGCTGCCGCTGCTCAACAGGCTGTTGATCGAAGGGAACGAAGACAATGTGATAAAATCGGTGATCATCGTGCCGACGCGCGAACTGGCGCAGCAGATCGACCAGCAGTTCCAGGGATTTTCGTACTACCTGCCCGTGTCGACCACGGTCGTATACGGCGGTGGTGACGGCAAGGGCTGGGATGTGCAGAAGCGCGGTATGCTGATGGGTTCGGACGTGGTGATCGCCACCCCCGGGCGCATGATCTCGCACATCCAGAACAGCGGCATCGACCTTTCGCACGTCGAGTGCCTGATCCTCGACGAGGCCGACCGTATGCTCGACATGGGTTT
>OHCS01001446.1_pt1 | contig 10183 bp, 10 predicted proteins | sample 1566741 | NCBI WGS metagenome assembly OHCS01 (sample SAMEA3879604, study PRJEB24766) | human gut metagenome | biome: human-associated habitat; feature: feces | place: USA | collected 1985/1987 | reverse complement strand
CCCCGGGGCAATCAGCTTCTATTGGCTCTCCTACAGTTCCTCCGTCAGATCGGCGTAGAGCAGCATCAGGCTCAGAGCGATCGCCTGTCCCATGGGCATGCTGCTCAGATCCACCCACTCCTCCCGGGTATGGGCCAGGCCTCCAAGAACGGTACCCACGGTGTTGGCCGGAATGCCCAGGGAAAGGGGCACGTTGCTGTCCGTGGAGCAGGGGGCGTAGTCAATGGCACCGGTATAGAACGTACCGATACTATCGGCGCTCTGCCGGGTGAAGGCGTCCAGCGCCGACGCGTCCACGGGGCCGTTGCCCGGACGCACTCCCAGCAGTTCCACCGTCACCTCGCCGCCCAGGTCCCGGCAGGTGTCCACCGCCTGATGGAAGGCCCTCTCCATTGTCTCCAGGCACTTCTGGGATGTGGACCGGAACTCATACAGCATGCTGCATGCCTGGGGCAGGGAGTTGACCGTTGTGCCGCCCTCAATGCGCCCCACATTGTAGGTGGTTTTCACCTCTGTGGGGGGCTGGATTTTGTACAGTTCCCCCACCAGGCGGCAGAGGATCTCAATGGCGTTGGGCTCCCCAAAATTTAAATAGGAGTGGCCCCCCCACCGTTTTACAGCTGATCCGGTAGCGGTAGGAACCCACCGCATTGCTGCAGCACTGGGGGGTGTAGCCGTCAAAGGAGTAAAAGGCCCGTATCCGATCCCCATAGGAGACAAACAGTTCCTTCGCCCCGTCCAGGTTGCCCAGGCCCTCCTCGCAGGAATTGGCCACAATCAGCACACCGCAGGTAAGCTTTACCTGATTTTGCAGCAGGTACTTGGCCCCCAGCAGCAGATGCACCAGGTTGGCCGTGTCGTCCCCAATGCCGGGGGCGTAGAGCCTGCCCGCCTCCTCCCGCATGGGAAGGGTGTCCTCGTCGGGAAACACGATATCCGTATGCGCCGCAAAGGCCACCAGCTCCCGGTGCTCCTCGCAGCCAATTTTGCAGATGACATTTTTGGCCATGTCTATGGTCACATCCCGGGCCCCCTGGGCCAGCAGCCAATCCCGGCAGAATTCCGCCCGCAGGTCCTCCCGGCGGGTGGGCGTGGGAATCCTGCCCAGGGTCCGCAGCAGTTCCAATGCCTCCTGGTTGCACGCCTGGGCATACGCCTGCGCCAGGTCCCTGATCCGTCGATTCATACAGCTTCTTCCTTTTACATACAGTCAACATAGCCCACGCCATCCTCCACGCGGATGGCTGTACCGAAGGGCTGGCTCAGCCGGGCCAAATAGCGCAGGGTATCCTCGTCCCGGGTCAGCACCGGGGTACCCCGGCGGGTCCGGGGCTCACCCGTCCCCAGGGAAACAGGATACAGCCGTACCCCGGTGACGCGCCCATCCTCCATATCCCAGAAGGCCATCACCGAGCGCCAAATGTTTTCCTGCGTGGGGTAGCCGGCGGTGCCGTTTTTGCTGCGCTGATCCATATACGCCCCCACCTTGGTGTGAATTGGCAGGCGCTTGTTGTCATAGGCCTCGTAAGGCTGGCGGGAAACTGTCTCCGTCTGGAAGATAAAGTTCCCCAGGCTGTACAGAATCAGCCCACCGGGGTACAGTTCCACGCCCCGCAGTTCATGGGGGCCGTGTCCAATAACTGCCTGGAGTTCCTCCAGGCCCTGGTACCCCTTCCGCGGAAAGCGGCGGGTAATAAAGGCGTCGCCGGTGGCAATGCAGGTAATAGGCTCCACAGAATATCTCCTTTCTGATACAAGCTGACGGAACCGAACCTTAAAACACAGGGTAGATGGTCATGATCCACCCCACGGCCACCACGGTGATGATAACGGCGGGCAGCCAGCCCATTTTTGCCAGATCCTTCATACCACAGCCGCCGGCACCCATCATTACCGGCACCGCAGGGGTGGCAAGGGGGGAGAAAAAGGCGGTCATAGAGCCGATCATGCACAGCATAATGGGGCCGATGGGGTTCGCGCCCATGGACTTGCAGATCATGATGTACAGGGGAACAAAGATGGAGCAGATGCTGACACAGTACAACCATATGAACGTTCTTTCCATGCACGCGCTGATGGCCGCCTATTCGCCGGAAGGAGACGAATGGGTGGATGAACTCTGTCAGGTTCTGGAAGGAAACATTGACTTCGCGTGCCGGTACATTGCCGATCACTTTGACGGCGTGAAGGTAAGCAAGCCAGAAAGCACCTACATGCTGTTTGTTGACTGCACCGAATGGTGCGAAAAGCACGGAAAGGCCATCGGTGAGGTGGAGAAAGCCGCTTGGAACGTTGGTGTCGCCATTCAGGACGGCCGCGCCTTCTACGGTCCCTGCCACATCCGCATGAATCTTGCCCTGCCCCTGTCCCGTGTTCAGGAGGCATTCGACCGTCTGGACAAATACGTATTTAACGGGTCTCTGTAAGAATCCCCATCAAAAAACGCAATATCACAAAAAAGCATCCGAGTTAAACCCGGATACCATTTGGTCTGTCAAAGAACGGGATTGTTGCAAAATAGACTTTTCAGAAATTTGACTCAATATTTTAGCGGGAGAAGCCACGAATTTTCGTGGCTTCTCCCGCTACAGGCTGTCGAAAAAACCGGCTGCTGCTTAATGCGCAGTCGGGTTTTTCGACAGCCATAGCAGAGGACGCATGGAGTGTATCTCCATGCGTCCTCTGCTATGGCCGGCAAAGCCCACATCCAGCCGGCGGATCACCCCAGCAGCACGTCCAGCAGCATCATCACCAGGAAGCCCGCCATCACGCTGACCGTGCCTGTGTGGGAGTGCTCCCCCAGATGGGCCTCCGGGATCAGTTCCTCCACCACCACGTAGATCATGGCTCCGGCGGCAAAGGACAAGATCCAGGGCATAACCGGGGTAATGCTCCCCGCCACCAGCACTGTGAGCAGTCCAAACACCGGCTCCACCACGCCGCTGAGGGCCCCGCAGAGGAAGCTTTTCCCCTTGCCCACCCCCTGGCCCCGCAGGGGCAGGGAGATGGCGGCCCCCTCCGGAAAATTTTGCAGCCCCATGCCCAGCGCCAGGGCCACCGCCCCCGCCAGGGCGCCCCCCTCCTGGGCGGCAATGGCGAAGCTGAGCCCCACAGCCATGCCCTCGGGGATGTTGTGCAGCGTCACTGCCAGCACGATCATAGTGGTCCTCTTCCACTGGGCGGGCAGTCCCTCGGGCTGGTCGCTGCCTATGTGCAGATGGGGCAGCAGCCCGTCCAGGGCCATCAGAAACGCGCCCCCCAGCAAAAAGCCGCCTCCCACCGGCAGAATGACGCTCTGCCCCTGGCTCTCCGCCAGTTCCATGGCGGGGATCAGCAGGGACCAGACAGAGGCCGCCGTCATTACCCCAGCGGCAAAGCCCAGAAACACCCGCTGGACCCCCGAGCCCAGCTCCTCCTTGAAAAAATATACGGTGCCGGCCCCCAGCACGGTGGCCAGGCATGTAAAGCCGGTGCCCAGCAGGGCATACAACAGTTCCTTCTGCAGCATAGCGCTCCTCCGGTATCAAATGTCTCTTTTACTGCAAATTTTCTGGCCGGCGGGCCGGAAATCCCCTTTTCAGCAGGGGAGGGCGGGCAAATTCTGCCCGCCCTCCCTGATCCCTGCCGCCGGTGTGCCGGAAGGCGGTGCATCAATAGTTTTCCGCCTTGATCTGGAAGTATGCCTGGGGATGGGCGCAGACCGGGCAGACCTGGGGAGCCGCCTTGCCCACCACAATGTGGCCGCAGTTGGCACACTGCCAGACCATGTCGCCGTCCCGGGAAAATACCAGGCCCCCCTCGATATTGGCCAGCAGCTTCCGGTAGCGCTCCTCATGCTCCTTCTCAATGGCGGCCACGCCCTCAAACAGGTCCGCGATCTTGTCGAAGCCCTCCTCCCGGGCCTCCCGGGCGAAGGTGGCGTACATATCCGTCCACTCGTAGTTCTCACCAGCGGCGGCGTCCGCCAGGTTGTCCATGGTGTCGCCAATGCCGCCGTGAAGCAGCTTGAACCACAGCTTGGCGTGCTCCTTCTCATTGGCGGCGGTCTCCTCAAAGATATCGCCGATCTGATGATAGCCGTCCTTTCTCGCCTTGGACGCATAGTATGTATACTTGTTGCGGGCCTCGCTCTCACCGGCAAAAGCGGTGCGCAGATTGGCCTCCGTTCTGGTTCCCTTCAAGTCCATTTCGTTTTTCCTCCATTCATTTTTTAATTTCCCACGCGTTTCCCGCCAGCGGGGAGCCGTCTACCTTTAGCTTAGATGTTTTTTCCAAAAAGTCAAGCAAATTTTTCCAGGTATTTTTCGCAAAAGCGAGGCAATAAAACTAAATTTTCCACCCCATCTGGAAAATTATCCGTCATTTCGCTCTATTGACAGAAACTTTTTCCCTGTGCTACAATAGCAAACAAGTAAACAGCCAAATGCGCAGAAGGTGTTATGCCTCGCTGTCATTCCTTTCAGAGAACCGGCGGTCGGTGCGAGCCGGGAAGGGACAGCCTGGCGGCTGCCACCGGAGCAGGGCGCCCCAACGAGCAATCCAGTAGGGCGTCACGGGCCTGCCCCCGTTATCAGGGCACAGACTTGCTGGAGTCTGAGAGAGCGCGCGTCAGCGTGAAACCGGGTGGTACCGCGGTAAAGCTTTTATCGTCCCGAAAGCACAAATTGTGCTTTCGGGACGTTTTTTGCGTTTAACTCTCTTTTCCAGTAGGATTTTACCCACAAAAAGGAGTAATATGCCATGAAAACCGTCCACATTTCCGACATCACCCTGCGGGAGATCGCCCACAACCGCTCCGCCGCCCTCAGCTTCAAGGAGCGGGTGGAGGTGGCCCGCACCCTGGACCGCCTCCAGGTGGACACCATCGAACTGCCCGCCATCCAGGACGAGAAGGCGGATGTGCTCAGCAACAAGACCATCGCCTCCGTGGTCGGCTCCGCCCGGCTCAGCGCCCTGACAGGCCTGACGGAAGAGAGCGTGGAAAGCACCTGGGAGAGTGTCCGCTCCGCCCGCTCCCCCGCCCTGCACGTGATGGTTCCCGTGTCCGCCGTACAGATGGAATACCTCTGCCACAGGAAGGGCCCCGCCATTCTGGAACTCATCCGTACCCTGGTGTCCCGGGCCCGCTACTTCACCGAGCAGGTGGAGTTCTCCGCCATGGACGCCACCCGGGCCGAGCCCGCCTTTCTCTACCAGGCGGTGGATACCGCCCTGGCCGCCGGCGCCGCCTCCATCACCTTCTGCGACAGCGCCGGGGTCATGACCCCCGCCCAGTGCGCCGCCTTTCTCCAGGACGCCTATGGACACATTCCGAACCTTGCCGGTGTGGAGGTGGGCGTGGAACTGGCGGACACGCTGAAGATGTCCGTGGCCTGCGCCGACGCCGCCCTGGCCGCCGGCGCCAGCACCATTAAGGCCGCCGTCAGTCCTATGAACGCGCCCCTCACCGAGGACCTGGCCGCCTTCTTCCAGGCCAAGGGCCCCCAGCTGGGCCTGAACTGCCGGCTGCGCACCACGGAGCTGAAGCGCTCCGCCGGGCAGCTGCAGTGGCTGCTCCAGACCCAGCGCAGCAGCGGCTCCCCCTTTGACAGCGGCGTCAGCGACGCCGCCTCCTCCATTTGCCTCACCGCCGGAGACGATATCAGCGAGGTGGTGAAGGTGGTGCACCACCTGGGCTACGATCTGACGGAGGAGGACAACGCCAAGGTCTACGAGGCGTTCCAGCGCATTGCCGACAAAAGGCACTTTGTCTCCACCCGGGAACTGGACGCCATCGTGGCCAGCGCCGCCATGCAGGTGCCCAACGCCTACCACATCGCGAACTACGTCATCACCTGTGGCAGCGCCGTGTCCGCCATGGCCAGCCTGACCCTGGAGAAGGACGGAGAAATGCTGCAGGGTGTCTGCATGGGCGACGGCCCCATCGACGCGGCCTTTCTGGCCATTGAGCAGGTGGTGGGGCACCACTATGAACTGGACGATTTCCAGATCCAGTCTGTCACTGAGGGCAGGGAGGCCATGGGTTCCGCTCTGGTGAAGCTGCGCTCCAGCGGGAAGCTGTACTCCGGCAACGGCATCTCCACCGACGTGATCGGCGCCAGCATCCGGGCCTATATCAGCGCCTTGAACAAGATCGTCTACGAGGAAGCGTAACAGCAAAAGGCCGGCGCGGCCCCCTTGCCGCACCCGCGCCTTTTCCGGCTCCCCTCCGCCCCCGGGCGCCCTTGGGATCCGGCAAGAATAAAACGCCAGGAGGAACCCTGATGAAACTTTCCTTTTCTATCCACAGCTGGCCGGATATGGACTGGGGCCAGTTCTGCGCCGCGGCGGCGGACGCCCGGCTCCAGGGCCTGGAGATCGACCAGGTGACAAACCCCATCTTCCGCCGGCGCGTCAGCCCCCTGAATCCCGAACTGGCGGTGGCCGCCCGCAGGGAACTGGTGGGACACGGCCTGGAAGTGCCCTGTGTGGGCACCCAGCTGGATCTCACAAAGCCGGAAGCCGCCGCCGAGGTTTCCGCCGCCCTGGAGGCAGCCGGAAACCTGCTGGTACCCTATGTGGTGCTCCACACCCGGAACGGCGACGACAGCGCGGTCCGCGACAGCCTGTCCCCTCTGGTGGCAGCGGCGGAGCGGGCCGGGGTGACGCTGCTGCTGGAGACCAGCGGCTCCATGGCCGATACCAAGCGGCTGGTGGGGGTGCTGGACCACTTTGCCTGCGACAGCCTCTGTGCCTGCTGGAGCATATTTGACACCTGCTTTTTTGCCGGTGAGACAGCGGAGCAGACCATCACCAATCTGGGGGCCTACGTCCGCCACGTCCGCATCAGCGACGGCACGGCGGAGGGCGGACGCGTGGCCCATCACCTGCTGGGGGAGGGCGCCCTGCCTCTTCAGGACATAATGTACGCCCTGCGCAGCGTCAACTACGACGGCTTTGTCTCCCTCATGTGGGACCCGGCCTGGGTGGAGGGCTATAGCGATCTGGAGATGCTTCTCACCCACTACGCCGTGACCATGTCCTCCTTTGAGCGGGCAGCCCGGAAAAAGCGACTCTACCGCAACCAGGCCGGCACCGGCCAGTACGTGTGGAAGAAGGACACGGTCATCGACTGCACCTTTCCCCAGGTGCTGGACAAAATGGTGGAGGAGTTTCCGGACCAGTATGCCTTTAAGTACACCACCCTGGACTACACCCGCACCTACAGCCAGTTCCGGGACGATGTGGACGAGTTCGCCCGCAGCCTGATCGCCATGGGGGTGAAGGGCGGGGATAAGGTGGCCATCTGGGCCACCAATGTGCCCGCCTGGTTCATCACCTTCTGGGCCGCCACCAAGATCGGCGCGGTGCTGGTCACGGTCAACACCGCCTACAAGATCCACGAGGCCGAGTATCTGCTCCGCCAGAGCGACACCCACACCCTGGTGATGATCCAGGGATACCGGGACAGCGACTATGCCGGCATCATGGGGGAGCTCTGCCCCGAACTGGAGAGGGCCGTCCCCGGCAAGCCCCTCCACTGCAAGCGCCTGCCCTTCCTGCGCAACATTGTGACCGTGGGCTACCGACAGGAAGGGTGCCTGACCTGGGAGGAGGCAGTGGCCATGGCCCCCCGGGTTTCCCTCCAGGAGGTCCGCCGCCGGGCCGCTGCGGTGGATATGCACGACGTGGCCAACATGCAGTACACCTCCGGCACCACGGGCTTCCCCAAGGGCGTCATGCTCACGCACTACAACGTGGTCAACAACGGCAAGGCCATCGGCGACTGTATGGATCTTTCCACTGCCGACCGGATGATGATCCAGGTCCCCATGTTCCACTGCTTTGGCATGGTGCTGAGCATGACCGCCTCCATGACCCACGGCGCCACCATGTGCCCTCTGCCCTACTTCTCCCCCAAGCCCGCCCTGGCCTGCATCAACCAGGAGCGTATCACCGCCTTCAATGGCGTACCCACCATGTTTATCGCCATGATGCAGCACGAGGATTTCCCCAAAACGGACTTCAGCTGCATCCGCACCGGCATCATGGCCGGGGCCAACTGCCCGGCGGAACTGATGCGTAAGGCGGCGGACATGATGAACATGAAGCAGATTGTCAGCGTCTACGGGCAGACGGAGGCCTCCCCCGGCTGCACCATGTCCAGCTTCGACGACCCCCTGGACGTGCGCACAGAGACAGTGGGCAGCCGCTTTGCCAACGTGGAGTGCCGGATCATCGACCCGGATACCGGGGAGGATTGCCCCGTGGGGGTCAGCGGCGAATTTGTGGCCCGGGGCTACAACATTATGAAGGGCTACTACAAGATGCCCTCCGCCACCGCCGCCGCCGTGGAGCCCGACGGCTGGCTCCACACCGGGGATTTGGCCTGTGAGGATGAGAACGGGAACTTCCGCATCACCGGGCGGTTGAAGGACATGATTATCCGGGGTGGGGAGAACATCTATCCCAAGGAGATCGAGGAGTTTTTCTACACCCACCCCAAGGTTCGGGACGTGCAGGTCATCGGCGTGCCCGACGAGCAGTACGGCGAGGAAATCATGGCCTGCATCATCCTCCGGGAGGGGGAGGAGAGTTCCGTGGAGGAGATGAAGGCCTTCGTCCGGGACCACATGGCCAAGCACAAGGTTCCCCGCTATGTGGAGTTTGTGGAGGCCTTCCCCATGAACGCCGCCGGAAAGATTCTCAAGTACAAGATGCGGGAGGACGCCGTGGAGCGCCTGGGCCTGAAAAGAGCATAGTACCTCCGCAATAAAACGTTCTGCCCGGGCAATAGTGGAATGGCTGTAAAACAGTAACCTTAAAAATTACTGTTTTATACTAAAACCTGATAAAAAGCTTTTCAAACTTTATATAGCGCGAAGCGCGTCAGGTTTTTATGAGACGGCGCGGCGCACGGTACGCGCGACGCCAGCGGGCATAGCGCGGGGATTTCAAATAAAAGCATTTTATTTGAAATCAGTATGACAGCATCTGCCACGTGGGGTTGGTAAACAGCAGTGAAAATGCGTGATGCCGGGTTGAAAGACCGGGCATCACGCATTTTTGACCAGACTCATGATTTGACAATATCGCTTCATATTCCTGTAAGAAATCTGTACATGACTGCCGCCACATCCTGCGGCGTTTTGTTGAACGGCTCCAGAAGCCATTGGCGCAAAATATAGTAAAATCCTCCCGCATAGCCATAAGCTGTGAGTTTCAGACTATCTTCATCCTGTTTTTGGATCGCCTTATTGCGCAAACAGTAAAACTGTTCGTTACATAACTCCGAGATCATTTCAACAAATTCGTCGTCCGTTCTGGTTTTGAAAAGGATGCAGAGCAGCTTTTTATGATCATAAAAATACCGGCAGATATCCTCCAGCCATTTGCAAAGGTTTATTTCAGTTTTATCCTTTTCGGCAATTGCCTGTACATCCTTGATGATATTATGGCGCGTATCTCTGAGGATATCCCGCGGCTGGGTATAATGCCGGTAGAACGTCGCCCGGTTAATACCGGACTCGGCGCAGAGCTCGGAAACGCTGATTGTATCGATCTCCTTTTTCTCCAGCAAACGCAGCAGCCCTTCCTGCAGCAGCCGCTTTGTGAGCGCAACTCTTTGATCGCCTTTCATCATAGCCCTCCATGAGATTTTTATGAACAATGCGACAAAACCCGTTCAACTGCCGCGTATCAAAAAATTTTTGAGAAACTGTTTGTTGATTGTGCGACACCTGTATATTATAATATGTCGCATATGTTGTCAAGATTTTCTGTTCAAAAGGGAGTGCTAAAATGAAGCTTTTATTTACGGTCCTGATTTGTTTTCTGGCCGGTGCGGGCGCCGGAATCGGTACCGGATTCGCGGGCATGAGCGCCGCTGCGGTCATAGGCCCGATGCTCACCACATTTTTGGGGATCCCCGCGTATGAGGCCGTGGGCATCGGACTGATCAGCGACGTGCTGGCCAGTGCAGTGAGTGCCTATACATACAAAAAAAGCGGAAATCTGGATGTGAAGAACAGTCTGCCGATGCTGGTAAGCGTCTTGCTCTTTACAGTCGTCGGCAGCTTTATTGCCAGTTTGCTGCCTGAGCAGGCCATGAGCGGCACCATGCAGATTGCGCTGATCATCATCGGTCTACGGTTCCTGCTGAAGCCGGTTACGACCACCAAGGAACAAATGGCGGCCATCGCCC
>OHCS01001433.1_pt1 | contig 10223 bp, 9 predicted proteins | sample 1566741 | NCBI WGS metagenome assembly OHCS01 (sample SAMEA3879604, study PRJEB24766) | human gut metagenome | biome: human-associated habitat; feature: feces | place: USA | collected 1985/1987 | reverse complement strand
TGCGTCACCACATGAAATATCTGCCAACTCTCCAGTGGCATCAATACAATATACGCATCTATTGTTTTTCTGGATAGGACTCAGTTGCGCATATTTCGGATAAGGATATTTCCATTCCCTACCATTATTATCCACAATTTTCATTAGACCTGGAACTCCATCGCCCCTATGCTGAAAATGCTTTACGCTATCAAATTTCGCAACATTATGAACAAAGTGGTCTATTTCTCTAAAATCGCGATACCCACCGCAAAAATTTGCGAGAGTTAGGACAATATTAATTGACGGATTGAGTTCCTTTTGGTATTTTCTCCAGCCGGCTATCTGACACGGTGTTCCAATAAGAACGTATTTCTCTTCAGCTTGTAATTGGCTGAGAATGGAAAGTGTGCTGGTGGGGCAATATTTTGAGCCTTGACCTTCTATCAACTCCTCTTTATTTCGTGCGATATATGTAGTAGGTCTTGGAGTAGGTGAATCATATGTGTATTTTGTACAAATTACACCATCGACATATCCCTTTTCAAGCATAAAGAGAGCAATTGTTGTCATAGCTCCTCCAGAGGATGCTTTTTTTAATAGGGTGGTGTCTAAGCTCTGAACTAAATTTAACTCATTATACCAGCCGAGTTCATAAGAATAATTCTTTGCGGAATGTATTCTCTTTCCAGAATCGACGATATCATAGCCCGCACCAGGGCATACAGCAATATGTCCTCGGTCCTTCTTGCTATAATTCGATATAAGATTACCATTTCTCTCCACTATTTCAGTGTTCTTCTCTATTGCATGACAAAGTCCACATCCAAGGCAATAACCGTTAGATATAACTTCATTTATCGACTTAAGCTCCATTTCCTCAATGATTTTATGCAACAACACATTTCTTTATTAGTTGTTGACACAAATATTTATTGTATAATAAATTATTACGTTTTTTTTGCTATTGTAGATGGTAGTAAGCGTATCAGTTGCTGTCGACTATTCTCCACTACGTTCTTGTATTCTTTTAGGGTCTCAATAATTGTAACTCCATTATTAATTCCATCAACAATTCTTTGTTTTACAAATTCAAGATTCGGATCATCTAAATCAATGATCTGACTTGGCAATCCTATGCCTTTTCCTATGATGTCATGACTGCGAAAATCAAGGCTCGAAGTGAGCATGAAATACGGTGTGCACATACTTGACGAATTGATAATTGAATGAGTTCTTTCCCCCAACATAAAATCAAGGGTTTGAATCAAAGGTCGCAGAACATTTACAGGAAGATCCTCGCGAATAACCACAGCTTTTTCGCTATGTCTCATTCTTTTGTGAATATCTTTAGCAATCTTCAAATCGTTACCTGCACCCTCCTCTATGCAATGCGGTATAAAGAAAAATATACAGTTTATTTCTTCTGCTATGACATCAAGAAGATTTGCAATGAAATTTCTGTGATCATCAGACTTTTGTTTTGATTTCAGAAAGCTACCTTGAAAAGAAATTGAGTTCTCGCATAGCCTATTTTATATTTTTCAGCTATCATTCTACTCTCGCTGATCTCGTCAGGTGTCGACTTGCAGTAAAAGGCCATATCAGGTAATAGATATACACCCTTTGATAAGTTCAATTCTTGAAGATATTCATAACAGGTATTTTCTCGTAGAACATTAAGATTAGAATAACTGAAAAATTTGTAATCTAATTGCTTGTTTGCAAAACTATACTTCTTTATAGGACGGAAGCCTGTTCCTGGAACAGAATAATGAAGTCCCATTCTCTTTATATACAAACCAAGTCCTGCACAGAAGGTATGATAAAAACCATCATGAGCTAATAGAATGACATCAGCTGCTTTTAAAGCACTCAGCACCTCTGGATGCTTCGAGATACTGCTAACATATGGGAAAATACCCAATCTAAAAAAGAAGGCGCATATTAATCTTCGGATAAGCCCCATTCTGCCAACAAATTTTTGAGGATACTTATAAGTCGGATAACACCAGTTTACAGGAAAAGATGTAATATTATCCTCTTTTACAATAGTGTCAGAAGAACCAAAGACATATAATTCAATATTCTCTTGGAACGCTTCTTCATACAATGATTGAATACCTCTTAAAATGGCTTCTTCCCCTTTGTTTTTTATTGGCAAAAAATCCGCAATAAAAATCTTCATGATTATTTGTGTTTTTTAAAAATTTCCAACATTATTATTCCTGTTACTAATCTTTGTTCTTTCTTATTTAGTCCTAATTTAAAGATAGCTACAGCAGAAAGTACAATATTTATTAAAGTCACAAGGATTAGTCTCAGGAATCCAACATCCATAAGCTTATGCGCACCATAAGAAAACGGTAGTACTACAATACTAACAAGTACACAAGGCATCATTACATCGGTAAGATATTTTCTAATACTATATTCAAAGATACCTTTCAAGACAATCAAACAAACAATTTGATTTATTATAGATATTATTAAGCTAATCCCAAAAACTGTTTCTGGCGATGCGCCAAAATGCAGAAATACCCATGAAATTGGCAACATAGAAGTGAGAATTATGCTTGTAACAATTTGATACTTCTTCATTTTTCCTGTTGCATGTACAACTTGTGAAACTGGAGGATTAAAGTTCGTTACAAGCATATTCAAGACAATGATAATCGTAAATAATGCAGTATTCTCTGGTATATTATCCCCTAGCCATAATTGAAGAATGTACTCGATTTCAATCATCACTGGAAAAGAAATTAATATCATAAGAAAAAATGTGAACTTAGACATTGAAAACATTAATGTAGTTGTTCTTTGATAATCCTTAGATGAATACGATTGCATTAACTGTGGCCTAAAGGCTGTGAAAATATTGACCGAGAAACCATTTAGAGCACTTGCGACTTGATAAGAGATCGCTCTTGCAGCGTTTACAACAGGTCCCAAATAAGCATTCAAAAGCATATTTAAACCTTGATCCTTTATCATATAGGAAAACGATCCAAATATATTCCATCTCGAAAAAGAAATCATTTGACTAAATATTTTTTTTTCTAATCCCCTTATTAACTTGATAAATTTAAACTGAATCTTGGTATATGAAAAATAAAACACAAAATTCACTATCGATACTAAAAAAATAAAAATACCATATAAAATCAAAGCATCTATACTATGGATAAATCTCAAAGCGATAACAGCTACAAATCTTAAAACGACATCGACTATGTTAACGACCGCATAATAATTCATTCTTTCATAAGCCATTATTACAGCGACATAAGGTACCTGAACTATTACAAACAAAAAAGAAAAAACTGAAAACTGAAATACCCAATTTGCTGCAAACAGTCGTTCAGAAGGTATAACCATTACATTATTGATGTACCATATACCAACGCACTCTGCTATCACGAATAGTAATCCAGCCAACATGAACTGAATATACAATGAAATTGTATAAATTTCACTAATATTACTACCATTATTTGCTCCTATATCTACATTAAAGAAGCGTTGAACACCATTTGACATAGACGCATTTAAAAATGCGAACATGGCAACAAATCCGCTGACAACATTGTATATACCGAAATCATTAACACCTAAAACGTCAAGTACTAGTCTTGAAATGTAAAGAGTAAGGAATAATACAATAATCAATCGCAGATACAGAATAATAGTATTCTTTGCTATTCTCTTGTTATTTGATACTATAGCAGCAGATGGCATAAATTGTTTATCATTTTGGTTAACAGAATTTTGCTACCAGAAACATACATTAGAGGAATGATAAATGCTTCTCACTTTGTTTTAATAGATATAACCATTAATAAATTCTATTGCGCAACTCATAACTGCAACTTATTGTTATTTTTTGCAGTGTGGATGATATCTAACCATAACTTGCGTTCATGTGTGGACGCACCTATTATTATTAGCTTATTTCGATCCATGGCTCAGACTCTGAGTTTCTTGTCTTTATTACCCTTGCTGGCGTTCCTACAACAATAGAATGTGGAGGCACATCTCTTATAACAACAGCTCCAGCACCAATAATTACATCATTACTTATCACAACCCGGTCTTTTATAAAAGCCCCGGTTCTTATCTTTACATTGTTACCGATGATACTTTTCCATCCGATAGTAACTTGTTGGTTAATCATGCAATTCTCTCCCATCTTGGCACATGAGATGATTGTTGAGAAACCATGCTCAATAAAAGCCCCCCCCCGATATCGCTGCATCCTATGAACAAGTTATGGCAGTTAAAGAGTTGCAATGGTTTTAAAAGTATTCTAAATATTAAGCTATTTGTTCTTAACCTATAAAAGAACAAGTACCGAAATTCAGGAAGGCCAAAGAACATGCTCAAGAATGATTTCTTATGCCATGTCTGAAATTTTTTATAATCAGCTACCAATCTCCCTCCCCCCATTAGCTGTAAAGTGATATTTATCATATATTTATGTTTATCTATATTAACTAGGAGGAGACATTTCACTCCTTCTAGAGAATATGTCAACCTTCTGGTTGCTATTTTGCTAGTCTTTTAAATTATCCCGCCTCATAACGGTCAATATCCTTGTCTGCTAGAACGGCAGCTATGCGGCGGCAGGCTTGACCATCGCCATAAGGATTGACGGCATGAGACATCTTCTCGTAGGCGGCTGTATCGTCGAGGAGAGTGCTGACTTCGGTGACGATTCTATCGTAATCGGTGCCCACGAGGTGAACGGTGCCGCTGGTGAGGGCCTCAGGACGTTCGGTGGTGTCGCGCATCACGAGAACGGGTTTGCCAAGGCCTGGCGCCTCCTCTTGAATGCCACCAGAGTCGGTAAGGACGATGCTGGCTTTGCTCATGAGGTGCACAAACTCAAGGTATTGCAGAGGCTCAATGAAGAAGAAGTTAGGACGAGTAAGATTCTTACCAAATACTTCATGAATTGACTTGCGTACGTTAGGATTCAAGTGCATAGGATATACGAAGTCAACATCTGGATATTTCTCAGATAAATCCTTCATAGCAGAAACCATACGTATGAAACCATCACCAAAGTTCTCACGTCTATGTCCTGTAATCAAGACGAGTTTCTTGCCGTCAGCAAACCTCTTTACATCATAACCAGCCTCAAGCAGAATTTTATCCTGCTCAGCACGAAGGATATCATCAGTATTGAGCTTCTCTACAACAACATGGAGGGCATCAATTACTGTATTACCTGTAACAAAAATGTCTCCTTGAGCCTTTTCTTCTTTCAAGTTGCTTTCAGAAAGTGACGTTGGAGCAAAATTGTATGTAGCAATACGACCTGTAATTTGACGGTTCATCTCTTCAGGCCAAGGACTATATATAGTATGAGTACGAAGACCTGCTTCAACATGTCCAACAGGGATCTGTTGATAAAATGCAGCTAAAGCGGATGCTGTAGAGGTTGTTGTATCGCCATGAACAAGGACAACATCAGGTTTACATTCTCTGAAAACATCACGCATACCAATCAAGACTCGTGCAGTAATATCATATAAATCTTGACCTTGTTTCATGATATTCAAATCATAATCAGGTTTAACGTCAAAGATTTGAAGAACTTGATCAAGCATTTCTCGATGTTGACCTGTTACACAAACAATAGTTTTAAATTCATTTTTATGTTTCTGCAACTCTTTTACCAGTGGGCACATTTTTATTGCCTCTGGACGAGTTCCAAACACTAGCATTATTGTCTTCATATATTTAAAATTTAACGATCCCCATAACGCTACATAATAGTTAAGCACCTGTTATGGTCGAGTAAGGAGAGGGACTTTCACCACCCCTTCTCACGGAACCGTGCTTGACAGCCTCCCATCACACGGCTCTTCGTGCTTAACTCATTTGTTATTTGTTTATAATTCAATTGATACGCTTCATATATAGCTTATATCCACACGCCCAATAAACAAACAGGCTTGGATTCTTTTGGGCTGTAAGGGTAAGCGCATGTCTTGCTCTTCCAATATACCCACTACGAAATCTTTTAAACTGTTGGCGTCCAATTTTGACGTATAGTTCAAGGAAAACCGCTACAAGGCAGTTTCCTAATAAATAACGTCAAAAAGGAGACTGATTTTTAATATTTGTTATTAATCCAGTCCGATTGTCAAGGGCAACAAATGTTCATAATCCCTGCGCCCTTTAACAATCTCGCTGAAGAATCTCTTGAAATAATCCAGCACTGACACACCCTGCATCTTGCAAGCTGAGACGATGGTATGATATATTGCTAAGACGCGGGCCATCTTGTCACTGCCAAAGAATAACGAGTTCTTTCGCTCACCGATCAATGGGCGAATAAAACGTTCGGCAATGGAATTGTCGATTGAATAAGAGCCGTCATTCAAGTAGGCGAACAGCTGGGTCCAGAAAGTATTCATATAACTTATGGCCTTCTCCATCAACTCTCCGCGGGGCGGATGACCGTCACTGAGCAGGACGTCAAGCTTACTGCGTAACTTTATGATTATTTCTTTGGTCTTTAAATTATTCCGGCAAAGCCTTACCTGTTCGGGGGACAACTTGCCTTCTTCATACTCACGTTCAAGTTTGTAAAACTCACCGATAAACTCCAATATGAATGCGGCATCCTTATCATTGTCCTACTCCAACGCATACTTGAACTTCGCACAGGCATGAGGCATGCAACAAAGATGTTCTATATCAACCATATGTTCATCCAAATACATATAGACATTGTAGCCATCTGACTGAAGGAATTTCACTTGATTGTCACCCAGATTTTGATTTTGTTTCCGCGTCCTCTTCCTGCGCGGGAGCCCCACCAGGCTGCGGCAATGAGGATTTGAGGGATTGGGGAGTGCCATCGAAATCATCCTTGTCACGTGTATGGTCCTCTTCACCCTCCCGCTTCTTTTTATAATCCTTTAACTGCTTTTCTACTGTTATAGCAGCCTTCTGCATGGAAAGAAATTCATCAGCCTTGGACAACAGTTCATCTATGCGAGCCCCGTCCTTTAGCTTCCTTGCGGAAGTAAGCAATTAGAGTGAATCAGACGTAATCTTTAGACATCACGATAAAGACATCACCGTCTTCAGGTTCACAATTCAACTGCTGATGAATGATGGATAAAACCTTATCATACTTACAACGCATATCGTGGAAATTGCAGACAAAGAAAAAACGGTTAAGACCGGTTATATTCAACATAAACCCTTCAGTTTCCCTACCAGATTCTTCAAACCCGCATAGCCCAAATTCTTCTGACTGACATGCACACCGTTGCTCATACGGATATCCACCAAGATACGAAGTTCGGTATTCGGAAGAACCGGGGAAGCGCATGTAGGATTCTGATCCAAAGCCGGTGCAGATGCTGCCTTCGAAACCACATCCGTGGGAGGAGTACCAAAAGCCTGGACAGGTATTAACTTTTTTCGGGTGTCCTTGTACCATTTATCAAAAAGGTTATAAGGCACTTTGTTCGACAAACAGAATTGCTCTATGGAGATTCCCGAGGGCCCCCTCTAATTTGTAGCGCAAAAATAAATATTCAAATTCATTGTAACTATACACAAACTGTGCTTTTTGATTTAATGAAAACAAAGTTAGGATGTTGGCAGCGAGTAGGCAATACGGCATTTGGAGACGCTAACAGATTAATCTAGGAGAATTACTTTATTCTCAAACTCTTCTATTCACTAACTAACTTTTGATAAACAGTGATATGCTGTTTTGCAATATTATTCCAAGAATATATTCCTTTTCTCCCTATATCTACAGATGACCAAGAATTCCATATTCCTTTGATGTTTTCAAGAATTTTTTCTTTTATAGGTTTGGTATAAAACAAACCTGGCACCCGTTCAGGATATATACCACAGTGTGTTGTGCACAAAACTGGGGTATGTTGAGATAAGCTCTCAAATATTACCAATGGAAGCATCTCAGTAACACTAGGAATTGCTGTCAAATAAGCTCCTTTATATAGTTGACGCATGATATTGGGGTTAGTTTCTTTACCCCAAAAAACGACATTATTCCCAGCTATGTTTTTGCACCGTTGATAATAATCCTGTTGACCTATACCGGGCTCTCCTACTATTAACAGATTTAGTTGTAATTCATTGGCTATTTCTATCAATGGTAGTTGGTTCTTGTCGGGCTCTATTCTACCCACCACAATGATATAATTAGTAAATGGCAACTTTATGAAAGTATCATCTTGGCAGAAAAAGCTATCATCTATACCATTGGGTATAATGCTTATCTCTTTATCAATCTTAAATATAGTTCTCAGTCGGTTTTTCTCAAAATTGGTTAGAGCAATAAAGCAATCTGCCATAGAAAATATTTGGTTGAATCTCTTCATTACATAAAAAAGACCTGGAAATCTTGATGCAAGTAGTTTAAATTGATATGATTTATTAGAATATCTAGGACTACCTATCATAGGAGTTACAACAATCTTCTTACTAAGTTCTTTTGCCTTTTGCACTATTGGTAAAAACTCTGTAACCGAAGAATGTAAATGAATAATATCGTATTGACGAATTTCAGTGTTTGATAAATTATACCAGTCAACGTCAATTCCTAGTTCTATCAATTCTTTATATATGTGCATTACCTGAGACTCAAAACCGCCCATATGAAGAGGGTATGACATAGGGGGTACAAATAATACTTTCATTATATATACTATTTCGATGAATACTCTGTTTTATTGAATAATAAGCTCTTTCGCTTTGATTTCAGTTGGCTGTAAACTGGTCGTTTAATAGTACTTTGAGGTTTGTTAGTAGATTGCACATAGGCATAGAACAGCAAAACTACAAAGAAAGGAATTCTCAAATCAAAATTGTGCACCGTCATCAGATTAATAGAATAACCCAGAAAGGCATAAAAATAGAAGGAATTACATAAAAGATACCTTTTCATTCGAGTAAATGCAGATAACCAAATAAAGGAGAATAGTGAAAACCCTAAAATACCATTCTCTCCCAGAATCTGTAGGAATAGATTATGTGTGCCCAAACGAGATGGCGAGTAAGCTGGTGTTTGACCTGTTCCAACTCCCAATATAGGGTTTGACATAAAATTAATAATGGCCTCAGACCATAACCCGAATCTACCTGATCCTCCTTCTGATTTGATGTTATCATTGATTGAGAAAATTCTGTCTACAACTTCTGGAAAATAAAGAAAAACTCCAATAAAGAGACCTATTATACACAATAAGATACAATAGAAACTTTCTTTTTTATTCACAAACAAAACATACAATAAGATCAGGGTTGATACCAAAAATGAAGATCTGCTATAGGTAAAAAGAACACCTAAGTATGTAATTGATAAGCCAACCATTGCCCCTACTGTGATTTTATTAGATACCAAAGACAACCAATAACCCAATGGGAACAAAAGCAAAGCAGCTAAGAAATTTGGTTCTTTATCTATAGGCACCCACCTCAACCAAGCCTTAATCAAATCATCTCCAAGCACTCCCTTTCCTGCAAAATCAGTACCAGCATAAATTTCACCTAAGTATGCTGTTTCGTTATTTAAGAAGTAGTACAATCCGTATCCGGTAGCCAATATTCCTAACAGACCTATCCATCGTTCAACAAAAGCGACATCATCTGCGTCGTTTAGAAGAAGTAATGCAAGACAAATGCTGATAAATGTAATGAAATCTACATTAATTGCACTACTAAACAATTCATCGTTGATGGTGTATAAATATGAAACAATCCGAATGACTAAGTAGAAAAAAAAACTTGGATAATGATAATTGTTTTCCACTAATTTTAAGCCTTCTAAAATTGAACAAAAAGATGATTGCAGAAGAGATGATTATTGGCGATGGCATATTCAAACTTGCCATTGATGAAAACAACAGAGAAACCATCACACAAAATGACGCTCTAGCTGACTTTATCGCAATACAAACTACGAATAATAAGAACACGATGCCAGCATTTGAGCCCATATTAGTGATTGAACAATAGCAGATCCAAATATAAAGACCTGTTAAAAGTATATATTCAATATATCTTCGAATAAAATTTATCATACTATGTTGCTATCTTTTGTACAAAATGCTTAGTTTAGAGCGAATATATTTCGATAACAGAATTTCACATTCGGTAATATAAGATCCTCCCATATTCTTTATTCCATCATACCAGTCCGGAACTCTTTGAAGCAATATTTTTTTTATTTTAATGCGCTTATACTG
>OHCS01001431.1_pt1 | contig 10241 bp, 10 predicted proteins | sample 1566741 | NCBI WGS metagenome assembly OHCS01 (sample SAMEA3879604, study PRJEB24766) | human gut metagenome | biome: human-associated habitat; feature: feces | place: USA | collected 1985/1987 | reverse complement strand
ATCTGTGGAACAAAGCCAAGCACAGCTCCCAATCCGCCTATGATTCCGTCAACTAAAAGCGCCTGCGTAAACGGACTTGCATTTGCCACGAGTTCTCCAACCCACGCCTGGAACGTCTCGATCCAGCCCACAAGCCAGTCCGCAATCCATGTTCCCACTGTAGACTGAGATATGTAAAACACGCCAAACATAATAACTGCAAAAACAGGAAGCCCGATAAATTTATTTGTAAGCACGGAATCTATTTTATCCTGCTTATTTTTATCTTTTGTAAAAACGCGTCTCTTTTCCACTGTCTTTACAATCCCGTTTACAAATTCAAATCGTTTTCTGTCCTCTGCCTCCACTGCCGCCTTATCCTGAAGATTGATCTCATCCTGCACATAAGGGGCTTTCTGTCCACATTCTTTTAAAGAAACTGCTTTCTTTACCACATCTTTCAGCCCGTCGTGACCGGAAGCTGTGGAAACTGTCCGAATCACAGGGCAGCCTAATTTCTGCTCCAGTTTTTTCACATCAATTTCTGTTTTTTTCCTGTCCGTAATATCGCTTTTATTAAGCGCGACCACTACCGGAATCCCAAGTTCCAGAAGCTGAGTTGTAAAAAACAGGCTTCGGCTCAGATTCGTTGCATCTACAATGTTAATGATCACATCTGGATTTTCATTTTTTACATAACTGCTTGTAATGCTTTCTTCTGAAGTAAAAGGAGACATGGAATAGGCTCCCGGCAAATCCACTGCAATCAGCTCTTCTGCTCCGTCAAAATATCCTCTTTTAATCGGACTCTCCTTTTTTCTACTGTAACGCCCGCCCAGTTTCCAACGCGCTCATTTCTTCCTGTAAGCGCATTAAACATGGTCGTTTTTCCACTGTTGGGATTTCCTGCTAATGCAATTTTAATCGCCATCTTTTTTACTCCTCTTTTCTTCTTTCTTTTATCATTTTTGAATTTCCTGCATAGAGCCTTTCTATGCCGTTAGTCCGATATTTCTTTTGTTAGTCGGACTGTTTCAATGTTAGCTCAGCATTCCTTATGTTAGTATTTACTAACCTATGTGCAAAAAAAATTACTCTACTTCAATCATTTCTGCATCTGCTTTACGAAGAGAAAGCTCATAGCCTCTGACTGTCACCTCTACCGGATCACCCAGCGGAGCAACCTTTCTTACATAAACGTCCACGCCCTTGGTAATACCCATGTCCATGATACGTCTCTTTACCGGTCCCTCTCCGGACAGCTTTTTCACCTTTACGGTCTGACCGCAGGCTACTTCTTTTAATGTCTTCATAATTTCCTCCTTCTGGCTGTTACACCATAATCTTATTTGCCATGTCTTTTCCAATTGCTACTCTGGATTCTTTGACATTTACAATCATATTTCCATTTACCTCAGATACTACTGTTACTGTACCACCAGCAACAAAGCCAAGGTTCTCAAGAAATCTTCTTGTTTCTTCTTTACCGCCGACTTTCTTAATTACGTTCGGCTCTCCTTCTTTTACCATAGATAAAGGCATCATACTCTCCTCTTTTCTATTGTGCTATTGTTAATTTTTTCTCATTTCATTGGTTAGTATATTCTAACTGTCATTAGTTGTCAAGAACGTTTTTGAGAAATTTTTATCATTAAGAAACATTTTTTAGATTCACTTTATGATTTGATATGTTCGGCTTAATATGTTATACTTACCTAAATTCATGTATTATTATAGAAAAAAACTCTAATGGGGGTGTTGTTATATGGCAACAAATGAATCAGCAGAAAATTATCTTGAGACTATTCTTATGCTGAGCAAAAAGCTTCCTGTGGTTCGTTCTGTAGATATTGCCAATGAACTTGGCTTTAAGAAATCCAGTGTCAGCATAGCAATGAAGAATTTAAGAGAAAAGAATCATATTACGGTAACCGATTCCGGCTTCATCTATCTTACCGACTCCGGTCGTGAAATTGCAGAAATGATTTATGAACGTCATGAATTTCTTTCTACCTGGTTAGAAAGTCTTGGGGTACCAAAGGAAATCGCAACAGAAGATGCATGCAAAATGGAACATGTTATCAGTAAAGAAAGCTTTACCGCAATCAAAAAAGCTTTGAAGCAGTAATACTACTGCTCCAAAGCTTTTTCTTTGTCTACAAACATCATAATGAATGCCATGAACAACACGGCTGCACATATCAGAATTGCCTTTTCTGCCAATAATTTCACAAAAGCATTTCCAATAATCGCCCCTATTATAAACATCAGGATAATGCCATAATACAGCATTCCCTTAAACGCGGATTCTTTATTCTTCGTATAATGGAAATCACACCAGTTCTGTGTCCCGCTTCTTAAGTTTCCGATGCACATCGTGGTTGCAATTCCGTTTCCATGAATCTTCCGGAAGCTCTCCACCTGTATGCCACATGCCAGTGAAGTCAGACTGTTGGCTGCCAGATTCATGCTCTGTGGAAAAAAGCATACCACAAATAGTACCAGTGCTTCACACAATACAGAAAGCTGCCGCCAATGAAACAGGCTCTTATCCTTTGCGTGCATCCGCACCACATCTGCCAATGCTATTCCGATTGCAAATGCCAGCACCGGGAACAGATAACGCAATGCCATTCCCCAATTTCTCTCCGATAAATTGATTCCGAGCAATAACATGTTTCCCGTCTGCGCATTGGCAAATACTTCATCCCTGCACATATAGGAATATGCATCCATAAATCCTCCAGCCAATGCCAGCACGATTCCAAGTTCTATTGATTCCGACATCTGTCTGGAACGCCTCATAATTATCATCCTCTCATCCTTGGTTTTCTTCTTATTATACTATGGATGTCAAGGGGTGGGATTCTCTTTCGAATTAACTTCTTTTTCCTTCTTCCGCAGTGCTTGCTTAAAGCCCTTTAGGGCATCGAAGGGCATAAACTGCTTGGCACGGTCTTCGATGTCCATTTTCTCTCTTCTCAGATTCTCTCTCTCATTCCAGCCGGATGCTGTTTCCTGCTGTCCGGCTCCCATGGTGTCTCTTCTATACGCCACTCTTATGCCCTCCAATCTGACCGTTTCGTTCTATTGTAGTTGCACTCTCTTCCAAATTCATTCCCTTTAAAATAGCATTCCTGCCGTAGCGCTGCTTGATGGAGATTACTGCACGCTGTGCCTTCACATCCTTCTCTGTCTCTTCCGGGTCTGAAAACAAATCAAATTGCTGATAATCTTCTGTCATTACGCCGGTATAAGTCAATGTAATCCGCCGGATATATGCTCCAGGTCTTACAATTCTCCGATAAAGCTGCTCTACATAAGACAGCAGCCGGCGGTTGGAGCTGGTTGCACTGCGCAGCGTTGTGCTTCCCTTCGCCGGTTCAAAGCATTTCTGATTGCTGTAACCGATTACCAGACTGATATGGGATGTTACAAGGCCCTGGTCTACCAGGTCAAGGCACAATAAATCTGCCATCTCTTTCACTACCAGAATGCCTTCCTCATAGCTATAGTCCCTCGGCAGTACCTGACCACTGGAAAGAGAAGTATTCTTCGGACGATAAGCCTTGATGTCCGCTATCGTTACCGGTTCTCTTCCCCATGCGTGATCAATTAACAGCTCTGCATCTATGCCAAAAGACTTATATAATAAAGACTCTCTGGCATGGGCAATCTCTTCCATTGTGCAGATGCCCATATTCGATAGACGCTCTACCGTTCCACGCCCCACCCGCCAGAAATCAGTCAGCGGTTTATGTTTCCAGAGCTTCTCCCGGTAGCGTGCTTCATCCAGATAGGCAATCCGGTCTGTTTCATGCTTTGCCAGAATATCTAAAGCAACCTTTGCTAAATAGAGATTGGTTCCTACACCACAGGCAGCCGGAATCTTCGTGGTATCTAAGATATCCTGCATAATTTTTCTGCCCAGTTCCACTGCTGTCATCTGGTAGAGATGCAGATAATCCGTCACATCCAAAAATGCTTCATCAATGGAATAGACCTGAATATCTTCTTTTGCAATATATTTTAGATATACGCCATAGATTTCCGCTGCATAATCAATATATAGCTGCATACGGGGTGGTGCCATCTTATATGGAATTTCTTTGGGAATCTGAAAGACACGACACCGGTTGGGAACTCCCATCTGCTTTAACGCCGGTGATACGGCAAGACAGATGGTTTTCTCTGAGCGTTCCGGGTCTGCGACCACCAGCCTGGCAGTCAGCGGATCCCATCCCCGTTCCACGCACTCCACCGATGCATAAAAAGATTTTAAATCAATACATAAATAGATTTTATTTCCATTCATATCAATGCCTTTCAAGAACATTTGTTCTTGTTTTATATTAGCACATATGTTTGGATTTTACAAGAGGAATTCTCATACAGGATTTCCACTTTCTGCTTCTAATAATACGGTTCCAACCGGAAATGCTGTCCGGAAAATCTTTCTTACCAACGGACCTGCAATCAGAAGCTGAAACGGCAGTGCCATAATAAAATTCTTTGGAATATTGGTAAGCCAGATAATCGGAAGCATATTCCATGCTCCGCTTTTTACGCAGGCTTCCAGTCCACCGTATAAGGACATGAAAATTACCATCGGAACTACCATACAACAGGAAACTGCAATCACTTTTTTCGTTGTGCTGCTTTCCGGTTTTACCAGAAAACGAAATGCAAATCCCTTTGCAATTTTAGATACCAGAAGCCAATCCAGACACATTGCGCATACATATGCCAGTGGGAATCCCAGCCAGCCTTCTCTTATTACTTCCATATTCAGTGTTCCCATATGCAGTGCTACATTATACATACTCATCCATAACACCATGGTAAAACACATTAACACCGTATAAATCAAACTTTCTCTCTTATGCATTGGCATAATCATTACCTCCATTTTTTATTAAGTCGTAAAGCTACCTATTAGTTCAAAACGAAAGTGAAATCAGAAAAGAAAATTTACACGGTAACTTCCTCCTCTTCCGATTTCACTTTTATTTTATGCTTAGGAAATATTCTGTAACATCATCTCTGTCATTTGCAGAAATGTTTCCATCTGCTCCGGTGTAAAATCCTTACACATTTCTTTTACAACCAGTGCTTCCTTCTTCGCAATCTCCTTATGAATTCCACGGGATTTCTCCGTACAGGATATTTTCTTATAACGCCGGTCATTCTCACTTGGTGCACAGATTAAAAATCCTTTTGCCTCAAGCCTTTTTATAATTCCCGTCATTGTCGGATGTGTCACCTGCTCGATATGTTCTAAGTCCTTCTGATTTACTTCTTCCACTCCATTATCTTCCATCAGACTGACTTCTCCTAATACCCGAAGCTGGACGGCAGTAATTCCGATTTCTTCTGCCCATTCATCCATTTTGCGACGGAATGCCCGGTCTATAATTGCAATCCGAAGTCCAAGCGGCATCTTCACTGCCATAATTTCACTCCTTTTAGGTAGCTTTGCTACTTATTATAAATATTTTTCAAAAAATGTCAACCTCATTATTCCGTCCGGAGTGCTGTTACCGGGTCACTCTTCGATGCTTTCTTTGATGGGATCAGACCACCCAGAAGTGTCAAAAGGATACTGAGTAAAATCAGCACCAGCGCCGGAACTACCGGAAGCACCGCACTTACATCGGTTGTATTTGCAAGATTATGGATAATCGCATTGACCGGAATAATCAGAAGCAGCGTAAATCCGATTCCAATCAGTCCGGCACACAGTCCGATAATAAAGGTCTCTGCATTAAATACCTGGGAAACATTCCGCTTCGATGCTCCGATGGCTCTTAGGATTCCGATTTCTTTTCTTCGCTCTAACACACTGATATAAGTAATGACACCAATCATAATTGAAGATACCACCAGCGAAATTGCCACAAATGCAATCAGTACATATGTGATAATATCCACAATATCGGTTACGGAAGACATCAGCGTTCCTACCATATCGGTATAGGTTATCACCTGCTCGTTCCTGCCTTCCTTTTCCATGCGATTATTGTATGCATCTAAAATTTCTACCACATGCTCCTTGCTTTCAAAATCCTTCGGATAAATATTAATTCCGCTTGGCACTGAAAAATCCACATAGCCTAATTTCTTTAAGTTATTCTCATAGGTTGTTCCGGTTGCAGAACTCATAGACATCAAAAGCTCTGTCAGCTCATCCTCATTCATATTAATCTGAAATGCATTTAAAAATGCTTCTTCATCCACCTGCATGCCGGATGCCATGGCACTTTGCAGCTTGTTTCCCATCTGTGTCACTGCCTGCTGCATATACTGCTGTATTGCCGTCATCATCTGCTGCTGTACTGCGTCCACATTCATAACATTCGAAAGTCCGGCTGCAATTCTCTGCTGACCATCTGCTGTATTCAGATATGCCGCAAAAGAATCTCCCAATTTTGCCGGGTCAGGTAATCCATTATTCTGTGCATAAGTCTGATAACCTGCAAATAATTCAGAAGACAATTTCTGCATCTGCTCCTGCGTAATCTCAATATTTCCACTACCTGTAAATATCTCAGATGCCCACGCTGTTATGATTCCCTGGGCTTCCTCTGTCTGCAAATATTCTGCTAAGTACTCATCAAATTTCTCCGGGTCGGTATAACCATGGTCTATGACATACTGCTGATATCCACCCATAATCTGCTGGATGAGGCTCTGTATCTGCTCCGGTGTAATAGTTACCATGCCATTTGCTGTAATAATCTCTTTGATATTATCGGATAAAATTTTCCGGGCTTCTTCCGTATTTAAATAGTTCATAAAATACTGGGACAGATTCGAATAATCTGCCTGCGGATTATCCTTTGCATACTGCTGGTAGCCCTCTAAGAGACTGCCTGCAATTGCCTGCATTTCTTCCGCAGAAATTGACTGACCCATGGAAGAAGCATCCATGGAAAATGCTCCGGACAAATCGGCACTTCCCATATCCCCCATAGAATTTTCCAACCCGCTTAAGGCACTTTCATCAAAGGAAAATGCTTTTTCCAATGCTTCACTGTCTACGGTAAACAATGACTGCATATCAAATCCGTTTTCCTTATCTACCTCACCAAACGCTTCATTGGTAAAGACATTTACGGATGGATTTGCAAGCTGCTGTTTTACTATTTCACTCTTTGCCGATTCCTCTGCCACATGCTTTGTCAGAGATTTTGGATATGCAATTCCTGCATTTAAGGATGCGGCATTACTTCCTTCTGCCGGCTGCACCACACCTACAATCGTAAGCTCTTCTCCGTCTGCCACCAGTTGTTTCATAAAGTCTTCATTATCCGACTTATCCTTCCAGACCTGATACTCTTCATCATAAGTATAATAATCCGCACTGTTCACCAGTTTAAACTGGATTCCTACCAGATCCTTATAAGTATAAGTTCCAAAATCAGATGGTGTCTCAATATTTTCCTCACTGGCAAACTGCTGTATCATTTCATCTAATTCCAGCGGGTCACGAAGACCTAATGTATACAGTAAAAAGTCACTAATTCCGCCATTGGAAGTAAGCACCACCACACACTCATTATAATTTTCCGGCCAGCGGCCTTCCTTAATATCATACTGCTTTTCATATAACTTACTGTTTTCCGGCATCTCATAAAAAACATCCGTGCTCATCATGGATGACATCAGACTATTGGAACCAGATGAAGATCCAAGACCTACTGCATCAAAAGATTTGTCCGGATTTACCTGACGTATCCCGTCTTCATTTTCCTTAAAAATCTGCGGACTGATATTATAAGTATACTCCACCGCTGTAGTATACTGCTCAATTCCACTGTCTCCTTCATCAAGATACTTTTTCAAAGCCTCCAGGTCATTAGATGCCATCGTGGAAAACATATTGGTTACCATCTTAATGACTTTTACTTTATCCCCGGAATTTTCTTTATCTGTTTTGGCATTTCCGTCATCACTTTCCGTATTCTTTTCAGAATCTGCCATTCCAAGACTCATGGATGCCAGACTGAATCCCGTACTCTGAATCTGCAGCGGATACTCGGATAAGGTCTCTTCTTCTACATTTTTGATGTATTTATTTACACCGGTAGAAAGAGATAATATCAGTGCAATGCCGATAATTCCAATAGAGCCTGCAAAGGAAGTCAGCAGGGTTCTTGCCTTTTTCGTTTTTAAATTATTAAAGCTTAAGGACAATGCCGTAAGAAATGACATGGAGGATTTTCCCATGTTTTTATGCTCCGGTTCCTTCAGCATTGCCTCATCCACTTCATAAGGATTGGAGTCAGCACGAATTTTTCCATCACTTAATCTAACAATTCTGGTAGCATACTGCTCTGCTAATTCCGGGTTATGGGTTACCATAACTACCAGCCTGTCTTTTGCCACTTCCTTCAGCAAATCCATGACCTGCACACTGGTGTCACTGTCTAATGCTCCCGTCGGTTCATCCGCCAGCAGAATATCCGGGTCATTGACCAAAGCTCTTGCAATGGCTACACGCTGCATCTGTCCACCGGACATCTGGCTTGGCTTCTTGTGTAACTGGTTTCCCAGTCCCACCTGCTCTAATGCCGCAACGGCTCGTTTCTTCCGCTCTGCCTTACCGATACCGGAAATGGTCAATGCCAGTTCCACATTTGCAAGTACCGTCTGATGGGGAATCAGATTATAACTTTGAAACACAAAACCAATGGTATGGTTCCGGTAAGAATCCCAATCCCTGTCCTTGTATTTCTTCGTGGATATTCCATTGATAATCAAATCTCCGCTATCATAACGGTCGAGTCCTCCGATTATATTAAGCAATGTGGTCTTTCCCGAACCACTTGGCCCGAGGATTGCCACGAACTCATTATCCCTTAAATTTAAGCTGACATCATCCAGTGCCTTCTGCACCAGACTTCCGGTCTTATATTCCTTATAAATGTGTTGAATCTGAAGCATATGATATTCTCTCGTTTTCCATTTTTTATTTTTCTATTTTACTTTTTCTTTCTCACTCTGTTTTTTATATTACCTTATTCCGAACATTTTTACATCTCACTTTCGAAAAATATCATGGTTTTCATAAAAATTTTAGAAATACCAGTAAGTGCATAACAAAGAATGTGCCTTGGCACATTCTAGCGCCTGCGGCGGTCGCTTGCGACATCTACCTTATACGCCGCAGTGCGCATCCTCGCGGAGCGTTTTTTTCTTTACAGGAAAGCAATTTCCTGTAAAGAAAGAAATACTTGCGTATTTTTCAATATGTGATAGAATAAGAACGCCGGTCATTTATGGACAGGCATTATATATAAGAAGAAACTGAATTTTATGCACTGATAGAAGGAAGGATTTTATATGAAAACAACAAGAGACGATATTAGAAACATAGCTATCATCGCCCACGTTGACCACGGTAAAACTACTCTGGTCGATGAGCTGTTGAAACAGAGTGGTGTATTCCGTGCCAATCAGGAAGTCCAGGAACGTGTCATGGATTCCAATGATATTGAGCGTGAACGTGGTATTACCATTCTTTCTAAGAATACTGCTGTATTCTACAAAGATGTAAAAATCAATATCATTGATACTCCTGGCCATGCCGACTTCGGTGGCGAGGTTGAACGAGTTCTGAAAATGGTAAACGGTGTTATTCTTGTGGTAGATGCATTTGAAGGTGCTATGCCACAGACCAAATTCGTTCTTATGAAAGCACTGGAACTGAATCTGCCGGTTATTGTATGTATCAATAAAATTGACCGTCCAGAAGCAAGACCGGAAGAAGTTATTGATGAAGTATTAGAGCTTTTCATGGATTTAGACGCTTCTGACGAACAGTTAGACTGCCCATTCATCTTCGCTTCTGCAAGAGATGGATACGCCATAAGAAATTTAAATGATGAGCGCAAGGATATGACTCCTTTATTCGAAACCATTATCGACTACATTCCGGCACCTACCGGTGACCCGGATGCAAACACCCAGGTTCTTATCAGTACCATTGATTATAATGAATACGTTGGACGAATCGGTGTTGGTAAAGTAGACAACGGTGTCTTAAAGGTAAATCAGGATGCTATCGTAGTAAACCACCACGAGCCTGACAAACAGAAAAAAGTCAAAATCAGCAAATTATACGAATTTGATGGTCTGAATAAAGTAGAAGTAAAGGAAGCGAAAATCGGTTCTATCGTTGCTATTTCCGGTATTTCTGATATTTCCATCGGAGATACTTTATGTGCTCCGGAAAACCCGGAAGCAATTCCATTCCAGAA
>OHCS01001430.1_pt1 | contig 10243 bp, 7 predicted proteins | sample 1566741 | NCBI WGS metagenome assembly OHCS01 (sample SAMEA3879604, study PRJEB24766) | human gut metagenome | biome: human-associated habitat; feature: feces | place: USA | collected 1985/1987 | reverse complement strand
GCGTAAAGTAAGTCAGCCCGCTTTCACCGGAATAGTGCTGCAAGTTACAGTTCACCATAAAACTGATGCAGGTGTTGAATGCCTGATCCGGTGTCTGCGGCCCGTTACCGTCGGGATTCAGAGGCAACCAGTGTTGAGTAACCAGCAGCACCATGCCCCACACAAACCAAAAAGCATTTAATATCAGAAGCGCTTTCAGAAACTGTTTCCAGTTCATCTCCTCGGTAGGGTTGATGCCACACACTTTAAAAATAAGTCTCTCAATCGGCTTCATGAAGTCCGACCATGTCTTTTCTCCTTTATAGACCTTTGCAATATATCGTCCCAACGGGTAAGACAGTACTACCAATAGGACTATTTGCAGGGCTACACCTAAAATTTCTGTATTCATTTTCTTTAATTGCTTTAAGGGAGCTAAAGAAGTTATCGTCTTACTTACTCCTGTTATTCTTTAACTCCTACATTTAAAACTTCTCCGGCTTCACAAGTACATACATCAAGTACCCGAAAACCGCAATGCCTAATACAAATAATGCTGTGTACATAATCTTTCTCTCCTTCTTAAATCTTTTCAAACCAATCCACGCATTTCCAGAATAGCCAGAAAGCGAGTAACCCACTCAACAGGCAGAAAATAAATGAAATCGTTATACCCATGTCTTTTACTTTTTTTTTTAAAATTGATACTATTATTTCGTTGTGTCTGTGTATGCCAATTGTGTGCCAAACGTGCAACAACAGTCATAAAAAGCTAATATTCAATACTCTGAGAGATATAAACAGAAAAGTATAAAGCAGAAGCACCCTTTCAAAATGAAAGGGTGCTTATCAAAATAGGGCAAGATAATTTTTTCCCTGCACTCTATCCAAAACACAACTCAGATAGAATACAGATACATATAAAAGGAAAATTAAAAATACAACTCAAATCTTATACTCCTCAATCTTCCTGTACAGTGTCGTCAATCCGATTTTCAGTAACCGCGCTGCTTCCGTCTTGTTTCCCTTTGTGTACTCCAACACACGGGCGATATGCCGTCTTTCCATTGCCGAAAGTTCAAAACTGCCGGGTGTCTCTTCATCCGACTGTTCATAATGGGCATTCTGAATATCAAGCGGAAGATCTGTTATCTCCAGCCGCTCTCCCTCACAGACAATAATGCTGCGTTCAATCACATTACGAAGTTCACGGATATTTCCTTTCCAAGGTTGCAACTCCAGCGTAGTAAGAAACTCAGGAGTAATCTCATTTATCGAACGGGACAATTGTGCCGAGAAGTTCTTTATAAAAGCTTTTGCCAACAAACGAATATCTCCGGCACGCTCACGCAACGGAGGCAAATGCACCTGAAAGACACTGAGACGGTAGAACAAATCTTCACGGAAACGCCCCTTGGCTATCTCTTCCGGCAAATTACGATTGGTCGCTGCAATGATACGCACATTGACGCGTGTCGGCTTCGTATCTCCTATCTTAATATATTCTCCTGTTTCAAGAATACGCAGCAACTTAGCTTGCAACTCAAAAGCCATCTCACCGATTTCATCCAGAAAGATGGTTCCGTTATTCGCCTCTTCAAACAGTCCTTTCTTATCCTTCAATGCCCCGGTAAATGAACCCGCCTTATGCCCGAACATCTCACTCTCCAACAACTCTTTGCTGAACGATGAACAGTTCACCGCAACAAAATTCTGTCGGACACGCTTACTACTGTAATGGATGGCTTGCGCAAACACTTCCTTGCCGGTTCCCGTTTCTCCGGTCAATAACACAGGTACATCAGTTACCGCTACCTTTTGTGCCAGCAGGACGGCTTCTTTCAGAGACTTGGATTCTCCCAGAATAGATTCAAAAGAATACGTTTGTCCTACCTTCTTCTCCAACTTCTCCAAGCGGACATTCATCCCAGCCTTCTCTACCGCACGGCTGATAAGGGGAATAATCTTGTTGTTGTCATCTCCTTTGGTGATATAGTCGAAAGCACCGTTCTTGATGGCCTGCACCCCATCGGGAATATTGCCATGGGCCGTCAGTAGAATAACCTCCACATTAGGTGCAACTTTTTTAATGGATAAAACCAGATCCACCCCATTCCCATCAGGCAGGAATACGTCACACAAAGCCACATCGGGACTCTGGAGTTCCAACTGCCGCAAGGCAGTCCTGCAATCACCAGCCTGACATACTTCATATCCTTCTAACTCTATCATACGTGCCAACAGAGTACGGATTTGTACCTCGTCGTCAACAATTAAAATCTTACTCATATCTCTTCGGATAAGTATTAAACTGATAATGATAAAAAAACAGGGTGTGCAAATATAAAGTTTTTCCTGAAATGCCACGGCACATCTTTTGAACTTTTATAGTATAGAAACAGAAAGCTATAAAATGCACAAATAAGCTTAGTTCCAATAATACAAAGGAATAGAGTGCATAAAGAGCTGGAAACGACAGGACTTTTTTCCCTTTCATTTTGGAAAAACATACTAAAATGGAAAGAATGGAAACAATCGTCCGAAATAGATTTCGATAAACAATTAAAAAAACATAGATATGAAGATTTACAAATTCAATGGAAATTCCACCGCATCCGTAAAAGGGATGCAACATGTGGCAAAACTAATTCGCAACGAGGAAAAGAAGATTGTCGTATTGTCTGCAGCTGGAGATGTAACGAAGCATTTAGATGAAATAGCCGCCTGCTTCTTCAGCCGCAATACCGAAGAAGCACACGACAAAATAACCAAACTGGAATTCCAGTTCATCGATTTCGTCAACGAGTTACTTTCGGACGACGTCCTGAAGCACAAAGCCATACGGGAAATATTGGATTGCTTTCAAGCTATTTGGAAATACACTTTAGGACCATTCTGCTCCGCCGATGAGAAAGAGATCTTGGCACAAGGCGAGTTATTGACATCCACCTTGATGGGATATTATCTCCAGGAACTGGGAATAAAAAACAGCGTCATCTGTGCTTTCGATTTCTTGCGCACAGGCATGAATGCAGAACCGGATGATGAATATATCGCCCGAAAGCTGGAAGAAACCTGCAAATTATATCCGGACACACGTTTGTTCCTAACACAGGGAAGTATCTGCAAGAACGCCTTCGGTGAAACAGATTACCTGAAACCTGGTGGCAGCGATTACACCGCCGCCCTCATCGGAAGTGCCCTGCATGCGGAAGAGATACTGATATGGACGGATATTCCTATCCTCAACAATGACACTGTGGTGATCCGCGATGCCGATACGGTCAAACACCTGAGTTTCAGTGAGGCAGAAAGGTTCATTTACTTCAATCCACAGATACTCAATCCTCTTTGTCTAGCCGTCGCATGGAAAGGGAATGTGCCTATCCACCTGCTCAATCCAATGAAACCATTGGCTGAAGGAACCTATATATCCGGCAACTTCCAAAATGACAAGACAATAAAGGCAGTTGCCGCAAAAGACTCCATTGTTTATATCCGATTTGAATCGAACAATACATTGCGACCTTATATGTTTATCAGCAAGATATTCGATGTTTTTGCAAAATATAAGACTATGCCTTGTCTGCTAACTTCATCCAATGATAATCTATCCGTAGCAACGGATAATAAAGAGCATCTGCCTTCTATCCTGCGCGAACTGAACAAATACGCCCGGATATGGGTGGAAGACCGGATGAGTATCGTCTCCGTCGTGGGCAACCTGAAGTCGTCAAATATAGCAACTGAAGCACAAATCATCAATGCGTTGAAAGATATTCCTCTACGGATGATTTCCTATGGAAGTGATGAAAATGACGTATCTATGGTGGTCAGAGGAACGGATAAGGCAGAAGTACTCCGACTACTAAATGAGAAGTTACTGAAGAAGGAATGGTTTAAGAAAGCGTCCTGAGGAAGCTTTTAGGCGCGTAATCCGCGCCTAAAAGAAATTATTCCGTATTTCTTTCGCAATATAGCGCCCCATCAACTCCTGCCCTTTTTTATCGGGATGTAAGCCATCGCGCAGATAGCGTCCCCTGCCCGAAGGTTGTTCGAATTTCTCGGTTATACCACTATTGGAGTAGCAATCTATCAGTTGTACGGAGAGAGCACGGCAGATGTCACGCAGAATGGCAATCTTCTCTAGGTTACGTTCATTGCGGGTTACATCACCGGTTTGAATAGGAGTACAAACATAAACACGACATTTGGGATAATGTTCCAGAATGGTCTGTATAGCCCAGCGGGCACCACCCGCCATAGTGGTAACGTCCACTTCCGCAAGAGTCTTACCTTTCAGAGCTTCCTCGGCAGAGCCAAGGTTCTTGTCATTTGTCCCCATAGAGAAGACAAAGACATCGGGAGCCGGATATTGCCCGCTCTCTACCTCGGCTATGAACTTCTGGACATGGACTTTAGAGACATTGTTGTGGCGCATTTGTAATTCACGCTTATCTTCAGTAGGCTGCCAGCCATTGGATATTCCGGCAAAACCTGCACTTCCATAATCCTGTGTATCGGGATGACAGGCCCAGGTTGCAGAACCTACCGCTACATTATGATGGGTGGCAAATCCAAGTAGATCGGCCACCGTCTTCGACCATTGTTTACCCGCCGTGATGCTGTTCCCATCACAACCGAAATTCATCTTACTGAAATCAGGATAAAGGGACTGCGCCTGTAAAGCAATCCCTATCCACAACACAACACAAAATCCAATCAATCTTCCCATTCTAACTTCTAAAATACTTATGAAATAACCTCTAAACCACTTATGAAAAACGTTCCATTATCTCCATGCACATACGTCCGTTATGATACGGGCATTTCCAAAATCCGGCCTTGTCATCCTCAGTATTCACCGTGCCGTCGGCACGCACACTCCAATGCCACTCGCCATTCCGGTAATCTACCAGATGCTTCTTGATGAAATCCCAGCAACGGAATGCTTTCCGCAACGCCACTTCATCTTCAAAATGTTGGTAAAGGTTAACATGTCCCACCACATTCTCTGCCTGTACCCACCAATGGCGGTCGGTATCGGTTTTCTGTCTATCCAGGAAAGTCTCATAAATCATGGCACCGTCAGACGTCAGTCCTTCATCAGCGGCAGCGGCAATAAACTCAACCAAAGGTTCTACCTTTTCCAGTAAAGTCTTATCATCCAGTATCAAAGCGGCTTCATGTATCAGCCAGGAAGCTTCTATATCATGTCCGTAAGAAACAATGCGATACTTACTCCGCCAATTATCATCGAAGAACAATTCCAGATGTCCAGTCTCAGGATCAAGAATCCGGTCCGTGAATAGTTCTATCAGATTGCGGAGTTGCTTCTTGAGGCGATCGTCCTTCCATACACGGTACAGATTGGTATAAGGCTCCAGGATATGCAAATGGGTGTTCATGGTCTTACGTTCGTTCTCGTCTTTATCGCTAAGACGCATATCGGCAATCTCTCCCCACTGGCGGGTAAGAGCCTCACAATAGCCATTCTTCACAGGGTCGAAGCTATGCTTTTCGATATCCTCGAACAGGCGGACGGCATATTCCAAAGCCTCAGCATCACCCGTGGCACGATGATATTCGCTCAGCCCGTAGATGGCAAAGCCTATGGCATAGATTTGTTTCTTCGTATCTAACGGGCGGCCTTCGTAATCAAGCGACCAGTAGACGCCGCCGAACTCGCGGTCATAGAAATGATCTATCACATAGCGTTTGGCACGCGTTGCCGCAGACAAGTATTCTTCCTTCTTCAGCAAACGGTAGGCTGCCGAGAAAGTCCAGAGAATACGGGCATTCAATACAGCACCCTTTTCTGTTTCCGGCATCAGGATTCCGGTTCCCGTGATGCGGCCATAGAAACCACCGTTCGCTTCATCCGTCATCCGGTTCATCCAGAAGGGAAGAATGTTGGCTGTCAACTCTTCTTCCATCTCTTTTCGCATATTCTTGACGTCCATAAAAAATCGTATTAGTTTATATTTTGAACCCATTTGGGAAATGAAAGTCAAGACATACCCTTCGCCCGTATGGGTTTCAGCTTCTCGTTAATCTCCTCCACGCGCTTCTTCGTCAACGGATAGAAGTACACGACCACCATAGCCAGCACTGCCACGGCAGCCGGTATCCAGCTCATAAGCAGGTTCAGACCGGTCAGCGCCTCCTCCGTTTGCACGGCACCCTCAGCCGTATTATAACCGAAAGATGCCAATATCCACATCACAGCCGCCCCGCCCATAGCGCCGCCAAACTTCTGCGCCATCGACGAAGATGAGAATATAAGCCCGGTCGAAGCCGTCCCGTCTTTCAGTTCGGCATAGTCCGAAACGTCGGCATACATACTCCATATCAACGGTGAAACGATACCCGTACAAATAGATATGACGATTTGCATAATCAGCATCATCCAGAAGCCCGCCGGTGTGCAAGGCAGATAGAAGAACAGAATGCTCAATACCGCCAGTGCCGCCATCGTGGCGATATAGGTGGATTTCTTGCCCAGTCCGCGCGAAAGGGGAACTGCCAGCACCACGCCTATCATATTGGAAACCTCTCCCACACCCAGGAACAGCCCGGCATAAAACAGAATCGTGAAATCACCCAGGCTCAGGAATATACTGTCGCCTATGTAGTCTTTGAAGAAATAAGCAGCCGTAGCGCCACGCACCGTATTGAACAGGTTGGAACCCAATGCCGCTCCGATAAGCAACCACCAAGGCCCGTTGGCAAGCAACGACTTGAAGTCCTTACCGACAGAAACCGTAGATACGCTCTTCACGTACTCCCTCGTCATGCTGAAACATAGCAGGAACACGACGAAGCACAACGCAGCAATCACAATCATGGAATATTGCCAACTGACGGTCACCGAACCGGTCATCTCCCTGAACCACGTGCAAAGCGGCTCCCAGGCAAACAAGGCTATGAAACTACCACCGTATGCAAAGAACATCCGGTAGGAAGAGAACACCGTCTTCGTGTCCGAGTCATCCGTCATCACTCCCAGCATAGCCCCGTATGGCACATTGATAGCTGTATAAACCGTCATCATCAGAATGTAAGTGACGTATGCCCAGATGAGTTTCCCCGTAGGCCCGAAGTCGGGCGTGGTAAACATCAATATACCGCAGACGGCAAACGGAAGAGAAATCCACAGCAGATAAGGACGGTATTTTCCCCATCGCGTATGGGTTCGGTCGGCAATGATGCCCATCATCGGGTCGGACACCGCATCCCAAATGCGCGTTACCAACAACAGGACGCCCGTATCCGCCAGACTCAGACCGTATATATTAGAATAGAATATAGGCAGATAATAGGAGAATATCTTCCAGAACATAGAGGAAGACATATCACCAAAGCCATAACCAATTTTCTCTTTCAGTGTTGCCATACTATTAAATTAAAGATTTATAACCATCGATGCGCAAACTTTACCACCGCGCCCACACACCCTTCTGAGCGGGGGGATAATCAGTGACGACTTGAATAGAATTCAGTCCATCACTGAACCTATTTCAGTCCGTCACTGAATGCCATTCACTGACGGGCTGATAAAGGCACAAAGATATTTATTTCCGCATGAGTTGCAAATTATTACTAATAAGTTTCTTCAGCGTCTCCACCGAAGCCGAAGAGGACAATCCGTCCACCGGCGTATTCATGCAGTAATCCACCAGCTTGTCCACCGTAGAAGTGGCTACGTGCATCCGCGTGTCCGACGAGGCATAATAGATGAATACCTTGCCGTCTTCATCCGCAATCCAGCCATTGGTAAAGAGCACATTGCTTACGTCGCCGATACGTTCTTCTCCCTCAGGAGCCATGAAGTAACCTCCGGGGGTGGCTATCAGGCGCGTAGGATCGTCCAGGGCGGTCATATACATATAGAGCACATAACGCAGTCCGGCAGCGCAGGCACGCACGCCATGAGCCAGGTGCAACCAGCCTTTCTCAGTCTTTATCGGATGCGGGCCCTCACCGTTCTTTACCTCCTTGATGGTGTGGTAGCGTTGGTCGATGATGGTTTCCTCTTTCACCTCCGCATGTGTCATGTCGTCTACCAAGGCCCAGCCTATGCCGCCACCGCTTCCGGCATCAATAAATCCATCCTGCGGACGGGTGTAAAGGGCATATTTGCCATCTACAAATTCGGGATGAAGCACCACATTACGTTGCTGGCTCTTAGTCTTCAGGTCCGGCAGACGCTCCCAGGTTTTCAAATCCCGGGTACGCGCAATGCCTGCCGTAGCCGTAGCCGAGGATAAATCGCCCGCGGGGGCATTATCATCATGACGCTCGGCACAGAAGATACCATAAATCCATCCGTCTTCATGGGCGGTGAGGCGCATATCATAGACATTGGTAGCCGGTATCACATCTTCGGGCATCGTGACGGGATAATCCCAAAAACGGAAGTTATCCACACCGTTAGGACTTTCCGCCACGGCAAAGAACGATTTGCGGTCGGCCCCCTCCATGCGCAGCAACAGCAGGTATTTACCATTCCACTTGATGGCGCCGGAGTTGAGCGCGGCATTCATGCCAATACGTTCCATCAGGTGGGGATTGGACTTTTCATCCAGGTCGTAGCGCCAGAAAACGGGCGTGTGAGCAGCCGTCACCACCGGATATTTATAACGTGTAAATATGCCGTTGCCACCTTCCACCGGTTCATTCTTTCTCGTGATCAACTCCTCGTGTTCCTGAAAGAGTCTTGATACCTTATCATTAAAAGTTTCCATATTCGTTGTTTATCTTATTTATACAAAGAGTTTACGTCTGTCGCAAAAAGGGTCTTGGGATGATTATAGAATGTTACGAAATCTTCAGCTGATGCCTGTCCGGGATAGGGGGCATAGAAATGCGTGACACGTTCGCGGGCATTGCGCCACACCAGGACGTAGGCTATCGGATAATCTTCAATGGCCGGCAACAGGGTTTCAGTCCACCATTTCGGATCGGGGATGCCTTCGTAGCCCGTCTCGGTGATGGCTATCACTTTATCGTGCGTCCGGCCTATACTGTCTACAATAGCCAGACTTTTGCCCACATTCGCCAGATAAGAAGGGCGGTCGAACTGATAGGTGTCGAAACCGATTACATCTATCAGGTCGTCACCGGGATAGCGTTTCAGATATTCTGCCGTATCCTGCGGTTCACTGCCGGGGGAATAGGCATACAGGGCATTGTCCACGCCATCGCTGCGGAGGATGTCCACCGTCATGTGCCAGAGAGATTTGTATTCTTCAGGCGTACAGAGCTTCTCTCCCCACCAGAACCAGCTGCCCGTATGTTCGTGCCACGGGCGGAAGAGTACCGGAACTTTCACTCCGTCTTCCGTTTGCAGGGAGTTGATGAAAGCCGATACTTTACTTACCCAGCCTGCAAACTTCTCATGATGGACGCCGCCGGGCAGAATGGACTTCACCACCGTCGTATCCGACACATCCCAGGAATCTCCCCCTGTCAGCGGATTGCGCAGATGCCAACTAAGAGAGGACAAGCCTCCTCTTTTATATTGGTTCAATATCTCTCTTCTGATTTTGCTGAACGGAACGTTATCCAGACTTGCCGTATCGCCCAGTTCCAAATGTCCCAGATCGAAGCTGATGACTGCGGGATAGTCTCCACAGACGCTCTTTACATCGGAACGCCCTTCATCTCCTTCCCAACCGATGCCATAGTTGGTGTCGTCATGATGGCCGAACATGAAGCCGCGGGATGATACTTTTTTAAGATTAGCGAACAGGTTCTCGGTCTCGGGGGTACGCATAGAAATGGCTCCGTCATCCGCCACCTTTTCTTTCTTTGAAGGGTTGCAAGCCACCAAGGTACTCACCGCTAAAGTAATAGCTATAAATTCAAGTTTCATATAGTGATTTTTTTCCATAAATACTATCCAAATTCACAGCACAAAGATAGCTGATGAATAGAATAGATAGTGATACGATTTTATCCCTTTGCTATATTAATTTCATATTCTAAAGACCGGCCTCATATTGAGTGAATCTTCCGACCCTACTTTGTCTTGACAGGCAAAACTTTATGAACAAATTCAAACCTTTCTTCTTCCGGAATTGAATAGTCCATGAAGCAACTTGCATCAACTGAATAGATATCTGTAGCACTATGACTTGAAGGACACAAAAATTTCAAACGGTATCTAAACGTTTTAGTCGAATGCGGATTAATATCTATAAAGCGTTGATAGTCTATGCCTTCAAAAAAAGCGGCATCATACAATGAAATTTCCTTGCCT
>OHCS01001413.1_pt1 | contig 10305 bp, 9 predicted proteins | sample 1566741 | NCBI WGS metagenome assembly OHCS01 (sample SAMEA3879604, study PRJEB24766) | human gut metagenome | biome: human-associated habitat; feature: feces | place: USA | collected 1985/1987 | reverse complement strand
CGAGACCTTACCCCTTGCAGATTTGTCATTTGCTATTTAATACAATTTCCCATCTCATACGCCTTTTTCAGTGCACTATGCCCTTTGATCGTTCCTGATTCGTTTACTCCTCCGGCAAATACGCTTCCTGAAAGATGCGCTCGATCAAAACAATCTATCCATCCTGTCAAACCACCGATCGCCCGATTCGGAACTTCCGGTTCATCTTCCGCAGCAGTTGTCAACATATAAATATCCGTAAATTTATAATCCGAATCATACAAGCTATTTGCTCTATCGATCATTGTCTTCATCTGTCCGCTCATTTCATAATAATAGATCGGTGTTGCAAATGCGATAACCTCTGCCTCATACATTTTTCGGGCAATCATATTCGCATCATCATCGATCACACAACGTCCCAGTTTATGGCACGCCATACACCCTTCACAAAACGCGATTGTTTTATCTTTTAAGGAAAGAAATTCCACTACATTACCGGCGTCCTCAGCCCCTGATGCAAATGCCTCTGCAAGTTTTTCCGAATTACTATTCTTTCTCAGACTCGTACTGATAACAAGAACTTTCTTACTCATAATCCGCCCTCCCAAACACCTAATACACTATCGGTACCGGTATTTCAATTTTCATTTTTTAAAGGTCTGTAGGAAATTCCCACAGACCTTCTATACACTATAATATGGTTAGATACTATTTTTACATCATACCCATTCCGCCTGCACCGCCTGCCGGCATAGCCGGTACATCTTCTTTAATCGTTGCCACAACAGATTCTGTTGTCAAAAGCGTGGATGCAACGCTCGTTGCATTCTGCAAAGCACTTCTTGTCACTTTAGCCGGATCCAGAATTCCTTTGCTTACCATATCAACATATTCTTCCGCATAAGCGTCAAATCCTACTCCCGGATCGGATTCTCTTACTTTATTTACAATCACAGCGCCCTCAAGTCCTGCATTAGCAGCAATCTGATGAAGCGGAGCTTCCAATGCTTTCAGAATGATCTTGGCTCCTGTCTTCTCATCACCTTCCAATTCCTCTGTCAATTTAGCCACTTCTTTTGAAGCATGGATATACGCAGAACCACCGCCTGCAATAATACCTTCTTCTACGGCCGCTCTTGTCGCATTCAGTGCATCTTCCATACGAAGCTTAGCTTCTTTCATCTCCGTTTCTGTTGCAGCGCCGACACGGATAACAGCTACACCGCCTGCAAGTTTTGCAAGTCTTTCCTGCAATTTTTCTTTATCAAACTCAGAAGTCGTCTCCTCGATCGCTTTCTTGATCTGTGCAATTCTGTCTTCAATCGCTTTTTTATCTCCGCATCCATCTACAATAACAGTATTTTCTTTCTGAACTTTTACAGATTTTGCACGGCCAAGCTGATCCATAGTTGTTTCCTTCAGATCAAATCCAAGTTCTTCTGAGATCACCTGTCCGCCTGTCAAAATTGCGATATCCTGAAGCATTTCTTTTCTTCTGTCTCCATAACCCGGAGCTTTTACTGCAACAACATTAAATGTTCCGCGAAGTTTATTTACGATTAATGTTGTGAGAGCCTCTCCTTCAATATCCTCTGCGATAATAAGAAGTCTTGCGCCGGACTGGACAATCTGCTCAAGCACCGGAAGAATATCCTGAATATTAGAAATCTTCTTATCTGTAATCAAAATATACGGATCATCAAGAATCGCTTCCATCTTTTCCATATCTGTTGCCATATATGCAGAAATATATCCTCGATCAAACTGCATTCCTTCTACAAGGTCTAATTCTGTCTGCATAGTTTTGGATTCTTCAATCGTGATGACTCCGTCATTCGATACTTTTTCCATCGCATCCGCAACCATCTGTCCGACTTCCTCATCGCCGGAAGAAACTGCCGCAACTCTCGCGATCTGTTCTTTTCCATTCACCTTGCTGCTCATAGCACGGATCGCTTCAACCGCGTTATCTGTTGCCTTTTTCATACCTTTTCTAAGAACGATCGGATTCGCTCCTGCTTCAAGGTTTTTCATTCCCTCATGTACCATTGCCTGCGCAAGCACTGTTGCCGTTGTTGTTCCATCTCCTGCCACATCGTTCGTCTTAGAAGCAACTTCTCTGATAAGCTGCGCTCCCATATTTTCAAATCCGTCTTCCAATTCGATCTCTTTTGCAATCGTCACACCATCGTTTGTAATAAGCGGCGCTCCGAAAGATTTGTCAAGAACGACATTTCTTCCTTTTGGTCCGAGTGTTACTTTTACTGTATCCGCTAACTGATTTACACCTTTTTCAAGGGCTGTTCTTGCTTCAGATCCGTATTTGATTTCCTTTGCCATCGTTAAACATCTCCTTATTCTTACCTGTGATCATCTGTCTTCTGACTATTTTTACTCTGTTACGATTGCGAGAATATCGCTCTGTTTTACGATAATGTACTCTTCTTTGTCCAGTTCCACGTCTGTTCCTGCGTATTTAGAGTAAATCACTTTATCTCCCACGTTTACCTGCATTACTACTTCTTTTCCATCTATATTTCCGCCCGGTCCTACAGCGATAACTTCTGCTTCCTGCGGTTTTTCTTTTGCCTGTCCCGGCAAAACAATACCGGATTTTGTCGTCTCTTCTGCTTCTAACTGTTTCAAAACAATTTTGTCACCCAACGGTACTAATTTCATTGTAATTCCTCCTTTAAATTTGCCTGTTAGCACTCATTTATTACGAGTGCTAAACTTCATGAATATAAAATAGCACTCTGTTTTCAATTTGTCAACACAGTTTATGAGGTTTTTATAGAAAAAATAACAACAATCACCGGAAGTTCCAAAACGCACATTATAGATCAATCAGCAGTTGACAATATTTCAGTAAGCCCGATCTTTGGCTCATCGCCCATAAAAAAGACGAAACGCATCTACGCACGTTTCGTCATTTTTCTGCCTTCATATACATTGTAAAAACCATTTTCAATCCGAAGCTTCAAAAACTTTCGGTCATCGCGACAATATCGTTCTTTCACAACCCCTGTGCAATACAAAAGTTCTGTCCTTGTCGAAATATAACATCTGTATTTAGCATCGAGTGAAATTACCGTCAATTCATCTTCTTTCAACTCAAGATAAATGTAATCTTCCTCCGGATCATATTTTTCAACCCTGCACTGCCTTGTCGCTTCATCAAAAATTCCATCTGCCGATATGATTTTTTCCATACGCAGATCTACGGGATTTCCTTCGTACATCGTTCTTCCTCCTGCCTGCCTCTATCTGACTTTCCGCTTTTTAAAAAACTACATACGTTCTTTTTTAATTTTCTCAAGTTCTTCAAAAATATAGTCGTTCAACACTTTTATATAGGTTCCCTTCATACCGGAAGAACGAGATTCAATTACTCCCGCACTTTCAAACTTACGCAGCGCATTCACAATAACCGAACGTGTAATGCCTACTCTGTCAGCTACTTTACTTGCGACAAGAATACCTTCCGTTCCGCCGAGCTCATCAAAAATGTGAATAATCGCTTCTAACTCCGAAAATGACAGTGTACTGATCGCCGATTGCACGATATGTTCTTTTCTTGTTTCTTCCGCACTTTCTTCATTTACAGAACGAAGCATCTCCAAACCGACAACAGCAGTTCCGTATTCGCTCAAAATAATGTCGTCTATCGAATACGTCTTATCTTGCTTATAAATAAATAATGTTCCAAGCCTCTCTCCCGCAATATCAATCGGAGTTACGATTGCCTGGCACCCCTGCACCGCCTCTGCTGAAAATCCAAGTGTCTCCAGATTCACATTTTCTTTTGTAGAAAGAATGCTTAAAAGTCTTTCATTTAACATCTGATCGATATGAGATCCGACAGCCTCTGTGATCAATTCACTGATTTCCTGAACATCCGGGCTTTTACTTACGCCGAGAATCTTCCCCTTTCTGCTTACCACAAGAACATTTGAATCAAGAATTTCGGTCAATACCGCACAAATATCATTAAATACGACCTTACTTGAATTATTGTTATGAAGCAATTTATTAATTTTTCTTGTTTTGTCTAACAGTTGTACGCTCATTATTTCCTCCGTTTGCTTCTTACAAGCCAATAATTGTATACACAAATCCAGATAAATATATAGATAATAATATGCTATCACACAATTTTTCTGATTTCAATACATTTCCGCAGTTTTATTTCTTATTTTTTATTTTTTTTATTTATAATCCGAATGCCTCTGTTTTTGTTTGGTTTCCACTCTATTTCCCGATTGTTTTTACATATCCGCATTTTTCATCTGCACATACGAGTTTATTTCCTTTTTCCAACATGTAACCGCCGCAGTCAGGACACTTTTCTTTCGACGGCTTCTGCCACGACATGAAATCACACTCCGGATTATTTTCACATCCGTAATATTTTCTGCCTTTCTTTGTCTTACGAATCACAACGTCCTTTCCGCATACCGGACAAGGTACGCCTATCTTTTCAAGGTATGGTTTCGTATTTCTGCATTCCGGAAACCCGGGGCATGCCAAAAATTTTCCATGAGGCCCGTACTTGATTACCATGTTTCTTCCACATTCTTCGCAGATCACATCTGTCACTTCATCTTCGATCTTGACACTTTCAAGCTCGATCTCCGCACGTTTTACCGCCTCATCCAGATCCGGATAAAAATTACGGATCACATCTTTCCATGCAACCTTTCCTTCCTCAACCATATCTAAAAGGCCTTCCATATTTGCCGTGAAATTTGCATCCACAATACTTGGGAAAGATTGTTTCATAATATTGTTCACCACTTCCCCAATTTCCGTCAAATATAAATTTTTCGCCTCTTTTGTCACATATCTGCGCCCAAGTATGATTGAAATCGTAGGGGCATACGTACTCGGACGCCCGATTCCAAGTTCCTCCAACGCCTTTACAAGACTGGCTTCTGTATAATGCGCCGGCGGCTGTGTAAAATGCTGTTTTGTATCAAAATCTTCTCTTGTAAATACAGAATCCATACTTAAGTGTCCTACAAGAACATTACTTTCCTCTTTTTCTTCATCAGCTTCTGTATAGACAGATCTAAACCCGTCAAATACACATCTTGATGTCGAAACCGAAAAACGATACTGCCCGGCTGCAATCTTAACCGAAGTAGATTCATATTGCGCCGGCATCATACGGCTTGCCGCAAAACGTTTCCATATCAGTTGATACAAACGGAACTGATCTCTTGTGAGAGATTCTTTGATCGAAGCCGGAGTTCTGCTGATATCCGTCGGACGGATCGCCTCATGTGCATCCTGTATTTTCTTTCCTTCCGCCTGCTTCGTCTGCCCCGCCGCAATATACTTTTCTCCGTAAACAGAAGCGATATATTCTCTTGCCGATGCGTCCGCTTCGTCTGCGATTCGAGTAGAATCCGTACGAAGATAAGTGATGACACCGACTGTTCCGCCGCCTTTAATATCAACACCTTCATAAAGCTGCTGCGCAATGCGCATCGTCTTTTGAGTTCCGAAATTCAGAGCCTTCGCCGCTTCCTGCTGCAGTGTACTCGTAGTAAACGGAAGAGGAGCTTTTCTGAACCGCTCGCTCGTTTTTATATCTGAAACTTTGAATTCTGCATTCTCGATCTTTTTGACAATCTCATTTAATTCCTGCTCTGATCTGATCGTCATTTTTTTCTGATCTGTTCCGTAAAACTTTGCTGTAAGAGGGCGCTTTTCCCCTTTTATCTTCAAAATCACGTCAAGTGTCCAATACTCTTCCGGAATAAACGCATTAATCTCCTCTTCTCTGTCTGCCACAAGACGAAGCGCTACCGACTGCACACGCCCCGCGCTCAGTCCGCGTTTTACTTTTGCCCAAAGAAGCGGGCTGATCCGGTATCCGACCATACGATCCAGAACGCGGCGTGCCTGCTGCGCATCAACTAAATTCATATCAATATCCCGCGGAGCTTTCAAGGATGCCTTCACTGCATTTTTTGTAATCTCATTAAAGGTAATCCTACGCATCTTCTTTTCATCTAATTTCAGCGCAGTCGCAAGATGCCACGAAATCGCCTCTCCTTCACGGTCAGGGTCAGTTGCCAGAAATACTTTGTCCGACTTCTTCGCCTCTTTCCGCAAAGCCGCAAGAATATCGCCTTTTCCCCTTATTGTAATGTATTTTGGTTCGTAATCGTGTTCTACATCGATTCCAAGTGAACTTTTCGGAAGATCCCGTACATGTCCCTGAGAAGCCGCAACTGTATAATTGCTGCCCAAAAACTTTTTGATCGTTTTCACTTTCGCAGGAGACTCCACGATAACAAGATAATGTGCCATAAAAAATTACTCCTCCATCTGAGCGGTATGTGCCCATTTTTAACCCAAAGCTGTTTTTATGATTTTCAAACTCAAATCAAACTGCAGGAAAATTCATTTTAAACAATAATATAATGATTTTTTGATATTTCCCGTATGTACCCGCGCAATTCCAAAGAAACCAATATTTCCATCACCTGACGTACTTCCAGTTTTGTTTCTTTCAAAATTTCTTCCACGCTCTTTGGGTACAAACCGAGACAACTATACAACAATTCCTCTTGAGTTTCAAGCATTTTTTTATTTTTACCTTCTTTCTCTGTTTTTTTACCTGATAATCCCAATTCTTCCAAAAACATTTCCGGTGAAAGTAAAATTCCCGCTCCCTGACGGATCAATTCATTACATCCGATACTCATCCGGCTATTTACAGGACCCGGAAGCGCATACACTTCTCTCCCTTGTTCTAATGCCAGATCGACTGTAATAAGCGAGCCGCTCTTCTCTCCCGCTTCCATAACAAGCACAACATCTGACAATCCGCTTATAATTCTGTTCCGAGCCGGAAAGTTTTGAGGAAACGGAGGCGTTCCAGGCGGCATCTCGGAAATAATTCCACCTCCTTGTTCCAATATATCTACATAAAGCCCGATATGCTCCCTCGGGTAACAAACGTCTACGCCACACCCCAATACCGCGAATGTTTTACCATTTCCAAGAAGCGCCCCTCTGTGACCCATTCCATCTACGCCGCGAGCCATTCCACTTATAATCTGCACCCCATGTTCTGCCAAAACTTTTCCAAAATCAACTGCATATTTTTCACCATAAGGAGTACATCTCCTCGCTCCCACGAGAGCCGCCTTTTTCGCAGCTTTATCCGGAAGGCTGCCTTTTACATAAAGTGCATAAGGATAATCCGAAATCCGTTTTAATTTTTCCGGATATTCATCCGTAAAATGCGGAATAAAACGAATTCCTTTTTCACACAGACTTTCATACTCTTTTTCCGGATCCTGCCGTTTTGCCTTCAAAATTTTATCTTGCTCTGATTCGTTTAAAAATTCTATTTTTTTCAGCTGTGTTTCTTCTATATAATAAATCGCTTCTGCTGTTTTCATGCATTGACGCAGGCGGATTTTTTTTCGCAAATTTATTCCCTGTATTTTAGCAAACCAATATTCGTACTTCATACATTCTCCTTTTATTTCATACTTTATTTATCTATTCACATTTCACATTACTTCGCCTCGACCGTTCTCTTCACTTCCGTTTTCATTTTATCCTCCTATACAGTATATTTCCTGTTATCCATTCTATATCCAAGCGCTTCTTGCAAGTGCTTTACTTTGATCGCATCACTTTCTTCTAAATCTGCAATCGTTCGCGCTGTTTTCAAAATCCTGCTATATCCCCGGGCCGTCAAATTCATAACCGAAAAGGCCTGCTCCATCACCTTTTTTTCTTTTGTTCCCAACTTGCAATACTTATTTAAAGCATCCCCTTCCAACATTGCATTTGTTAAATTTCCTGTTTCCTTATATCGTATTCTTTGCATCTCTCTGACCCGGCAAATTCTTTTTCGTATTTCTTTTGAACTTTCGCCTTTCTGCTCATCTGATAAATGCTCATATTTTACTTGAGAAGCTTCCACACATAGATCGATCCTATCCAGAAAAGGACGGCTGATACGATTCTGATACGCTTGGATCTGCAAAGGTGTACATGTACAATTTGCATTCGGAAAACATCCACACGGACACGGATTCATAGCTGCCACAAGCATAAAATTTGCCGGAAAGCGATACGTTCCGGAAGCTCTTGACAACACGATCTCCCTGTCCTCAAGGGGCTGACGCAGGGTTTCCAGCGCTGCCCTTGAAAATTCCGGAAATTCATCAAGAAATAAAATCCCTCTGTGAGAAAGGGTGATCTCTCCGGGTCCCGGATTTCTTCCCCCTCCTGTGAGTGCCTGAGGCGGACTTGTGTGGTGGGGATTTCGAAAAGGCCGCTTTAAAATCAGAGGTGCTTCTTCTGATAAAAGCCCGGCAATGCTGTAAATCTTTGTAAGCTCCATTGCCTCTTCTTCGGTAAGCTCCGGCATAATTGAAGGGATTCTTCTTGCAAGCATAGTTTTACCTGCGCCCGGCGGTCCTATGAGAAGAATGTTGTGAAATCCTGCCGCTGCAATCTCCGCTGCTCTTTTTGCCCCTTCCTGCCCCTGTATCTCTTTAAAATCTACTGTTTCTGCATCTGTTATCTGCTGTGTCTCCTCCTGTCCGGCAAAATGCTTTTCCGGATCTTGCAGAAAAAGCAGCATTTCTTTTAAGGTACGGACTCCCATAATGTTTATATTTTTCACAAGAAGCCCTTCCTTTAAATTTCCAAAAGGAATGACACAGAATCGAAGCCCTGTCTCCCCTGCATGGATCACTCTCGGTAAAATCCCGGAAACCGGGTGGATTTCTCCGTTTAAGCTCACCTCTCCCACCATCATCACATCTTTTAAAAGCTCAGGTTTCAACATGCCGGAAGCTGCCAGAACTGCGGCTGCAACCGGCAGGTCAAATCCCGCACCCTCTTTTTTAATATCTGCCGGAACAAAATTTACGGTGATCCTCCTTGGCGGAAGAGCCACTCCGCTGTTTTTCAATGCCGTTCGCACCCTTTCCTGGGCTTCTTTCACCTGTGCGGACGCATATCCTACCATAGTAAAAGAGGGCAGCCCATTGCTCACATCCGCCTCTACCTGAATGGGGCATACCTCCATTCCGAAAATGGCTGCCGACAATACACTTGCAAACATATTTCTCCTTTCCTCAGATGCTGCCCGACATCAGCCTGATATATAAAACAAAATAAAATGTGGAAAAACAGACAGGAACCTGCCTGCGTGAAAATAATTGAAATGTGATTTTAGTATAGTCCATTTTGCTCTGTATTGCAATAGTGCAAATCGTTCTGTTTTATACTTTTCTGAGAAAGAGGTGAAAACATGAAATTTCAGCGTATTCAGGATATGCGTACGGACGCGGACCTGTCCCAGAGGGAGCTGAGCGAAATTCTCCATATCAGCCAGCGTTCTTACTCTCATTATGAAACCGGCTCCCGCAACATTCCCATAGAAATGCTGATCCGTCTTGCAAATTATTATGACACAAGCATTGATTATCTTGTAGGAAGAACCGATGTGAAAAAATCGTCTCCAAGAACCAAAAAAGAAAATCCCGGGATTTGATTCCGGGATTTTCGCTTTTATTTACGTCTATTTGCCTTCGTTTCTCTTTTTTTCTTCCCACTGGGCAATCTTGCTTATGTTCGCGCTTTCATATTCATTGAAAATCTGATCCTGCTTTGCTGAGCGTCAAAGGTATCCGGATCAACAGTTCCCTGATACCAGGATTTGCCATTGAAATAATCGGCGATCCTCTCTGTGACGAAAGTTCTTCCCCGTCTTGCATAAATTTCATTTTTGGCAAGCTCCAGCTCTTTTGAAGAGTATTTGGAAACTTCCTCGTCTGTGAGATAACGGGTATTGCTTTCAGGGAAAATATAATCCCCTTCTGTTTTTTCCGGCTCTTCCGGCTTCTTCTCCGGTTCTTCCGGAACAGGTGTGGAAGTCGGCTCCGGAGTCGGAACTGCCTTTTTCTCTCTTGTAAAAAGACCGCTTACCTCAGGGCTTACGGCTGCCCCCTCCGCTCTCGCCTCTGTCCGGATATTTACATATAAGTTTCCTCCGTCAAAAGTAAGGCTTCCTGACGCGCTGCTTCCAAAGGAATCGCTGAAAGAAAAGGTTGCCGCGTTTCCTGCCACTTCCGCTGTCACGTCCGCCTCGCATACATGGGCGCCATCGCCTCTGTTTGCTTGGCTGAAAGAAAACGAAACGCTTTTACTGCTGATATTATAAATATTAAGGCTTGCCAGCCCATCTGCGCTGTACCACATATCCCAGTAATCGTCGGGATTAAAGGTTGCCCGCATGGTGATCACCGGCGTAGGAGTCGGCGTTGCAGTCGGTTCCGG
>OHCS01001410.1_pt1 | contig 10315 bp, 5 predicted proteins | sample 1566741 | NCBI WGS metagenome assembly OHCS01 (sample SAMEA3879604, study PRJEB24766) | human gut metagenome | biome: human-associated habitat; feature: feces | place: USA | collected 1985/1987 | reverse complement strand
CCATTCAACGAGCCGACACCACGGATACGGATAGTCGTCTCACCACTAGGTCCACCCGAGTTCGAGATATACACACCGGAAGCCTTTCCTTGCAAGGCTTCTGAGAATGTCGCTACCGGAGTCTCCTTCAACTCTTCCGTAGATACGACAGCGACAGATCCCGTAATATCTTTCTTCGCTTGGGTACCATAACCTACAACAACGACCTCATCCAAGGCTTGTGTGTCTTCCGCTAATTTTACTTTGATATTGTTCTGGCTATTCTTCAGAGAGATCTCTTGAGTTACATAGCCAATGTAAGATACCACCAATATGGTATTATCCGGCACACCATCAAGTATGACCCGTCCGTCCATATCGGAAATATTTCCGATAGTTGTCCCTTTAATAAGGACATTCGCTCCAACAATTGGTCCAGCTTTGTCTGAAATAGTGCAAGTGACTCTACGTCCATCTTGTTGCAGGGCATTGCCCCTTACGTCTGGTACTAAATCGCCTACTTCTGTGGCCATAACTGGACTTGTGCCACATAGAAACAAAGAGGCTCCTAGAAACACCTGTTTCCATAATACTACATTTCTCATACAACATTAGATTTTAAGGTATAAATCAATAAAAAACACAATCTAACAGCAAAATGATCTTTCTATATACAATAACATTCTAGATTTCAGCAAATTCTTGAATACTTATGGTCTAAATGTTTTTTCATAAAACGACTAATCGAAACGATCGTTTCTATTAGTCGTTTGTAAAGGTCTGTTTTTTTTTCGACACGTGCAACTTTTTGTTGATTTTTTTTTATTTTATCTTATTGCTAATGGGAGAGATAACCCTTCATCGATCTAAAAAAAGATTTTCTTTTTCAAATCATCATTTCCTCTTTTCAAAAACGCAAGATTTAAACGATCGTTTAGACTAGTCGTTTTTTTAGTATTATGAAAGATAGCAAGAAGCGGCTTTTATCATTAAAGACATGATAATGAAGAAGCTACACAAATGAAGTTGAGAAGAAGAGAATGATGTTTGCCTATTTTGAGATGTAAACAGATGTAACATACCCTAGAGGTATGGCAGAGTAGTGAATTCATTTTGTTAAAAGTCTGTGTTTTTTATTTTATTATACCTTAAATTCTAAATTTGTATGAGAAATGTTGTATCATGGAAGCCATTAGTCTTAGGAGCTTCTTTTCTTCTGTACGGAGCCGGAACTGCTTTTGCTACAGAAACAGATTATTTGTATCCAACATCCAGTACAGGACTTATGAGCGTACAGCAAGATGGACGACAAGTTAACTGTACCATCGTAGACAAATCTGGCCCTATCCTCGGAGCTAATGTAGTCGTAAAAGGGACTACTATCGGAAACATCTCGGACATGGACGGTCGTGCTATAATCGACAATGTGCCCGCAAACGCAGTCTTAGTAGTATCTTACATCGGATACGTAACTCAAGAAGTGCATCTTAAAGATAACCAGACCTCTATCAAAATTACATTAGTAGAAGACTCCCAAGCCTTGGACGAGGTTGTCGTAACGGGTTATAGTACCCAAGCGAAGAAAGACATTACCGGATCCGTGGCCGTAGTCTCTACAGATGACTTAAAAGAGACTCCAGTATCCAACTTCGCCGAGGCCTTGCAAGGCAAGGCAGCCGGTGTATTCGTACAGGCTGGTGGCGGTCCGTTGGGTGAGACTACGATCCGTATCCGTGGTGTAGGCTCCGTGAATGGTTCCGACCCGTTAGTGATCGTGGATGGTGTATCCGGTGTAGATATCGATGCCGTGAACCCGAACGATATCGAGTCCATGCAGATCTTGAAGGATGCCGCCGCCGCCGCCATCTATGGAGCGAAAGGAGCGAATGGCGTTATCATCATCACCACCAAACAAGGAAAGAAAGATGACCGTGTAAAGGTTTCTTACAACGGTTATTTCGGTGTGGCCAAGATGGCTAATAACGGTTATGATCTATTGGACGCATGGGAAGCGATGGAATTCCAAGAAGAAGGTCAGCGTAACCTGTTGAAATATCGCGGTTTGACCACGACTCACGCACAGTTCGGCTCAATCGGAGCAGATGGTTCAGGCCATTTAACAATGCCTTACGCACTGAAACCTGCTGGTTATAGTAAGGATCAAGTCATTCAAGAGTTTGGTTCAATCGACGCATGGATAAAATCCTATAAGGATGACGGAACAAACACATGGTCTCGTTCCGCTTACTACCAAATGCTGGAGGATGGTTATTCAGAAGAAGAAGCTCGTAAAGGTACAAACTGGTACGACGAGGTAGTACAGACCGGTAAGGTGCAGAACCACGAGATCTCAGTAACAGGTGGTGGCGAGAAGGCTACCTACTCGGTAGGTTTAGGCTACATGAACCGTGAGGGTACAATCAAGGAGTCTTGGTTCCGCCGTTATTCTTTGCGTGCAAATACCAACTTCTTCGTAAACAAGTGGTTCAACATCGGACAAAATACGAATCTCGCCGTAATAGAGAACTCCGGTGAGCGGGGGCGCCAAGGTGACGACAACACATTCGGTAAGACTTTCTCCATCCAGCCGTGGGTACCTATTTATACGGTAGGTGGAGACTATGCGGGATCCGTGAACAATGAGGGTGGACGTGCGGAAAGTGCCGTGATGTCTGTTAACCACGGTAAGGATAACCGCCGTCGTTTCTTGCGTGCGCAATCCGCTATCTATGCGGAGATCAAACCATTGGAAAGCATTGGTGAGGACTTGACGATCCGTACGCAGTTCAGTGCCCGCTTAAGTGGCGCTTGGGACTTTTGGATGAACAAGCGTACTATCATGACCAACAAGGAGGGACGTAACAACAACGAGTTCTACGAGAACGCCAGTTATTGGTTAGGCTACCAATGGACGAATACGGCCACTTATAAAAAGACAATCAACGAAGACCACTCAATCGGCGTAGTATTAGGAACAGAAGCTATCCGCGAGGGCTTAGGCCGCGTGATACAGGCCGGCCGTATTGATTACCAGTTCGAGGATGACCCGAACACATGGCAAATCGACAACGGTTCTGCCGCCAACTTACGTAACAGTGGTTACATGCACTCACCCAGCACCATGTTTGGTATCTTCGGACGTGCTGATTACGCTTACCAAGGCAAATACTTGGCTACCGTGACCGTTCGTCGAGACGCATCCTCTCGATTCTCCGAGAAAAACCGTTGGGGTACATTCCCTTCCATATCTTTGGGATGGCGTATGTCAGACGAGAATTTCATGGAAAAGACTCGTACATGGTTAGACGACTTCAAGTTGCGCGCCGGTTACGGTACGACAGGTAACTCTAATATCGGAGCATACAACTGGGCATTCCGCTACGGTACAGGTAACACGTGGCTCTATAGCATCACCGGTAGTGATACGGACGTAATGACAGGATACGGTGTTACGGCCTTAGGTGATATCGATGCGAAGTGGGAAACCTCTAAGATGTTGAACGTAGGTTTCGATGCGACAGTCTTCGACCAACGCTTAGGCATCAACTTCGACTGGTACCTAAAGAAGACCTCCGATATGTTGATCGATGCGAACTGGTCTGCTTTGGCTGGTAACGCAGACAAGCCTAAAGTAAATATCGGCGACATGGAAAATAAGGGTGTTGACTTGAATTTGACATGGCGCGACAAGGTCGGCGAGGTAGATTACTCGATTGGCGTGAACCTTTCTCACTATAAGAACAAATTGACAGAGATCGGTACGGAAGCCGGTATCTTCGAAGGTACTCGTATCTCCAACATGAATGTCATGATGAAGGGGTATGCGGTTGGTATGTTCCACGGTTATCAGGTGGATGGTATCTACAAGAGCGAGGATGAGGTTCGCAACTATAAGAATGATGCTGGAGGCGCAGTATTACCATACGGTACGGCAGACGCCGCTTCGTTAAATCCGTCTCAATACGTAGGTCAATTCAAGGTGAAAGATGTGAACAACGATGGTAAGATCGACGCAAGTGACCGTACATTCATCGGTAACCCGCATCCGGACTTGACTGGTGGTGTTAACCTAAGCGTAGGCTGGAAAGGTTTCGACTTGAGCACTTACTTGTACTTCTCCGTAGGTAATGACATCTTTGCCATGTATAAATACTATACACACTACGGTTCTTTGCAATCTGCTTATTCAAAAGATCGTCGCGACAACTCTTGGAGCCCGGAGAATCCAAACGGAATCTACCCGATGTGGGCAACCGCTACAGGAGAAAGTACGATTGCGGCCAACGAATCTAATTCCAGCTACATAGAGGATGGTTCCTTCTTGCGTATGCAAACATTAACGTTGGGTTATACCTTGCCGAAAGCATGGATGAACAAGATCAAATTCGACAAGATCCGTATCTATGGTCAGATCTCTAACGTATTCACATTGACCGGTTATTCCGGATTGGATCCTCAGGTTCGTACGGATGATGGTTCCGGTAATTCTAAAGACCGTAACATGGGTACAGACTATGGTTCATACGGTATGCCACGTCAATTTATCCTTGGAGTTAATGTTACGTTCTAAAACTAGGAATGAAAATCTGATTATATTAACAATTAAGTAGAACAATAATGAAAAAAATATTTATATATTCCGCAATGGCGGCAGTTCTAGCCTTAGGAAATACGTCTTGTTCGGATTTTCTAGAGGTCAAACCCGCTGGTTCAGTAAGTGAGCAAGATTTCGTGTCAGCGAAAGGGGTAGAGCAATTGGTGACAGGTATGTATGCAAAAATGCACGACAACTCCTATTTCGAGGCAACATTGAGTAACTATGTATATGGCGACGTGATGGGCGGTAGTGCCAATAAGGGCTCCACGTATCAAGACCAACCGGACTTCACAAGTTTGGAGACCTATACGTTTACCACAGACAACGGTTACCTAAACGTGAAATGGAAAAAATGCTATAACGGTGTTTTCGTGGCAAACAACGTGATCAAGTTGGCAGACATGGCCAAAGAAGAAATGTCAACGGTCAATGGAGAGGCGAAAGACAACTATACGGAAACGATCGCACAGGCACGCTTCTTCCGTGCTTTCTGGCATTTCGAGGTTGTAAAATTATTTGGAGCCGCTGTTCCTTACGTGGACGATCTGGCTATGCAAGAGAACGTAAACCCGCAGGTTTCTAATGTAGACGAGAGTGGTAACTACATTTATATTTGGGATAAGATCATCGATGACTTACAATTTGCGTACGACAATCTTCCAGATCGCTGGACTACCGACAAGGGGCGTATAAACAAATGGGCCGCAGGTGCCTTATTGGCAAAAGTAAAAATGTATCAATCTTCTCCATACGATGGAAAGAACGGCTCACAAAACCGTTGGACTGAGGTCAAGAGCCTTTTGGAGGAAGTCATGGCGAACGGTAAAGACAATAACGGCACAAAATACAAATTGGCTGACACATATGAGGAGCTTCACATCGCAGGTGAAGCCGATTGGACTGGCGAGTCTGTATTTGATATCCAAATGGCAATCACTGGTACTGTGGAAGAAACTTCCAGTATCAACGGACCATGGCACATCGGTTTTAACGGTGCGTTAGGTACAGGAGGTTGGGGATTCTATCAGCCCTCCAACGATTTGGTAAACTCACATATCGTTGACGCAAACGGTCTGCCGATGATGGATGGTCAGTATAAAAACAGCCCTGCGCTTACGACGCTAGACGCAAACAACATTCCTCATACGGATCTAACGGTTTACACCGACCCGCGTCTGGATGTTTCAACCGGACGTTTCAATACTCCGTTCTGGGATTGGACAGTTCCTTCATCTTTGGATGGTTGGGTACGCGATTATAGTAATGGTGGCTTGTACCTGAACAAGAAGAACATCCCGCGTAAGGCAGACAAGGGTAGCTTGTCTATCGTAACAGTAACGAACTCTTCTGCGAAGAACTTCCACCTGATCCGTTATGCAGACGTATTACTATGGTACGCCGAGGCATTGATTGAAACAGGCAACCATAAGGAGGCCGGTAAATATATCAATCAAGTCCGTGCCCGTGCCGCCAACGGATATGTAAAGGCTGCCGATCCGAATAATGGTATGGCAGAGACTACATCCTCATATGTATTAGAGGACAAGGTAAACGGAAAGACTCTATCGAATGCCGCGGCTAACTACCGTATCGGCTTATATCCCGATTCTCAATTCGCTTCCAAAGCATCTGCGACGCAAGCGTTACGTTGGGAACGTAAGATTGAGATGGCTCTTGAAGGTCACCGCTGGTATGATTTGGCTCGCTGGGGTATCATCGCCGATGAGTTGAACAGCTACGCTTCTTATGAAAAGAAATTCTTATTGAAATATGCGAATAGCGTTTACAACGCAAAATGGTGCGTATTGCCTATTCCATTGAATGAGATTCAAAAGATGGACGGCCTCTTGGTTCAAAATGAAAATTGGAAATAAACAAGTGGGTTAACATTAATATCGGGTAACCAGGCATGTGATATGTGTGGTTACCCCCTCACAAAAGCGAAAAGCGAATGCTTATTCGCTTTTTTCATTTTAAATACATATCTTTGTTTGACTTTAAATCATAATGAAACGTATACTCTAGCCATGAGATATAAACAAATACTCTTCGGTTTGATACTGTTTGCCATATTAGGGGTTTTCTTGCAAATAACCAGCAAGTTTCATTTCTTTTATATCGAGCAGCTTCAACTATTCCAATTTTCCGGAGACTATCTTGCGGATAAAATCAGTTATCCGGGAGGTTTATCTTCGGTCATCGGGGAATTTTTGACACAATTTTTTATCCCCTTATCTCGGTCCCTTTATCTTTGCCGCATTGCTCACTGGCATAGGGCTTACCATGAGGGCTGTCGTAAGACAAATCACCCCGGAAAAAGAGTTGTATCTGATTTACTTACTCCCCGTCTTATCCTTATTATTGGCTCAATACGATTTCAATTACTTACTACAAGGAACAGTGGCCTTTTTAATTTGCCTACTTTGTTTGAATGGGTGGATACGGATCAATAACTTTCGATTCCGATTATTTACGGCCCTACTTATCACACCTCTACTTTTCTGGATAGGAGGGCCTATAGCCGGATTATTCACGGTCTGCGCATTCATCAAGGAATTATTCGGCCAATTCAAACAAGGAGTTGTCTTCTTGGTGATCCCCATCGAGTTTACACTCATAGCGACCAGTTGCGTATGGGCGACAGTCATTACCGATTATCATTTCGCGTTCCTACCGGATGCCTATTATCATCCGATCTTACAAGCTCCGAATGTCATATATTTTTCCTGGGTCAGTTTGCCGCTTTCGCTGATCTTCGCATTTACATGGCCTAAAGGCACTTCGAAAAAGAGAGATTGGATAGAGATCTCCGTACAACTTATCATAATTCTCGCACTTTGCAGGTTCGGGATACCAAGATATAATGATCAAAAATCTTATCAACTAAAGGAACTAGATTATTATGCCCGAAACGGACAATGGGATCAAATCATCCGGAACTGCCAAGGTCCGATCAAGAATTACTTATACTTGACTTACCTAAACAACGCCCTTGCTGAGAAAGGCGAGTTAGGAAACCGGATGTTTGCGTTCGATCAACACGGGCCTCAAGGATTATTAGCCTCTTGGAATAAGACTTCTTCCGTATCGACCTTACTTAGCGACGCCTATTTTACGCTTGGAGAAATCGCCTTATCGCAAGAGATGGCATTTGAAGGATATGTCACCGTGATTGGGGCCGGTAATCCCCGGAACCTACAACGTCTAGTCCAAACCAACTTGATTTACGGTACATATCCAATCGCAGAGAAGTACATCGATATATTAGAGAAGACTTACGCTTATCACGACTGGGCAAAACGACATAGGGAATTTCTATATAATGATAAAGCCATAGAAGAAGATCCGGTACTGGGGATTAAACGAAAAGGACTTCCCCTTCGTAACAACCTTTCCGGTGTAAACGGGTTAGAACATGATTTATTGATCCGGGCAGAACAAAACCCGGAGAATCAGATTCCCATCCAATTTGTCGGAGCCATCTATCTTTTATCCAAGGATATGAAATCTTTCCAGACATTCATTGAGAAATATTACGGTACATCTACACTTCCTTCCCTTCCGACGAGTTTCCAAGAAGCGGTTATTTTACTAGCCGAGAAAGACTCGGATTATTGGAGACGGTTCAACGTGTCCGAAAATGTCATCCGGAAATTCACAGGTTACAGGAATCTTGTATTGCAGAACCGGAATAACCCACAGCTACCCCAATTGATAAAAAACTCTTTTGGAGACACCTATTGGTCTTATTACCTTCTTAAATGATTCATTGCCATGAAAAAGCACTATCTATATATTATATGTGTATGTTTTATCGTACTGGGGATATTTTCATGTTCAGACACGGTTCCGGTAAGCAAGGAAACCTCTGAGAAACCGATATTATACCCAGATTACGCAGATGTAACGATACCGAATAATATCGCTCCCCTGAATTTTAAAATACAGAATACACATACGGAAGCGTTCGCTGTTTTCTGTTTTGAGGAAGTGAAGTTGCAGGTGAAAGAAAAAAAGGGGCAATTCCATATTCCTGCCGCCAACTGGAAAAAGCTACTTAGGAAAGCGACAGGCAAAACGATACAAGTAAAACTTTATGCTAAGGATAAGGAATGGCTGAGCTATCCGGAATTCTCGTTGTTTATCGCACAGGAACCTATGGATTCCTATCTAGCCTACCGTCTGATAGAGCCCGGATATGAACTTTGGAACCAGATGGGTATTTACCAACGGAGCCTGGAAACCTACGAACAAAGTCCCATTATGGAAAATAAACACAGTGGACAAAATTGCATGAATTGCCATTCATTTTGTATGCAAAACCCCAACAAGATGTTATTCCACATGAGAGATAAATACGCCGGGACTTATTTGATAGACGGAGATAAAATAGAAAAATTAAATACGAAAACGGAGCAAACAATTTCCCCCTTGGTTTATCCCTCTTGGCATCCCTCCGGGAAATACGTGGCATTCTCGGTAAACCAAACGAGCCAGAGCTTTCATTCCAATGACAAAAACAGGGTCGAGGTTTTCGATAGCCAATCGGATGTAGTGGTGTACGATACCGAGAAACATGAGATCATCAGTACTCCCGCTATTCGTACGAAAGAGGCTTTTGAGACATTCCCTACCTTTTCCCCCGACGGAAGAACGCTTTATTTCTGTACCGCCGAGGCACGTTCGATGCCCCACGAGTATTCGGAGGTAAAGTATAATCTTTGCTCCATAGCGTTTGATCCGGTAACAAGGAGTTTCGGATCAAAGATAGACACATTATATAATGTACGAGAGAATGGAAAAAGTGTCTCTTTTCCCCGTGTCTCTCCCGACGGGAAATTCTTGTTATTCACCTTATCGGGCTACGGGAACTTCTCTATCTGGCATAAAGACGCTGATTTATATCTTCTGGATATCGAGAGTGGTTTTTTCCATCCCTTACGAAACGCGAACAGCACAGACACGGAGAGTTATCATTCGTGGAGTAGCAACAACCGATGGATCGTTTTCAGCAGCCGACGAATCGACGGATTATATACCCGACCTTATTTCGCCTATATCGACGAGAGCGGAAATGCCTCCAAACCGTTCCTATTACCACAGGAAGATACGGATTTCTACCACCGGTTCATGAAATCATATAACATACCTGAATTTATCACAGGAAAAGTATCATCTAACATACGGAAAATCAGCAAACTTGCCAAAGAAAGCAAGGGGGTTGACGTTACTTATCATAAATAGATCGAATCTGGGAAACATACATAAAGTAAAAAGAACATGAATAATTCAAGCAAAAAGATCATACCTATTCTTCTGCTCTTATTGTGCACCTGCCTTCTGGGGTTACATTTACAAGCCACTCAAGAAGCAACCTTCTTCTACCGGGAACAACAGCAGATCTTCCTATTCAATAGTGAATATGTATTGAATATACTTAAGACAATTGGAGGATTGGCTACGATTTGTTCCCAATTTATTATACAGTTCTTCAAGGTGCCGCTGATCGGATCGCTGGTGACTGCATTGATCGGTGGAATCTCCGGTTGGTTATTCTGGCTGACCTTACGAAAGATACATCCAGCATTGTATCTTCTGCCCTTGGCCTTTCTCCCCATCTTATTCCAATATCTTTACCTAATGAAAGATAGCTATCATTATGAAGGGCTGATAGCCATGTTATTTTGGTCATTGGCTCTTAGCCTGTACAGTTACGGGGCACGAAAATTTAATTGGACC
>OHCS01001408.1_pt1 | contig 10325 bp, 3 predicted proteins | sample 1566741 | NCBI WGS metagenome assembly OHCS01 (sample SAMEA3879604, study PRJEB24766) | human gut metagenome | biome: human-associated habitat; feature: feces | place: USA | collected 1985/1987 | reverse complement strand
TTTCATATTGTCCTCCTTTGTGGTGTGGGGTTTTGAGTTAACTCAACTTCTGTAGTTCTTGGCTTGCTCTTCGGTTATTACTCCCTGCTTTATGAGTTCTTCGAGTAAATCGGCTCTTCCCTCGGCTCTTCCTTCGGCTCTTGCGTGTGCCTTTTCGGTTGCTTCGATATGCAGAGCCTTTTCACGCATTTCCGCAAGCTCTCTTGTCTTTTCGTCCGCACTCATCTTATGCAGCACAACTACTGCGTCCTGTATCTGCTTTACGCCTGTCTGCTGTAACATATCAAGTTCATCCTCCGTTTCCGCATTGATAAGTCTGAGCCATAGCTCCTGCTTGTTGTTCTTGTCGATATTCTTGCCTATTTTCTTCAGCTCGAAGTAATGAGCCGTGAATTTATCCGTAAGCTGTTCGTTTCTGCTGTCCTCTCTCATTGAGAACGATGAATGATATTCTTCGCAGTCAAAGAGATTGAAGTTGATGATATTTATCGAAATGCACTGGTTCAGCGAGCCGTACACCTCTCCGCTTTTAAGCTGACCGCTGTACAGCTTAGACAGGTAGTAGAGCGAACGGTCCTTGTAATCGCCCTCGTCTTTAATCTGCATTTCAACGTTTATCAGTCTGCCATTGGCTTTCATACGAATATCCATACGGCTGTATTTCTCGGTTATGCTGTCCGGCATTATCTCAGAATTGAGTACAACGAGGTTTTCTATCGAATCATACGGTATACCGAGCGTATCCGATAAGTAAGCCTGTAGTAAATGCTGATTTCCCTCGTCCGTAAACAACTTCTTGAATATTATATCCAGCTTTGCCTTTACTATATTTCTTGCCATTTGTGCCTCTCCTTTCGATTCGGTACTATTTCCTCAAGTATATTGTAACACACTTACGGCAAAAAGTCCAGCCGACAGCGACAAAAACATTGACAAAGTATAGTATCGCTTTTTGTTGCTTTCTGCCAAATGTTACACGATTACAGCCTTTTGGGCGGGATTTCTTTTTTCTGCGGCTTATTCGAGGTGCGACACGATGTCGCACCTATAACAACCTTGTCATTATGTTTTATTTTCCCCAAATCACTATTATCATTGCACAGCAAAATAAACACGTTGAAAAAGCCAACAATATTTTATCAAATTTACTGTCATCTTTATATTTATCTTTTTGATAAATCATGCTGGCTGCAACACGGTCGCAAAACATTTCGATAACGTAATTTGTAGGCATTTTTACTGGCTGAATTCCATTTGGACCATTATCCAGCCAATATTCCCAGTGATGTTTATTTCTTCCTTTGTGGTGAAGCCAGGATAGAGAATACCCTATATCTTCTTTTTGCGCATCAATAGGAGAACGATAACCTTGGTAATATTTGAATCCTGTCTTTAATTCACAAATAGAATATTTGCTGAGATCGTGCAAGATTCCTTGTTTGTATAAATGACAGCGAAAACAAAGTTTTGTCACCATATATTTATGTTTATTGATTGTCTTTAAATGTCCTATTACTTTATTCATAGTATATATTATAGTTTATTTTTTAAAAAACGCAGTTGATATTTTAAATTTGCATATTTGGAAATTTGATTCATATATTTTGAATCGTAGAATCCACTAATAGCACCAACTATTGGAATACCCTGGATAAATTTCAAATATAGCAATTCAGAAGCTAGAGTCTTGGAAGTCTGTTTTATTTGAAAATCAATATCATATGAACGATAAGATTCAATAAATGAATCAACTCTTTCATTTACTTCATAGATGGATTCATGTGCTAAAGCGCCTTCAATTATCATCAGCATGAAATATTTTTCTTTATCGTTATTAAAATCAATTCCATAAGAAAGAGATATTTCCTGAAGATTTTTTATGATCAAAGCGGTAAAAAGAAAGATATCAGGAATACCAATTCCTAAGATACCTAATGCGGTTGAAGAAATAGAAGTAAATGCAAGATTTTTTATATTGGATGATTTTGATATGTTTTTTTGTTTACTAATATTTTTACGAGTGATTCTAGAATTAATAGAATCATGTTTTTCTTTGATTTTGTCAGCATTATATGTTTTTTGAATAATACCGACTCCTTTATCAAAGACCAAAGTGAAAGCTTTTTGAAAAGCAGTATTTAATGTTTGTTCTAATTTAGGATCAACTTTACCTTTCAATTTACGATTAACAATATGATCTGAAGATATAGATTGTTTTCTCAGATACTTTTGTTCCTTCTTTTTAAGTACTTTAAATTCTCTTTTATACGTGAATTTCTCTAGTGTTTTCATATGAAAATTATAAGACCGTTGTTAAAAATTAACAAATAATTTGTCTTTATTATTAAAAACAGTTCAAAGCTTAAATTTTGCTGAAAATCATCATTGAAAATAATCGAGGGGAGGATTATAAAGACTCTAACTAAGACTATGTTGTTTTTTCTTATGCTTAGTTGTTTAAGCTATTAAGAATAAAACTGTTGAATGCTTTATCTTAAAAGTTTTAATACGAAAGGGGTATTTATTATGATAGGTAAATGGATTCAAAAAATTAAAAAGAACAAACGGCAACTAGGAGTAGGTGCATTAGCACTATTGTTAGTAGGAGTAATGGGTGTTAACTTATTACAAAACAGTACAAGTACTATTTATGCAGCAGACGATGCAGAAATTGTTGTTGACCCAGATACTACAAATGATTGGGAAACTTTGGCAGCAAGTTCAAACAGCACTGAAAATGTAGGTCGTATTTGGACAGATAAGAGTGTGTTTGATAATAGTGGTGAAAACGGAGGTTATACGTTATCTGGTAATACTTCAGCAAATGGAATTAAAATCAAGGCAAGTGACTCTGATTTTTTAGTTGGACTTTCAGCAATTGCCTCTTCCTCTAACTTGAAAACTACTACATCTAAAACGACACCTTTGGATGTTGTTTTAGTACTAGATGATTCAGGTTCTATGGATGAAGCTTTTGGAAGTTCATATTATACGTATGATGAGGTTAATGCTAATAATGTTATTGAGTCTCATGGACATATGGAAAGCGAGTTGGGTTTTAATATTGCAACTCAAGATTCTTCTGCTCCTAATTATTATGCACTTGTTAATGATGAATATGTAAGAATACAAGAAATAACCCAAACTTACAGCGGGGATTGGTGGACATCTTATCAAGAACATATTCGCTGGGAATTGAATGGACAAACCATTACTCCTGAAACAACTCAATTTTACAGGAGAAATCAACATTCTGCTCCTTCTAGAACAGAGGCTTTACAGACAGCGGTGAATAATTTTATTGATGAAGCTGCCAAGACAAACGCCACAATTAACGAAACAGAAAACAAAATCAGAATATCTATTGTTGTGTATGAAGACGATGCTCAAACAGAAAATGGTCTTACTATATGCGAAGGAAATAATGTAGATAGTTTAAAAGAAACTGTTGAACGTTTAAATGGAAATGGTGCAACAAATGCTGGTGCCGGAATGACTAATGCAAATAGAGTTTTGCTAAATTCCAATCGTCAAAATGCAGATCAAGTTGTTATCTTCTTTACAGATGGAGTTCCAACGACTCGTAGCGATTTTAATACTACTGTTGCTAATACAGCAGTTACGCAAGCTAGACAAATAAAAAACCGTGGAGCAAGTGTATATTCTGTTGGTGTCTTTGACGGAGCAGATCCTAGTGTTACAGACGCAACTAATAATTCAGGGGAAACTCGAAAAGCAAATACATTTATGAATGCTGTTTCCAGTAATTACCCTAATTCTCAATCGTGGAATAATTTAGGTAATAGAATTAATGAAACAGCAACTTATTACAAAACAGCTTTTGATTCTACGCAACTAAACCAAATTTTTAATGATATTTTTGATGAGTCAACAGAAAATATTGGTTCAGGATCTCCAATCGAGGAATCATCTGGAGCACAAGGTACTCCTGGAAATTTGATATTCACCGATCAACTTGGAAAGTATATGGAAGTAACAGGCGATACGATGTATCTGGTGTTTGCTGACGGAGTGCATGAAGGGAAATCTAATGATGGTGGATTGACATGGCAGTTTACTGGTAGTTTTCAAGCTAATGATATTTATCCAGCAGCGAATTTATCTAATATAAAAGTATCTGTAAATAAATCAGGGAATGGAGATGTTGTAACAGTAACGATTCCGGCATCTTTACTTCCAATGCGTCATTACAGTGTAGATTCTAATAAAGGAACATTGGATGTATCAAAGACATATCCAATTCGATTATTCTACGGTGTTAGTTTAAAACAGGAAGCAGAAGATGCGATTATCAAAGCTTCAGGCGAAACTTATTCAGAAATAGTTAATTCGCAAAAATCGGATGATGGAAAGATTAATTTCTATTCTAATAACTACTCAGAAAATCAAGCCGCAGGTTTAACAACTGCAACTTTTACTCCAAGTGACGGAAATAAATTCTATTACTATACAGAAAATACTCAACTATATACAGATCCAGATTGTACAATTCAAGCGAATAGGAATAATGTCGGGGATACTTTATATTATAAGAATCCTTATTGGACAACAGATAGCAATGTAGAAGTTACCAATGATCCAGGTGTAGTTCAAAGCGGTGGTTCAGAATGGAGCGCAATTCAATATGATGGATCTGGTAATGCGTATATTCCTTCTGGAACACATAGAACAGATAGACCACAAACTTTAGTCAAAGAAAAAGCTGAGAATAAAACCAATACAGCAAATAATGTAATTACACCAGCATGGGGAGCTGGAGAAATTGTAAATATTTCTCTAGGAAATAATGGAAGGATTTCTTATCCTGCTTTAGGTGAATTAGAAATCAAAAAATCTGTTGATTGGGGAAATGCATCAGATGAAACCAAAACAAACAAGAATTCATTTACCTTCAAAGTTAATTTGAAAGATAAAGAAGGAGTATCATTACCAGGAGAATATTCTTATTATGTTGGTGGAGAAGAAGAAGCTAAAGGTGTAGTAAAAGATGGAGGCACCGTAACGATTAATGGAGGACAAAGTGTTGTTATAAGAGGCCTTCCAGATGGCACACAATTTGAAGTTTTAGAAAACGGAGCAAATACAAATGGATTTACTACTACAGATGATTATTCTAAAGCCGAAGAAAATGCTGATACTTCCGATGGAAAGGTAAATGGTACTATCGTAGGAGGTTCTCAAGAATCTGTAACATTTACTAATGTTTATGATGCTAACGATGTAAATTTAAGTTCAAAAGCGGTTTTAAAAGTTCAAAAGAATTTATCAGGACGTGATTGGCGAGATACAGATGAATTTGTGTTTGAAATTGATGCGTTGGCAAATACAGCTACTTCGACAATAGAGACTCCAAAACCGGCTGATACAACGATAAAAATTGATGAAAACACTAATAACTATATAGCTCAATTTGGGGATATTACATTTACTGCTCCAGGAGAATATCGCTATGCTATAACTGAGGATAGTGACACCAATCCGATTAATGGAATAGATTATTCTGCAGCTCGTTATCGTGTAGTTATAAAGGTAATAGATGATGGAATGGGACAGTTGGTTGTAGAATCAGTTGATATTGAGCAAAGACGAGATGACGAAGGATCAGTGCCTTCTAATCAGCCAGAGATCACAGATTATACTATGACCTTTACCAATAAGTATCAAGTTGATACGGCCACTACAAATATAGACGGTGTAAAGAATTACAATGATTATTCAGGTGGTAATTCTATAGATGCTGATAAATTTAGCTTCCAACTAAAACCACTTGGAGGATACGTTACTGCAGTTGGATCAGCAGGAGGATATACTATAGATGCTTCTGAAGTTCCAACATCGAATAATACTAAAGGACAAACAGTAACAACGACAAATACTGGATATGGATTTGGTTTTGGTACAATTTCTTATCAAAGTACAGATGTAGATAAAACATATGTATATGAGGTATCAGAAGTTACCGGTAAAGAAATAGGTATGCAGTATGACAATCAAAAATATGTTGTAGAAGTTGTGGTAAGTGAAGTAACTGATGATCAAGGAACGTATATTGTTGCAACACCAAGTAAACAACCTAATGAACTAACTTTTACTAATACATATGATCCTGATAATGCAAAATTAACAGGAAATAATATGATTCATGGAACTAAGACATTAACCGGAAGAGAATTAAAACCAAATGAAGAATTCTATTTCTTGTTAACAGCTAAAAACGATAATGCAAAAACGGTACTTGAGAACCCTAAATCAATAACTGTTAATAGTCTAGAAAATGGTTCAGCAGATTTTAACTTTGGTGAATTAGAATTCTCTAAAGTAGGAACTTATATATTTGAAGTGAATGAAGTTGCAAATATAGATGGAACAGAAACTACAAATGGGAATGGACTAATATATGATTCAAATATTTGTACAGTTGAAGTCACTGTTACAGACAATCACAACGGTTCTTTAGAGGCTGAAGTTACTTATAGCAATGATAAACATAGTAATACAAAAGATAAGGCAGAGTTTATTAACAGCTATAAAGCCAATATGAATTATGGTACACAAGGTGCTGGTGGAATCAATGTAACGAAAATATTGGAAAATCTAAAAATGGATGAAAATGCTTTCCAGTTCACAATTACTGATTCTAATCCAGATGATGATGTTACTTTAACTGATAGTGACAAACAATTTGGAAATGATTCGGCTGCAGCAAATGAAACAGTTTCTATGCCTAAGCTACAAAGTTTGGTATTTGATCAGGACGATGCTGGAAAAACATATACATTTGTTGTAGATGAAGTAGAACCAGAGGAAGCTAACAAGATTCCTGGTGTGACATATGATCAAAGTCAATATCAAGTAGATATTCAAGTATTTGATAATGGTGATGGTAATATGCACACAGAAACTACAGTAACTCAAATTGTAGATTCTAATGGCAATAAAGTTGAAAATCCTACGCCAATAATCGATAAAGCGGATTCTGATTCTGAATCTTATCAAGCTCCAACTTTTGGATTTGTAAACACATATAAGGCAGCAGAAGTGTCTTTAGGTGATCAAGCAATCAAAGTTAAGAAAACATTGGATGGCAGAAATTGGACCAGCGATGATAAGTTTGAATTTACATTAACTCCTGCAAATGATATTACAAGTAATGCTATTGAAACTAAGGATGTTGTAATGGAACAACCTGATAAGGTAACAATAACCAAAGATACTGAAGATTATATAACGGCTTTTGGCGATATTACATTCAAAAAGGACGGTACATATCTGTTTAATGTAAATGAGGTTATTCCTGAAGGTGCAGTAGATAATCTTGATGGAACTTATACTTTGAATGGTATTACATATTCTAACCAATCTGTTCGAGTTCAAATCAACGTTATAGACAATTTAAAAGGATCATTAGTAGTTGAAAAAATAATATATGATGGAAACGATACTAAACAAGTAGCAGAATTTGTTAATACATATGCTGCTACAGGAAGTCTAATTGGTTCAGATAACCTTAAGGTTACTAAACATTTAGGACGTAACTGGTTAGATACAGATTCTTTTGAATTTGTATTAGATTATAATCATGATCATGACGAAACAGTTAATGCTGTTGAAAAAGGATATGTTTATCCTGAAAAAGTAGGCGAAACAGCAATTGTTATTAAAAATAGCGATGATGTAGCTGACAATGATGAATCAGGATCATTTGGAAATCTTGTATTTGAAAAACCTGGAATATATCAGTTCATTATCACAGAAAAAGCTCCAGATGGAGTTGATAATAACAATGTATTAAATGGTATTACATATTCTAAAGCTAAATATCTAGTGACTGTATCAGTTACGGATAATAACAATGGTACATTGAACGTTTCATCTGAAATGACACAACTTCTAAATGACATGGGAGATTACAGTAAAGGAACAGATGTAGAAACAGCATTGTTTACAAATACATATTCAACAAATCCGGGTACAACAACAGAAGATACTGCTGTTAAAGTTAAAAAGACTTTAAGTGGTAGAGAATGGACAAATGATGATGCATTTACATTCACAATCTCAGTTCCAGAAGGAGAAGATTATGGTACGGATGTAACAATGCCAGAAAACACTGAAGTTACAATTACTAATGCTACAGAAGACTTTACAGCAAGCTTTGGAGATATTACTTTCAGTAAAGAAGGAACATATACATTCAATATCAACGAGGTAATTCCTCAAGAAGCTGAAAATAATGTATTGAATGGCATTACATATGATGCTCAACCTTCAACTGTAAGTGTTACTGTATCAGATAATGATCAAGGACAGTTGATCATAGAAAAGGTTGTTTATGATAACGATGAAAGCTTAACTGCGGCTGAGTTCACAAACACTTATAGCGCAACAGGTACAACAAGCATTGAAGTTACAAAAGATCTAAAAGGTCGTAACAAAGATGAATGGATCGATGGCGATGCATTTAACTTCACATTAGCTTCAGCAGATGATTATGGTACTGATGTAGTTATGCCACAATCTACAAAATTGACTATCAATAAAGATACAGCTGATCATAAGGCAAGATTTGGAGATATTACTTTCAATAAAGCAGGCGATTATAAATTCAAAGTAACTGAAGACAATGATAGAAAAGCTAATGTTACGTATTCAACAGAAGAATATACAGTAAGTGTTCACGTTGAAGATGTAGACGGAAATGGAACATTCACTGTTATTCCAACAATCACAAATGGTGCTGGAGAAGAAGTTGAATCTATTGTCTTTGAAAATACATATACACCAAGTTCAGTAACCTTAACTGGTGATGCTGCTATTCATGGAACTAAGACATTAATTGGTCGTAATAGCAAAGAAAATGAAACATTCAACTTCACATTAACTGAAGACGAAAAGAATGATAAATCAGGTTATACGATTGCTGAAAACGGTAATGTGGCTAGTGTTGGATCATTAACTGATGGACAAGCATCTGGATTCAACTTTGGAGCTATCACATTCACAAAACGTGGAACATATACATTCTATGTAAGTGAGGTTCTTCCAGAAGGGGCTAACGAGTCTAATGGTTATACATTAGAAGGTGTTACATATGATAATCATAAAGAAACTGTAACAGTTACAGTGACTGATGATTATATGAATAATACTTTAGTTCCTACAGTTACATATGATGCTGATGGTGTAGTATTTACCAACAAGTATGAAGCTGCTGACTTTACAGGTATTCCAACAGACTTCACGTTAACAAAAGTATTTGAAGGTAAAGAATGGTCAACTGAAGATGTATTTGAATTTACTTTGATACCTGGTGAAAATACAGCAGGTGTTGAAACACCAATGCCTGCTAACCCAACAGTTCAAGTAAAAGCTCCAACAGAAGAAGATGGAAAAACTGCTAAATTTGACTTTGGCTCAATTCCTTATGATACAGTTGGTGAATATCATTACACTGTAAGTGAAACAGAAGGAACGAATGCTGGTATTAAATATTCCAAGAATGTTGCTGAAATTACAGTTACTGTAACAGATAACAAACAAGGCGGTTTGGTTGCTAGTGCAAACGTTGTAAAAGGAACATTTACAAATATTTATTCAAGTGAATTAGATTATGTTGGTAAAGGTGGAATCGAACTTGTTAAGAACTTAACGGGTTATGATTTAACTAAAGATAATCAGTTCACATTCACGTTAAATGCAGCAGATGAAGCATCTAAAGTAAAAGCTGGTATGGAAAATATGTCACAGGATGTATTTAATACAGAAGACACAATGGATGCTAATGGTTTAAGTACTTCAACAATTCAGTTGTTACCAAATATGGATAAATTCACTCAGGATGATGTAGGAAAAGTTTATAAATATACTATTTCTGAAACATCTGAACAAAAACCAGGTTATACAAATGATACAACTGAATATACGATTGAAATTAGTACTGTAGATGATGGTAAAGGAACATTAACTGTTTCTACACATATAACAGGAACTAATGGAACAGATATAACTTATGAATACACTCAAAGTAAGCAAAAAGCTGAGACAGGTGTTGCACAGGTTGTCTTTAATAACACATATACTTCTTCAACGAACACAGAAGGATATGATGCTTCTGTTAATTTGACAGGAACTAAGACATTGACAAACCGTCCGATGGTAGATGGTGAATTCCAATTCAATGTATTGAGTAATGGTAGTGTAGTTTCAAGTGGTACAAACACAGCAGATGGAATAGTTACATTTACTCCAATCAATTACACAAATACGCAGTTGATTCAGGATCATGCAAATGGAATAGCTTCTAA
>OHCS01001400.1_pt1 | contig 10387 bp, 7 predicted proteins | sample 1566741 | NCBI WGS metagenome assembly OHCS01 (sample SAMEA3879604, study PRJEB24766) | human gut metagenome | biome: human-associated habitat; feature: feces | place: USA | collected 1985/1987 | reverse complement strand
GCCATTCATACCTTTTTTCAAAACCAGGGTTTTGTCTATGTGCACACTCCTATTATTACCGCCAGTGACTGCGAAGGGGCCGGAGAAATGTTCCGCGTGACGACTTTGGATGTGGGAGACGCTGCTTCCCGTGACGCCTCCCGGGATTTCTTCGGCAAGGCGGCCTACCTCACGGTAAGCGGCCAGCTGGAAGGGGAAGCGTTCGCGTGCGCCCTGAGCAACATTTATACCTTTGGCCCCACGTTCCGGGCGGAGAACTCCAATACTACGCGCCATGCGGCGGAATTCTGGATGGTGGAGCCTGAAATGGCATTCTGCGACCTGTATGGAGACATGGACATGGCGGAAGAGTTTGTCCGTTTTCTCGTCGGTGATGCCTTGGCAAACAGCGCGGAAGAAGTGGAATTCCTGACCCGTTTTGTAGACAAGGGGCTGCGGGAACGCCTGGAGCATGTGAAGGAAACGCCGTTTGTGCGCTGTTCCTATACGGAAGCCGTGGATATCCTGCTCAAGAGCGGCAAAACATTTGATTACCCCGTTTCCTGGGGCATCAATCTGCAGAGCGAACATGAACGCTTCCTGACGGAGGAGCATTTTAAATGCCCCGTCATCGTGTACAACTACCCGAAGGAGATTAAACCCTTCTATATGCGCCTGAATGAAGACGGAAAGACCGTTACCGCCATGGATGTGCTGGTGCCCGGCATTGGTGAGATCGTGGGTGGCAGCCAGCGTGAGGAGCGGCTGGATATTCTGGAGGAAAACATGCGCAGCATGGGCATGAATGCGGAAGCGTACCGGTGGTATGCGGATCTGCGCCGCTACGGCACGGTGCCGCACGCCGGATTCGGGGCCGGGTTTGAACGCCTGTTGATGTTCGTGACCGGGGTGACCAACATCCGCGACGTCCTGCCTTTTGCCCGTACCCCGCGGAATTGCGAGTTCTGACCTGCTCCGGAAAACGGATTTTTCCGTCTGGAAGGATGCTATATGGTTCCGCAGGATAAATGTTGCGATATAAGGGAGGCGTGCGCAAACCGGGCCAGCGGCAAAAGAAAACCCCGGCTTTCCTTGAGGAATAAGCCGGGGTGGAATCAGACATGCGGAAGAGGCTACTGTCTCTTTCTTCTTAACAGCAGACCGCCCAGTCCCAGGAGGCTCAGCGTGGCCGTTGCGGGTTCCGGAACGGTTTCGTAGTTAATCAACACCTTGATGATGTCGTTTTCCGTGACCTGTGTTACATCCGCTTGAATTTGGTTGTTGCCGGTAATGTCCAGGCCGCTCAGGTCCAAATTGAGATTGCCTCCCAGTTGGGAAGATTTAATGGAAGCGAGTTCAATAGTTCCGCTTCCGGAAAGGTTGTTCATATCCAGTGTGCCGACGAAGGTGACGGTTTTCCCATTGGTCCAGAAGCTGGGGAGATTCGTGGCAACCCAGGAACCGTGTTCCTCCGCCGTAAACGTGCCGAAGTTCAGCGTGAAATCACGTCCCAGTCCAAGGGCGTTGCTGGATTCAAATATCAATTGGGAATTGCCTTTCAGCGTGAAAGAATTAACGTTGAGATCTCCTATTTCCGTTGTACAAAGCAGGGTGCTTCCGGAGTCTATTTGGACTGTGTTAGTGGCTCCGAAATAAGATTGCCCGGTGGACCAGGTGATCGTTCCGGCATTTTCTCCGATGATGGCGGTATCACTATTGCTTTGCGGATAATAGCCGTTCGGCGCGCCGTTGACCGTCCAGTTGTTGGAATCTCCGTAAATTCCGTTCCCTGCCGCTCCGCTCCAGACGTAGGTGGCAGCCTGGGAAAGACCTGCGGAAAGGCAACATAAGATGCAGAATGTAGATAATTTCATGTTGATCAGGTACTTCAAAAAAGCACGGGTAACGGATTCCCAATCCGAAGTCAACACTAAACGATAAAAACGAGATGTTTATACAAATACATGAACAGAGTCGTCTTATAACCAGAAACTTTCCTGCGGGAAATTTAAAACCATTATATAATTCACAATTCCAATTATTTATGCATAATAAAGAGACGTGGATTTATTTTTCGGATTGGGAATCCGCAGAGGAATTAAAAGAACGGATGCGGAAACATACGGAAAACCCTTTCCCGCGTGGGGCGGGAAAGGGCCTACCATAACCAAGTAAAAGCATGCGCTGGAGCGCTCTCCTACTTAGAACGTATAGCTGAGGGCGCCGTTGATACCGTGGGCGGTCAGCTTGTTGCGGGTCTCGAACTGGTAGCAGACGCGTGCTCCCCACTGGTTGGAGAAGAGCACATCAATGCCGGCATTCAAACGGAATGCGGTGCGGCCAACATTGACGCCGCGGGCGTTCCAGGTTCCGAGGGGGCCGGCGACATTGGATTTCGGATTCATGCGGCTCACATCCTGGGATACGGCTACCGTCAAGGCCGGGGTGATGGTGGTGCCTCCGTCCGTCTGGTAGGCGCGGGCGATCGTAATGCCGACAGGAATGGTCCAGTTCTGGGCCCGGGCGTGGCCGAAGGTGCGCCCATAAGGTCCGCTTTCAGAGAATCCCTTGAGTTCGGAAGTCATGAACTCAATACCCGTGTAAGGTGTTATAAAGGCCCTGCCGAGTGCGAAACGTTCCGTCCAGGTGCCGTAAAGGGCGCCGCTGAAGGTGTCCGTATCTGCTCTGCCGTTGGCGGCGGACCCCATGATGTAGGAATCACCTTTGAAACGGGAACGTCCGTAGGCGCCGTAGCCGTCCAGAGTGAACTTGCTGTCCCTGAAGGGATGCATGCGTCCATAAATCATGGCCAGGAAGGAATCGACGTCGTAGTCGGCGCCGATGCCTGTCTTATCCTTGAAGCTGCCGAAGCTTTGACCGGCGGCGATGCCGATCAGGGAACCTTGAGCGGCTTTGTAGTCAATGCCTACGGCATAACCGCCGGCATTATACTTATACCCGGAAACACCGTCGCGGGCATCCTGGTCATCCCAGATTCCCATGCCGCCCACCCAGATATTGCCGTTGCCTCTGGCGATTGTCTTGCGGGCGATCGGAGAACCCTTGGCGTCCACTACTTCAACGGTGTCTTCCGTCTGGCGTGCCATGGAGGCGGCGGATTGAATGCGCCCCAGGTCGGCGAAGTTCCGCACGGTGCGGCTGGCTGCCCAGGTGAAGTTCACCACGTGTTCACCGCTGACGGACTGGATGATGCGGGCCGCTTCATCCGCACTCGTGGCCCGGAACAGGTTTTCATAGAACTGGGCGGCGGGAGAACCGGCGGCCACATTCAGACGGTTGTTTTCCAGAGCGGCCGCTACGGTGTAAACGTTGCCGTTGTAGCCGGACATGGGGCCGTCAATGCCCTTCATATCCTGGGTGATGGTGGTGGTGCCTTCCGCCGTTCCCGGAGCCATGGTGGTGCTCAGAAATACGTTGTTCAGCAGGCGTCCGGAAATGTCCGTGCCGTTCAGCGTGACCGTCACGCTTTCCGTCCCCTTGCGGAGTTGGGCGAGCGGAACGGGATTGCCGCTGGCGTCGGATACCTGGATGCCTACGCGGGAATTATCCTGGAACGTGGCGGGAGTGCCGAAGTCCAGTACGGACCCGTCGCTCAGCAGCAAGGTAGAATCGCCTCCGAAAGTGGCGGAAGCTCCCTTCATGGTGGAATTCTTCGCCAGGGTCACCTGTCCCGTCCGAATGTCGTAAACAGTATCGTCCGTCCCCATTACGGCGCCGTCAATGGACTGGAGCGGACCGACTTTTCCGGTGGCGGAGTCAACGGCGCCGAAGGTGGCATGGCCGATGATCAGGTTGCCTTCAAGCTGCTGGTAGGTTCCTCCGAACGTATCGGTGGTTCCTGTGCCGCCGTAAACGAGAGTTCCCGCTCCGGTCTTCGTCATGACGGTCTGGTCAGCAGCCAGCGGAGCGGCGTCAGCCGTGGAAGCGGCGGCCGTGGTGGAGATGCCGTCATTGATGAAGGTATAGGCGGTGGCGTCCGTATAAACGTTGATCTGGGTGTTTTGGCCAGCCTGCACGGAACCGGAAACGCCGTTGGAAGTATTGCCGGAAAGGATTGCTCCGGAGCCGATGTACAGGGTTTGCCCGTCCGCCAGGTTGATGGCGGCTTTGCCGTCGCTGGTGGCGGTGTTATCCAAGACCTGGGTACCGTCCCCGATGGAAATCTGGCCACCTGCGGAGATCACGCCGTCAGCGGCGGTATTGCCGGTGATGACGCTGTTGTTGCCGATGGCGATATTGTCATCCGCTGTCAGGGTGGAATTTCCCTTGACGGTAGTATTTTCACCCAGCGTGACGCTGCCTTCGATGGTGCCCAGCTTTTCCGTACTTGCGACGGTATTCCAGCTGCCGCCGTCATTGCTGTAAACGGTTTTGTTCAGGTCGGCGGATTCTGCGGAAACAGTAGTGCCATCCAGGACGGAATTGTCTCCCAGGGAAATATTGCCGCCCTCAGTTTTGAGGGTGACGGCCCCGGCTGTGGTTTCTCCAAGAATGATGCCGCCGGAGACGCTGTCATCCATAGAGTCGATGACGGTTTTGCCGGTCTGGGCGTTGGAGGCGTCAAACTGTTCCGTAGTTACGGTTCCGATTCCCGCTGTGGAGGTCACATCTCCGTTCAGCGCAACCTTGGATGCTGGATCGCTTACGATTTGGCCTGTCGCCGTTACGGTATCCTGCATCGTGACGTTGTTGCCCAGGACCACGGCCTGTTCGTTGGAATTATTGTAAGTATTGTACGTCGTCTTGGTATAGGCTTGCCGGATCTACGGTTTGAGCTGCCTGGCCGGTGACGGTAACGGCTTTTTCCATGGAAACATTGTCGCCGATGCCTACCTGTCCGTTCGTGGAGGTGACGGTGGCTCCCACCGTCTTGGGATTGGCAGCATCATTCGTACCTTCGATGGCAATATTCCTGCCATCAATAGTTGTGGTATTTGAAGCATTCGTCACCACAATGTCATTGTCGCTTCCCAGAGGTTCACTCAAGGTGACGTCGTTGAAACTGACTTAGTTGTTAACCAGATCGTAATTGAAATTAACCAGTTTGTTGCTGGCGTCCGTCATTTGAATGGTGACGTTGCCCGTTCCGGAGATGGCGTTCAACTGGGCTCGTTGCTCCTGGGTCAGCGTAATATTATCGGAGCCGGAAGGTACGGTAATCGTGATGGTTGAAGCTTCATTGGAAGCGGCAGCCTGGTTCCAGGCCGTAACGAATTCATCGGCACTGTTGACTGCATAGTCAGCTGCCGTAGCAACGGAGAAACTGCCAAGGCAGGCGATAACAGCCGCCAGCAGCATATGTGGGAGTCTTAATTTCATGCTTTTTTATTTGTTTAATGATTAGATGGTTATGCGTTCGTGACAATCACGGCGCCCGAGATTTTAGATGATTCTCATTCCGGTTCGTTCACCGGAATGACATGAGAGAAATTAATGAAAATAATAATTAAAATTATTCATGATGAATTGGTTATATTTCTTCTTCAAATAATTTAATCATGACATGTTTTTTCAGTTTTGAGCCGGGAAGGAATTTCAAGAATATCCAGGTCAATTCATTTTTTATAGCAACAATTTTGATTATCTCTAAAAATTCTTGAAAACAGTTATTTTCGCGGATATGGAGAAGTCAATTACTAATTTTACGAAAAGAGCCTTGATATGCGCAGAACCGCGAAGGTCAGACATTCAGAGAGAGGATAAAAAACGGCGGCTTTGAGAATCCCGAGACCGCCGTTTTTTAATTTGGGAGTATCAAAATGCTGTTGCACGACGGCTTTTTCTTTTACCGTCGTCCTACAGATTTACGTTTCTATGAAATTATTTCACATAGATATTTTCCTGTAAGGCTTTCAGCCGTTTCAGCGATTTTTTTAGGCAAACCAGTTGCTACAATTTGTCCTCCTGCTTTGCCGCCTCCCGGCCCCATATCGACCACATAATCGGAATTGGCAATCATGTTTAAATCATGCTCAATGACGATAACTGTTGCACCGGCATCAACAAGTTTCTGAAATACGCCAATTAGTATCCGTACATCCAGCGGATGAAGTCCAATCGTTGGCTCGTCAAATACAAATATGGCGTCGTCCTGTGCCTTTTCCATTTCAGCCGCCAGCTTTAGCCGCTGTGCCTCACCGCCGGACAGGGCAGGAGTTGCTTCGCCTAAAGTTAAATAACCCAAACCTAAATCAGAAAGAATTTGGAGCTTTTCTTTAACCTTTTTCACGTCACATAAGCGTTCTAACGCCTGCTCCACGGTCATCCCCATCAGTACAGGCAGAGAAATACCGGGTGCGTTCACCTTGTCTTTTTTAGAGCGATAACGAATTGCCTCCGCTTCTTTCCCATAGCGGGAGCCGCCGCAGTCCGGGCAGATGATATCCACGTCCGGGAGAAATTGCACATCCATTGTAATTTGACCTGTTCCGTCACAACCAAAGCAACGGAGTGACCCAGTATTATAGGAAAAGTCACTTACTTTATACCCTTTTGATTTTGCTTCCGGGACAGCTGCATAAAGCCGGCGCAAATCATCTAATATCCCGCTGTATGTTGCAACGGTAGAACGGCCATTCACGCCAATAGGTGTTGCATCAATAAGATTTATACGTTCAATACCGGCTACCTCCACGCTTTTCACATGGTCAGGCATCGGCGCTTTCGCTATGGCAGCTTCTATGGCGGGAATAAGACTTTCCAAAATCAGTGTTGTTTTGCCGGAACCGGAAACTCCTGTTACAGCAATCAGCCGACCTTTGGGGATGTCTAAATCAAGGGCATGGACTGTATGCAAAGGAGCAGTAGACAGTTTGATATGCCCATGTGCAAACATGGCCTCCGGCGTTGCCGTTTCTCGGATAACCGGTTTTTCCTTGTCTGCCAAAAATCCAGCGATGAGTGAACTCGTTTTTTTTGCTACTGCTTTAATCGTTCCCTGTGCAACTATCTGTCCGCCATGCTCTCCAGCTTTTGGGCCCATTTCAATTAACCAATCAGCAGCCTTTAAAACTCGCACATCATGGTCTACCAATATCACAGAATTACCATGGGCAATAAGATCATCTATAACGCCCAACAGCCCATCTACATTTGCTGGGTGTAAGCCAATAGACGGTTCATCCAACACATAGAGAACACCTGTGGTACGGTTTCGTACAGCCCTTGCAAGCTGCACGCGTTGACGCTCTCCGGTGGAAAGCGTTGTTCCGGCCCGGTCAAGGGTAATATAATCCAGACCTAAGTCAGAAAGACGTTTTGATACATGCAGAAATTGACCGCAGATACTTTCCGCCATTGTTTTTAGTTCTTCCGGCATGGAAGCAGAAATCGTCTTTATCCAAGCGGTTAAATCGCTTAATGTCATTTTGGTGATTTCCGCAAGGTTTTTTCCGCATAGCAGACTTGATAACGCCCGCTTATTGAGCCGGGAGCCTCCGCAATTCGGGCAGGTGTTCCGCTTCAAAAATTTTTCTACCCGCTTCATTCCCTTTTCGTCTTTAACTTTAGCAAGGGCATTTTCCACGGTATAAACAGCGTTATAATAGGTAAAATCCATTTCTCCCGCTTGATTGCTGCTCTTTGCTTTATAAAGGATATGTTTCTTTTCTGGCGGACCATGAAAGACGATCTCCCGTTCCTGTTCTGTCAACTCCGAAAAAGGTACATCGGTTCGAACGCCCATCGCCCGGCATACGTTAGTCATCAGCGACCACATCAAAGAATTCCACGGCGCAACTGCTCCTTCGTCAATGGAAAGGGACTCGTCAGGCACTAAAGTTGTTTCGTCTACTGCTTGAACAATTCCAGTTCCTCCGCAGGTGTGACACGCTCCTTGGCCATTGAATGAAAAACTTTCTGCGCTGAGACCGTCAAATACCGCTCCGCATACAGAGCAGACAAGGGGACGCATTGCCGCGACGTTGACCGATGGCGAAAGCAAATGTCCGTTGGGACAGCGGTGATTTCCCAAGCGGGAAAACATAAGCCGGATTGAGTTCAAAAGTTCGGTAGCCGTTCCAAATGTACTGCGGACACCGGGAACAGCGGGACGTTGACGAAGAGCAAGGGCAGCCGGGACATATTCTATACTGTCAATTTTTGCCTCTGCCATCTGTATTATACGCCGCCGAGTATAGGCGGACAATGCCTCTAAATAGCGGCGGGAACCTTCGGCATAAAGTACGCCCAAAGCCAAAGAGGACTTTCCTGATCCTGACACCCCCGTAATTCCTACCAGCTTGCCCAACGGGATATCTAAATCAATATTTTTCAGATTATGAACACGGGCGCCACGGATTTCAATGTGATCCGGTCTACTTTGAAAATTAGAAAACTGGTTCATAAGTGTCGCTTTTTTTTAATTATACACTTTATTATATCATCCCCATCGCCAGATTTTGATATTTGGAAAAGAACAGGGCTTTCACAGAAAACCATGAAAGCCCCGCTGACGGCATCAAATTACTTTTCCTGTGCCGCGGCAACTTTGGCATAACCATTCCATGCGAACAGGGCTTCTTTTGTTTTGTCCGCCACTATTTTGTCAATATTGCAGAGATACAGGTAATGATTGCCAGACTCCACAGTTTCAGCTAGCGATGCCACAAAAGCAATAGGGCTGTCCTCCGGGATCTGAATGTCTGTTCCGTCAATGTTTTGCAGAGCGACTGGAAATTCCTTCAGTTTGTCAATCTGCCCGCCGTTTTTAGAGCCGTAAGCCATGACCGCATCTTTCAAGCTGACGCCAGGGGCAGCGAGTACGGCTTTGCCGGTCTTGCGGATATTTTCGCCGGAATTGGCGGTTTTACCCATTGCAAAGGCCAGCATAGGAGGGTTAAACGAGGAGTACATGAAGAATGAAACGGGAGCCATGTTCAGCATACCGTTCTCTTTTTTGGTGCAAACCAACACGAGAGGATTGGGAGAGGTGATAGCCGTCGCCTGACCTATATTGATTTCTTTCATTGTAAAACGATTATAAATATTTAACTTTACTTGTTGACTTCTATTAGTAAGATAATTATACTAAGGATAAAATTTTTTTCAAGTACGCATATTATTCTGACTCAGTACGGTTGACTATACTAATAGAGAAAGGAAGGCATTTTTCATGCACAAGGATATGACCTACGATGAATACAGGCATGAAGTGAAAGAGGGAATTTTGACTGAAGCGGGGAATTGTCCTGTGACTCCACTTCTGCTTATGTTGCAGGGGAAATGGAAATTTCAAATCCTTTATGAATTGTTTATTCAAGATCCCATCCGCTTTGGTGAGTTAAAAAAAAATATTAATGGTATTACAAATACCATGCTTGCCTCTTCCCTTCGAGAATTAGAAAAGGACGGGCTTGTATCCAGAATGCAATTCAACGAGATACCGCCCCGTGTTGAATACTCTCTTACGGAAAAGGGGCAGGCATTGTTGCCTGTATTCTATGAAATGACGAAGTGGGGATTTCAGTATATTCCGTAAATACTTACTTACAAAAACGCATATGAAATATTTCCCTAAGCGCTTTCCCGCCAAAATCAGAAAGCTATATATTTAATTTTGCAAACCAGCAAGAATGAAAAGAGGGTTTGGGATGCTTCCCAACAAGCGTTTTGAGAAGCAAAATACGGAAGTGGGTATTGGCTTTGCTGGATATGGCGGTGATGAACCGCAGCGGTAGAAACGGAAGGATGCGGTAAGAGCCGCGGTGTCCACGGTTTTTGGAATATGGCCGGGGTTGTCGGGGAATTCCGTTCTCCGGGAAAGACGGAAATATCTCCGGATAAGGGTTGGAAGCAGGAATTCAAACGGGTGGGAAAAGAACCCTTCGGAAACTCCGCGCCACGTTTTCCCTGTCCGGCGGGAGAAGATTGAGAACCGGCGTTTCCCGGATATGACCCGGGAGAGGAGATCTGGATTATTCCACCTCCCACTCTTCCACCAGGCCGGCTGGGAATTCATCCAGAAAGCGGGAGGGCATTTGCATGAAGGTTCCTCCCTGGGCGCGGCAGTTCCAGCGGGGGTAGGTCAGGTAAAGCTGGTCCTTGGCGCGGGTAATGCCTACATAAAAGAGGCGGCGTTCTTCTTCCAGCCCGGCCAGGTCTCCGTCATCAATGACCCTCTGGTGCGGAAACATGCCGTCGCACAGGCCGATCAGGAAGACGACAGACCATTCCAGTCCCTTGGCCTGGTGGATAGTGGACAGGGTGACGGAGCCACCGGAGAAGTCCGCCGCGGCGCTTTCATCATCCGTGTTGCCCAAAAGGGAAAGCTGGGAAAGAAAATCCTCCGTGGATTCAAAGCGTTCGGAAAATCCGGCCAGATGCAGAAGGTCCTGCCTGCGCTGGTCGTAATTTTCGAATGCGGCCTGCATGTACTCGTCGTACACGG
>OHCS01001398.1_pt1 | contig 10403 bp, 8 predicted proteins | sample 1566741 | NCBI WGS metagenome assembly OHCS01 (sample SAMEA3879604, study PRJEB24766) | human gut metagenome | biome: human-associated habitat; feature: feces | place: USA | collected 1985/1987 | reverse complement strand
CATTAATTGCTATTATAGATTACAGTGTAATAGCTATAGATCGAATTAACAGGACAAAGAATCAAAATATTCTACGATGACATTTGATTTTGTTTGTTACGGTTTAACCAAGATCTATGTAGTTTTACATATAACAATTTAAGAAAAAGAGAAAAGAAACTCTTTTAGGTAATCTGTAGCTAGGTGAAGTGTAATAGCTTCATTTAGCTTTAGGGGAAATGGTTAGTGAAGTTGATTCACAGTAAGGAAGTTTTCGGATTCTGTCTCAAAAGTTGGTAGAGTCCATCCCCTGGAAATTACGTTTTTACGTTACGATAAATTAGTGATTTGTAGTAAGTAATGTTGCTACAAATCTTTGGAGCATTTTGCTCCAAGACCTTCCAAAGAAGTAACTTTAGGAATGAGACCAGAAGAACTTATTGCTGAAGAATTCGTTACAGAAAATCTAGAACTTTCTAACACATTAAAAATGGATGTAAGTGTTGTAGAACTTTTAGGACATGAATTTATTGTTCACGGAGATATTGAAGGAACAAGAGTTTTATCAAAATTAAATGTTGATGTAAATAAATTTGATACAGACGTTAAAGAACTTAATCTAGTAATTGATGCTAATAAGCTTCATCTATTTGATAAAGAAACAGAGTTAAGTTTAATTTAATGAACGGGCAAAAGTTTATGGATTCATTGAATTCTTTGATGCCAGTCTTCGCGATAAAATGGCAAAGGAAATCGTGGATGCTAATGATAATGTGGCTTTGTTGGATGATCGTCGCCGTCCTTTGGCAGGTATCAATCCTTTTTATGCATTTGCTTCGAATATTCCGCCTGCTCCTGCTGTTGAGGATTGTGTGGAAGAATATATGACTTTGGATATAGCTCAGATAGCTACCGACTCATTACATGAAATTGCTGAGCAAGGACAGGATGTTGTGTTCAATCACCATGCTGAATTAGTGGATGACAGCGAGGCTATGGACTATTCGGGATATGCTCCTCAAAGCGTAAAAGTGACTGAAACCGTAAACGTGGATGAACCGGCGGCACAACCCAAAGTGGCGGAAGAAGCGGAAAAAACTATTAGAATGACTCCGGTGGCTGAAATAGTGGAAACTGTAAAGCCGAAAGTTCCGGAAAATACAGAGACAACAACGGCTCCAGAAGTTCATGAGACTCCTAAAGCATCGGAGACAGCGGACGATTTGGATGATCTGAGTGATTTGGACGACTTGGATGATCTGGACGATTTGGATGACTTTAGCGATCTGGAGAAAGAGAAATAGCATTCATAAACTTGAAAATGAAAGATTATGGCAAAATATGATGTTACAGTGGATACCCGCGACATGGCCAATAAAATAGATACTGTATCTAATAAGGTCTCCGGGGTCACAACAGCAGTGGTTGCTATGGAGGCGGCTGTTATTACTGCCGAAAGGGATGCTACGAACAAACTGTGCAAGCGGCTTAATAAAGGCTTTTTCTCTCTGGTTACTTCTCAGATAGAACAGAAAAATGCCACAGCTTTAAGTTCGGTAAATGCGTATGCGTCCGAATTGATACAGCAACAAGAGGCGTTGCTTGATTTGAAAAAGAGAATGGGAGATGACTTTGTGATTCTGACAGAGCGTTATTCTAAGTTATTCCGAGGACTTGATGTAGCTCTGCATAACCGTATTCATGAGTTGGACAAACCCGTTATTCGATTCTGCGAGTGGGATGTTGCCATTACTTTGAACCGTCTGAATAATCTGATTGGTACCGTTCCGGTTAATCAGACGGAATCTCTGGCTACTACACAAGCTATTGCCGCCGCCCATATTAAGTGTAATGCGCAAGCTCTAATTGCACAAATGACTAATTTTCTCACTACATGCAAGCAGCAAAGCGCTAAAATGCAAAGAATAAAGCTGAATTCCTTTGTTGGCAAGTCTGTTCTTCGTTATTTGCCTGCTATCATGCTGGTGAAAAAAGGAGATAGAGGAGAAGTGGTGGAAACGAAACTGCCTTCAGGACTTGAACAATTGATTGGACAGCGCTCATGCACGAAGATACGGGAAAATATGGAACGCACGGTTGAAGGTTCCGGATGGGAAAATGTTTCTATAGAATCGCAACGGATGGTGGCCGGAAAGCTGGAGCAACTGATTGTAACTTCTGATCTAAATGAAAGAGTGAAGGAGAACATGAAGAAACTTATAGCCCGGAATGAAACCTGGCTTAATGCGAAGGAGGGTTAATTATGGGAGGACGAAGACATATCTTACATGATGTGATCCGGAAGAGCGAAACGGTGACACTCACCGTAGGTGATAAGTCAGCTTCCAAGACTGTAGTTCTGGAAGAGCCGATTGATATCTATCTGGAAATAGACGACAATCCTTATAACAGTAGCGTGCATGATTGCAGTAAACACATTGAAAGCTTACGTAACTCAGTTGTGGCATGTAATGCAGCTGAAGTTGCCCATAAGATAGCCAGTACTCAGCAGCTTGGTAAACATATATCCAAAGGCTTTTTGGGATATATCACTGCCAGTCTGGATATGCAAAATATGGAAGAGTGCTCGAATGTGGAAGCCGTAGTTGCCGAATTGCAGTCTCAGTCTGATGAACTTTCTAATCGTAAGTTGGTGATGATAGATGACTATGATATTCTGACTACCCGTTACTCCGCCGTTTTTGAGAATTTGGACAGGGAGTTGGTGCAGCGTATTCACATGTTGATGGAGCCTTGCTTCCGCTTTGTGGAAAGTAGCCGTAAGGAGCAGTTGCGCAACACGGACTCGTCTCTGTCGGCAATGGCATTAGTTGGGCATAAAGAGCAGTTGGATGTACAGGCACGTATTTCTGCTATCACAATGAAGCAGCGGGCTACCGGATTGATAGAGAGTGCCAAGCAATATCTGCTCGGGCAAAAGCAACTGGCCAGTCATATAGAACATGTGTTGATTGGCGGATGCAGAAATGCCCGTTGGATGTTGCCGGTGGTAGTAGTAGAGAAGACTGTTGCCGGTGGCAGTAAAGAGACTGAGATTGTGATGAATGAGCAGACTGCACGTATGGGAGTCAATGACTGGAAAGTACGTCAGAATGTACAGCAAGCGTCCATGCCTGCCATGACGCAAGAAGATAAGCAGCGTATTGGAAAGCATCTGGAGAGAGAGATTCAAAGATTAGGTTCTTCAGAACATGAAAAACGGGTAGCCGGAATGATGAGGAAACTTGCCGGGAATTTTTTATCGTAAATACCGTTACTTATGTTCTATAAAATAGAAGTAGAGTTATGAAAGAATTGAAAGTAATAAGTTTGGAGAATGGAGTAATTTTAAGTGAGAATCTGGTAAAAGGTTCTATTCTCCCCCGTACATCTGCTGAACTGGAAAGGGATGTGCTGATACAGAACGATACCATTGTAGAAGGGGCTGTTTATGCCCGCAAGCTGGAAATACAGAATGGAGATGTGGAAATACTTGGTGCGGTGTTCACTAAACTTGAATTCCATATCAGCAATAATGCGAAAGGGGATATTATCTTGCGTAAGACGGTAGCCACTTCGGATTCTCTGGTGTCGTATGCTCGTGATTGCCGTCTGATGTTCATGGCTGACATCAACGGAAAGACAGTAAAATTGTGCAATGCTTTCGTTGCCGGAAGTATTTTTGCAGATGAAGTGATATTGGAGGACTGTATAGTATTGGGAGGAGTTTTTGCTACGGCTAAGTTGACCATGAAAGACTGTATAGTGGGAACTTTCAATGCGAAGAATGTAGCTGTTAGCGGGGATATAAAGTTGCTGTTACCCAGTGCATTCAGTGGCGAAGAAATGCAAGTCACGAGTGAAGCCCGCCTGTTTAATCTGAGTCTGGCGGATTTGGGCGCTCTTTATAAAGGAACTCCAGAGATGGAAAATACAGGTATTATAGAGATGAATACCTATTCTGACGAGCAAGAATCTCAACTGTTTGAAGGAGACGAAAAGGTACTGGTGCATTGCTATTCGGTAGTAGGAAAGGTGTTGGCTGCGGATCTGGTCAATGTGGATAAATTGAGAAATCACTTCCTGATAGGAGCTACTGCGTTAGGAAGTCAATTGCTGAAAACCTATGATCTGGGAGTTGATGCGAATGGAGAGCTTTGTGAAATTATTCCGGAGAAGGTGGCTGATTTCTTCTTTAACCTGCTGCATGGAAAGATACAGGTTCGTACTTTGGAAGGCTCTTTTTCTATTCAGGAAATTGCGCAACGAATATCATAAAATAGAGTGATTATATAAAAAAATACCGTCCGCATAATGAAATACGGACGGTATTTTTTATAGTTATTGTTGATAGATAATCTGAATCTTTTCTGTATTCTTGGCATCTCCTCGATCTGTTTTTTGTATCCAGCGTCCGGTACTGTCATATTCATAATAGGCGTTACTGTCTATTTGGTTACCGAATTCGTCATACAAGAATATGAGTGAACCGCTGGTCTTATCACTATTGACGAGAGTCTTTTCAAATGTGATCTTTGTCAGATAACCATAAGTATCGTATTCATATACATCCACTTGTTTACTTACCTGGGTGGGTAACGGATCTTTAGGCAATGAGAATGTTTCTTCTCTCTTGATGATCTGTCCCTTCTTATTATATTGGTTGATTACGGAAGATACCGGAATGTTCTTTTCGTAAACTGTCTCTCCTGCCAGCAGACTGAGTTGTGGATGGTATTTTCTTACGATCAGTTTTCCGCTCTGATAGAAAGCGGAATCCGAAAGAATGACACCCAGTGTGCTGAAAGCACGCAGGCGTTTGTACACCTCCTTCATACCTCTTTGGTTTACCTGCACTTCTTCTACGCAGTTACCTTGCGAATCATACAAGAAATTAGTCTGTAGGGTAGTGGTTCCCTTATCTTCCGTAACTTCCTTGATACTAACCAGTCTTCCGTTCTCATCATACGTATAGGTTTTCTGAGTACTCTTTCCATTCTTCGTCTCATTGGATTTCATCAATAATCCATGGGTGTATGCCTGGATGGTAGTAGGATTACTCCATACCAATTGTTGCTCAAAAGGTACACGTAACTTGTTGGCTTTATCACGGAATTCCTTGTATTTATGAGTTAGGAGGTATTCTTTGATGAGTCCCAGTTTGCTTGGGGAGTTCACTTCCAGCTTTAGTGTTTCATAGTCAATACTGTCTTTTTTGTACTCTAGGGTATTGGTATACTTTTTATCGCCTGGACTCAAATAAGGGGCCTGTTCGTATTCTGCAATAGCCTGCTTAATGGAAGCTATGGCCTGCGCTTTGCAGATGTTACCGTAAAGATAATCATCATAAATAGAGAGAGCCTGCGCCATAGACTCCCGCTTGGAACGTCCGTTGAAGAACGTGTTGAGTCGGTCATGATCGAAAAATCTCTTAAAGTTACTGGCGGATGGTGATTTCTGTACGGTTTGGAACAACAGACGATTGTATTCTATCATGGCTTCTGCTTTATATTTACCATCTGCATATTCAGTCAGATATTTTTCGCATTTCGGAATGTTCTTGTTGCGTACGAAGTCTTTCCATAATTCCTCTTCATGTACATCATACAGATGTTTCTTGCTTTCATCGGACAATTCATATCCTGATGCTTTTACGGCATCTACCAGAGTGCTGGAATAGACTAATTTATTGGGATATTCATCTAATATGGCACTGATGTTATCTTCCATACGTTTACGTATTGCGGCCGGATCAGCATCGGCTTCCTGACAGATGGAAATAAAGTTGGCTTTGGTGGCATCTACATAGGCCTGGAAAAAATCTTTGGCAACGGTTACCTCTTGCTGATTCCAGATTTGATCGCACAAATCGATTAGTTTGACTTCTGTTTTAAAAGCTGTTGCTGTTTCAGCGTCTAATTTGTCCCGGTTTTTTGTAAATTTCTCGTTCTCATTGTTTACAAGAAATTTCAAGAGCTTTTCTACTTTACTTTGCTTTTGCGCCATTACAGGCGAAGCACATAAGAAGGCCAACAGGCAGATAAAAGAAATGTAAAGTCGCATATTTTTAATTTGTTCCATAGTTTCTTATGATTTTAGTTTGAATAACATTGTACAAATATAAAAAGATTCTTTTAATTTTGCATACATGAATGCGAATTATATCGAAGAATTGAATGAAGGACAGCGTGCTGCAGTGCTCTACAACGAGGGTCCGTCGCTGGTTATAGCCGGTGCAGGTTCCGGAAAGACACGGGTGCTGACCTACAAGATAGCATATTTGTTGGAGAATGGTTATCAGCCATGGAATATATTGGCTTTGACCTTTACCAATAAAGCTGCCCGTGAAATGAAAGAACGTATTGCCCGGCAGGTGGGAGATCAACGGGCACGTCATTTATGGATGGGTACGTTCCACTCCATATTTCTACGTATTCTGCATGCGGAAGCTGCGAATATTGGTTTTACCTCACAGTTTACTATCTATGATACGGCAGATAGTAAAAGTCTGGTACGCTCTATCATAAAAGAAATGGGGCTGGATGAGAAAGTCTACAAACCGGGTAGTGTGCAGGCACGCATCTCGAATGCGAAGAACCACTTGGTTTCTCCTGCGGGGTATGCCTCTAATAAGGAGGCTTATGAAGGTGATTGTGCTGCCAAGATGCCTGCGGTCCGGGATATTTACCATCGTTATTGGGATCGTTGCAGGCAGGCGGATGCCATGGATTTTGATGATTTGCTCTTTTATACTTTTATTCTCTTCAGAGATCATCCCGAAGTATTGGTACGCTATCAGGAACAGTTCCGCTATATTCTGGTAGATGAATATCAAGATACCAACTATGCCCAGCACAGCATTGTGTTGCAGTTGGCAAAGGATCACCAGCACGTGTGTGTGGTAGGGGATGATGCGCAGAGTATCTATTCTTTCCGGGGAGCAGATATTGACAATATATTGTATTTTACAAAAGTGTACCCCAATACGAAAGTATTCAAACTGGAACAGAACTATCGGTCTACGCAAACCATTGTCTGCGCTGCCAACAGCCTGATTGAAAAGAATGAGAGACAGATACGCAAGGAGGTCTTTTCTGAAAAGGAGAAAGGGGAAGCAATCGGTGTGTTTCAGGCATATAGTGATGTGGAAGAAGGAGATATTGTAGTCAATAAGATTGCTGAGTTGCGCCGTTCGGAGCATTACGCCTATTCTGATTTTGCCATACTTTATCGGACCAATGCGCAGAGCCGTGTATTTGAGGAAGCTATGCGTAAGCGGGGTATGCCTTATCGCATTTATGGTGGTCTATCCTTCTATCAACGTAAAGAGATTAAGGATGTGATAGCTTACTTCCGGCTGGTGGTCAATCCCAATGATGAAGAAGCATTCAAACGTATTATCAATTATCCGGCCCGTGGTATCGGAGATACGACGGTAGGTAAAATTATTACTGCTGCTACGGAAAACAATATCAGTCTTTGGGCTGTGCTTTGTGAGCCGCTGACATACGGATTGAATTTCAATAAAGGCACGCACTCTAAACTGCAAGGTTTCCGTGAACTGATTGGTGGATTTATAGAAGGGGTAGTGGAGAAGAATGCCTATGAGATTGGTACGGAAATCATCCGTCAGTCCGGTATTATTAATGATGTCTGCCAAGATAATTCACCGGAAAATCTTAGCCGCAAAGAGAATATTGAGGAATTAGTGAATGGTATGAGCGATTTCTGTGCTTTGCGCATGGAAGAGGGTAATCCGAATATTTCACTGACGGACTTTTTATCGGAAGTATCATTGCTGACTGATCAGGACTCGGACAATGGGGATGATGAGAAAATAACGCTTATGACCGTTCATTCTGCCAAAGGACTGGAATTTAGAAATGTATTTGTGGTGGGAATGGAAGAAAATCTTTTCCCCAGTGGTATGGTCGGAGATTCTCCCCGTGCGTTGGAAGAGGAGAGGCGTTTGTTTTATGTGGCTATCACTCGCGCGGAAGAACATTGTTTCCTTTCGTACGCACGTACTCGTTTCCGTTATGGGAAAATGGAATTTGGTAGTCCCAGTCGTTTTCTGAAAGATATCGACGTCCGCTTCCTCCGCTTGTCTCAGGACGCGGGGATTGGTAGTTCCCGTTCACCTCATGTTCGTGAATCATTGTATAATACGGAAAAAGAAACTCCGCAGCGTTCCAAACAGCAGATTATTGCTCCAAGTGTTCCGCGCAATCTGAAACGGGTGACTCCGGCAATCTCTTCCTCTGCACCCACCTCGGCTTCTGTAATGGCTGTGCAGCCGGGACAACTGATCGAGCATGAACGTTTCGGTCTGGGAGAAGTGATGAAAGTGGAAGGGCAGGGCGATAATGCCAAAGCTACCATTCATTTCAAAAATGCGGGCGACAAACAACTTTTATTGCGCTTTGCCCGTTTTAAGATCATTGGTTAAAAAAGAAAATATGATAGATTTCAATTGTTTCCCTTCTCCGTGCTATATCATGGATGAAGAATTGCTGAGAAAAAACCTCACCCTTATAAAAAATGTTGCTGACCGTGCCGGAGTAGAGATTATCCTGGCATTTAAGTCTTTTGCCATGTGGCGCTCGTTTCCCATATTTAGGGAATACATAGAGCATTCTACAGCAAGTTCGGTTTACGAGGCACGTCTGGCACTGGAAGAATTCGGCAGTAAGGCGCATACTTATTCTCCCGCTTATACGGAAGCTGATTTTCCTGAAATCATGCGTTGTAGTAGTCATATAACTTTTAATTCTTTGTCGCAGTTCTGTCGTTTCTATCCAAAGGTAGTGAAAGAGGGGAGTGGCATTTCTTGCGGTATTCGTATCAATCCGGAATATTCCGAAGTGGAAACGGAACTTTATAATCCCTGTGCTCCCGGCACCCGTTTCGGTATGACGGCGGATTTATTGACTGAGGTCCTGCCGCAAGGTATTGAAGGTTTCCACTGTCATTGTCATTGCGAATCTTCATCTTATGAACTGGAACGGACATTAATGCATCTGGAAGAAAAATTCTCTCGTTGGTTTCCGCAAATCAAGTGGTTGAATCTGGGAGGTGGTCATCTGATGACGCGTAAAGATTATGACGTGGAGCATCTTATTGAACTGCTGAAAGATTTGCGTGCCCGTCATCCTCATTTGCGTATTATCCTTGAACCTGGTTCTGCCTTTACTTGGCAAACCGGCGTATTGGTTTCTGAAGTAGTAGATATTGTAGAAAGTCGTGGTATCCGTACTGCCATTCTTAATGTGAGTTTTACCTGTCATATGCCCGACTGTCTTGAAATGCCTTACCAGCCTGCCGTACGTGGCGCTGAGATGGGAAATAATGGTGGTTGTCATGTGTATCGCCTGGGTGGAAATTCATGTTTGAGTGGTGACTATATGGGCGACTGGAGCTTCGACCATGAATTGCAAATCGGAGAACGTATTGTTTTCGAAGACATGATACATTATACTATGGTGAAAACAAATATGTTCAATGGAATTCACCATCCTGCTATCGCTATGTGGACCAAAGAGAGGAAAGCTGATATTTTCAAGCAATTTTCTTACGAAGATTATCGCGACAGAATGAGTTGATAATCAAAAGCCTGCCGCTTTCGCATGGTAAATGTGTATTTTTCTTCGCGAAAAAAATAAGCGGAATGTTTGCAGGTTTGGAGAAAATATCTACCTTTGCAACCGCAAACGAGAAATGAGACCTCTTAGTAGCCCAGTGGGGTGGTAGCAGAGGTCTATTTTTAGCCCCAAGGTTTTGGGTGTTGGAGATTAAGTTTCTTGGAGATTAGGTGCTAAGATTTGGTGGATTGAAAAATTCTTTCTATCTTTGCATTCGCAATTCAGAAACGGGGTGCTCAAGTGTGAGTGTCGAAAAAAAGTTTCTTGAATATTTGGTCGAATGAAAAATCGTTTGTACCTTTGCAAAACCAACCGCTGAAAAGGCGGTTTGTGGAAAAGAGTTCATAGACATATATTAAGACAAGGACATCACAATTTTGTGATGAAACAAACAAGTAGTACAAGGGACATTGTAAAACAAGTCCACGTCAAAAATAACTTGATTGTGATCTTTATAGTATACGACTAAACGTGATAGTGAATAACGAGCTAGAGGATTTAATTAGCTTCTTTGTTACGAAGACATAAAACTTTTTGACAATGGAGAGTTTGATCCTGGCTCAGGATGAACGCTAGCGATAGGCTTAACACATGCAAGTCGAGGGGTAACATGGAGAGAAGCTTGCTTCACTCTGATGACGACCGGCGGATGGGTGAGTAACGCGTATGCAACTTGCCTCTTAGTGGGGGATAACCCGGAGAAATCCGGACTAATACCGCATATTCTTAATTTCTCGCATGGGTTATTAAGGAAAGATTTATTGCTAAGAGATAGGCATGCGT
>OHCS01001377.1_pt1 | contig 10535 bp, 6 predicted proteins | sample 1566741 | NCBI WGS metagenome assembly OHCS01 (sample SAMEA3879604, study PRJEB24766) | human gut metagenome | biome: human-associated habitat; feature: feces | place: USA | collected 1985/1987 | reverse complement strand
CCTCCTGGCAGCCGGTCAGGGCCGTCGTCAGGGCCGTCAGGGCGATCAGTACGCCGGCGACCGATCTTTTCTGTTTATTGAATATTGTTTTCATTCGTCTGAAAGTTTCGGATTATTACAAGCCGTAAGCCTTGTATTCGTTGTTGTCGAGGTTGTTCTTCGAGTAGGTGACCTCCGTGTCGGGAATGGGGTAGTAGCGGTGGCACGGTTTGATCCGGCTGTTAGCCGTGTTGAGCTGCAGATAGGCGTAGTCGCTGTTGTCCGTTACGGCTTCGTACCAGATGCCCCAGCGGACCAGGTCGTACTTGCGCTGGAATTCGCCGAAAAGCTCGCGGGCGCGCTCGTTGCGGATCTCCTCCTCGAGGCGCGCGGGGGTGCGGAAGGTGTACTTGGACAGATTGGCGCGCGTGCGGGTCATGTCGAGGTATTCGACCGCCTTTTCGTAGTTTTCCTTGTAGAAATAGCACTCGGCCATCATCAGCAGCGCGTCGGCATAGCGGAAGACCTTGTAGTTGTTGCCGTCGTTCGAGGCCTGCATGTTCGGACACCAGAACTTCGGTCCGCACCACGGGCGGGTGTTGGTGCTGTTGAACGTCTTGTCCTCGTATCCCCATGCCATGTTGTACTTGGCGCGGATGTCCTTGCCCATTTTGGACTGGAGACCCTGGCTGAAATAGACGTTCGGACGCATCGCCGACCAGACGGTCGCCTGGTCGCCCAGTTCGGGAATCTCCACGCCGTCGTAGACCGCCGAATTGGCCGCACGCGGGTAGGGCTGGCAGATGCAGGCCACGTTGGACGTGTAGGTAAGGGCGCCCTGGGTGTAGGTGTGCTGAATTTCCATGATCGACTCCGGGGTGTTCTTGTTCCGGAACAGGATATTCTCGGCGTAGTCGTACTGCGACAGCGGACCGTAAATCGTTTCGATCTGCTCCAGCGCGTCCAGCGCCACGTCCCACTGCTTGTTCCACATGGCCATCTTGGCGATGAGCATGTAGGCGCAGGAGGCTCCCAGACGATTGGCCTCGTTGTCGTAGGTGCGGGTTTGGGCGGCGAGGGGAGCTATCGACTGAAGGTCTTCGATGACCTTGTTGCGGGTCTCGTTGGCGTCCATGCGCGGCAGCACCTGAATCCGGCTCAAAACCTCGTTGTCCGTAACGTCGTCGAAATAGAACGGAACGTTGCCGAAGAAGCAGGTCAGCGTCCAGTAGAAGAACGCCCGCAGGGTTTTCGCCTCGCAAAGCAGCTGGTGGTACTGCTCCTCGCTGATCACCTCGTTTTTATAGGCGCGCTCGATGCCGTTGACGGCGAAGTTGCAGCGCTGTACGCCGAGGTAGCCGTTGCGCCAGACCGTCGAACCCATGCGCGGCACGGCGGGCGAGATGTCCAGGCTGGCGTCGAGCGTTCCCGACGGGCAGTAGGCGATGTCGGTGACACACTCGGTGGCGATCATGTAGGTATAGGTGTAGATCGACTTGATCGGAATGTAGCATCCGTTTACGACCGACTGGCATTCCGAAAATTTGCGGAAGAAGTCGTCGGGATTCGAGATGCCCGATGTGTCTTCGTCCAGCGTACATGCCTGGAACGAAAGCATGGCCATGGCCGCGGCCGTGTAGAATATATGTTTGAGTTTCATCGTCTTAATTCTGTTAGGTTAGTATCTCAACTGAAGGCTGAATATGATGGTGCGGGGCTTGGGATAGGCGCCCAGGTCCATACGGCGCAGCGTCGACGAGGTTCCCTCGCTGGAAACGTCGGGGTCGAATCCGTTGTACTTTTTCCACAGAAAGAGGTTTTCGCCCGATACGCTCAGGGTGAGGTCTTTCATCCACGAGCATTTTTTCTTGAGGTCGAACGTGTACGACAGCGTGACGTTCTTCAGCCGGAGGTACGAAGCGTCGTGGATCATAAAGTCGCTCGGAAGCGCGGCGTCGCTTTTCGCTCCGGCCCGCGGAATGTCGGAATTCGGGTTCCGGACGGGATGCCAGGCGTTCAGCATGTAGCGGTACTGGTTAGCGAACTGCGAACCGGCCATGTAGATCTCCGAATAGTTGTAGATCTTGCCGCCGAGCGAGTAGGCGAAGTAGACGCCCAGCTTGAAACCGTGGATGTAGAACGTGTTCTGCAAACCTCCGTACAGATACGGGTCGGCGTTGCCTTGGTAGATCAGGTCTTCGCGCGAGAGCACGCCGTCGTGGTTGGTGTCGTAGTAGCGCGGGCCTCCGTCGGTGTTGGCCGGGCTGACGTAGGTTTTCGTCACCGCGTTTTCCTCGCGTTCCTCGGCGCTCTTCCACGTGCCGCCGTATTTGAATCCCCAGAGCGAGTTGAGCGGGTAGCCCTTGACGTAGCCGTACATCATGTAGGGGTTGTTGCCCGGCGAGTTGTAGGCCGAAATGAAGTCCTCGGAACCGATGTCGTCGACCTTCTGTTCGTTGTGCGACAGGGTGAGCGTCGTCGACCAGTGGAACTTCGGGCGGACGATGTTGTGGCTCTCGACCGACAGCTCGATACCCTTGTTCGAGGTCGAGCCGATGTTGGTCCAGCGCGACGTGTAACCGGTTTGGGCCGCAACGGCCAGCGACATCAGCAGGTCGGTCGTTTTGGATTTGTAGGCTTCGGCCGTGATGTTCAGGCGGCCTTTGAACATCGACCAGTCGATCGCCACGTTGTAGGCCGTGGTCTTCTCCCACGTGAGGTCCGGGGAGTCCAGGCGGCTGCGGTAGAACGCCACGGGCTGCGATCCGTCGAACAGATAGCCGCCCGTCGTCGAGGAGAGGGTGGCGAGCGAACGGTAGGTGCTGATCGCGTCGTTACCCGTCAGACCGGCGCTCAGGCGCAGCGACAGGTCGTCGATCCAGTTGCAGTCCTTCAGGAAATTCTCGTTCGAAATGTTCCACTTGAGGGCGGCCGACGGGAAGAACGCCCACTTGTTGTTGGCCGCGAAGTTCGAGGCTCCGTCGTAACGTCCCGTCACGGTCAGGTAATAGCGCGACTTCCAGTTGTAGTTCAGACGCGCGTAGACCGATGTTTTGGTTTTCTTCGAGTAGGAAGTGCCCGCCGAATAGGTCTCTTTGTCCTGCACGGCGTTCATGTTGTTCCACAGGATGGCGTCGTCCATGTAGCCTTTGCCGCTCAGGTTGAAATCGTGCGAGGCGAAACTGTAAGCCGAGAAACCGCCGAGAACGTCGAACGAATGGCCGTTCTTCTCGAACTTGTAGCCGGCCGTGGTCTCCCACGAGAACGAGTGCTCGTCCCACTCGGCGCGGTAGGCCTCGCCGCCTTCGTTCTCGCCTTTCAGGGGAAGGGTTCCCGGATAGTAACGGTAGGTATGCCGCTGGTAGAGATAGTAGGAGAAGGTGCTGTTGATCGTGAAGTTCTTCACCGGCTCCAGTTTCAGCGTGAAGGCGTGGTTGTTCGAGTGGCGTTCGAGGTAATAGGTGTTCAGGTCGATCAGCGCACGCTGCGTGTTGATCTTCTGTCCGTTGTAATACAGCGGGTTATACGTGTCGTTCGGCTTGAGCAGCGGTGACAGATACTGGGCGCTGCTGTACCAGGCCGTTCCGCCGATGGAGGATTTGTTCTGGTCGTTGTGACGCCAGGTGTACGAACCCGTATAGCCGACTTTCATCCATTTGAACAACTGGCGTTCGAGGTTGATACGTCCCGTGAAACGCTGCTGGCCGCTGTCCTGGATGATACCTTCGGTGTCGTTGTAGGAGAACGAAGCGTAATACGACGATTTGTCGCTGGTTCCCGACAGCGAGAGGGCGTAGTTGGAATAGAGGGCCGTGCGGGTGATCTCGTTGATCCAGTTCGTCCCTTCGCCCAGCGAGAGCGGGTCGGAATAGACCGAACCGGAGAGGGGCGTGTCCTTGCCTACGTCGGGGTGGTTGGCGTCGCTGCCGAAATAGGCGTAGTCGTTGCGGTACTGCGCGAATTCCGACGCGTTCATAATGTCGAGCTGACGGGGCAGTTGGGAGAAGCCCATGTCGGTCTTGAAGGTGATGTTGACCTTGCCCTTGGAGCCGAGACCCCGCTTGGTGGTGATGAGGATGACGCCGTTGGCGCCGCGCGAACCGTAGACCGAGGTCGCCTGGGCGTCCTTGAGCACCGAGAACGACTCGATCGACTCGGGAGGCATGTTGTTGAGCATGTTGCTCAACACCTCCACGCCGTCGAGGATGATCAGCGGCGAGTTGCTCGACCCGAAGGTCGAAATGCCGCGGATGTAGAACGAGGCGCTGTCGTAGCCGGGTTCGCCCGAGGTCTGGCGCGAGATCATGCCGGCGATGTTGCCGGCGAACGCCGTGGTCAGCGAACTGGAGGTGATATTCAGGTCGGAGGGTTTTACGGAGGTGATCGAGGCGACCATCGACTCCTTTTTCTGCGTGCCGTAGCCGATGACCACGACTTCGTCGAGCGCGTTGCTCTGCTCGGCGAGCGATACGAGTTTGAACAGCTCGGTGTCCTCGACGTGGAGCTTCTTCGTGTCGAAACCGACGTACGAGAAGGTCACGTATTTCGATTTGGCGGGAATGGTGAAGGTGTACGAGCCGTCGCCGTTGGTGATCGTGCCGGCCGTCGTTCCTTCGACGTAGATCATCACGCCGGCCAGCGGGGAGTTGTCGGTGCCGGAGATCACCGTGCCGCTGACCGTTTGGGCGACGTCGCGCGAACCGCTGGCGGCCTGGTAGATGCGGACCTGCGTGCCGCCGACCGAATACTGAAGGCCGACGTCGGGCAGGATCTGGTCGAGAATCCGGTTTGCGCTTACGTTTTTCTCCCTGACCGTTACGACCTTGGTCAGGATCGGTTTTACTTCATCCGCATAGATGAACCGCAGATCGCTCTGCGCCTCGATGGATTCGAGGATCTCCCGGATGCTTGCATCGGCTGCATCTATCGTTACATAGATGCTCCGGATCTGTGCGAGGAGATTTCCCCCCCCCACGCGAGGCATAGGGTTCCGGACAGCAGCAGCGCGGCGACGAATCGCAGGACTGCCGGAAAATGCCCGTTCCCGGGTGCTTTTTGGCGAGTTTCTTCCATAATGGTTTTAATTGGTTCTGGTTAGTAATTGGTGTGGTTTCGAAATACAGAGTGCATGGTTTGGGCCGTTTTTTGGCCGGATGTGTGTTTTTTTTGTAGGAGCAAATTGAATTTAAGGGTTTTGTGGACTATTCCATTTGCAAATATAGAAATTATGCAATAAAATGCAAGCATTTCTTTGATTTTGATTTTTTCTTTTTGGAAGAAGGCGTGTTTTGAATCGAAATTGATGCGCCTGCGTCGCTTCCGGGTGGAGTTTGCCGGGCGCGGGGTGCGTTCTTCGGAAAAAATGGTTACTTTTGCCGAAAACAATCCGGCATGGAACAGCACGAAACCGACGAAAAATTCATGCGCCTGGCACTAAACGAGGCGCAAAAGGCGTTAAAACAACAGGAGGTGCCCATCGGTGCGGTCGTCGTGGCCGGCGGTGCGGTGATCGGGCGGGGGCACAACCTCGTCGAAACCCTGGCCGACCCCACGGCCCACGCCGAGATGCAGGCCCTGACGGCCGCTGCCGCGACGCTCGGGGGCAAGTATTTGCAGGAGTGCACGCTCTACGTCACGGTCGAGCCGTGCATCATGTGCGCCGGAGCCATCGGCTGGGCACAGGTAGGGCGTGTGGTGTGGGGTGCCGACGATCCCAAGAAGGGTTACAGGCGTTATTCCGAGGCGGTCTTCCATCCGAAAACGACGGTCGTGCGCGGCATCCTCGGCGGGGAATGCGAGGCATTGATGACCTCTTTTTTCGCCGGGTTACGCGATTAGGCCGTATTTAGATTTTGAAAAAAAAGAAAAAAAATATACTTTTGCATCCAACGCACCCGCAAACCGGGATGTATGAACTGAAAAACTTAAAAAACGAATAGAAGAATGAAAAAATTATTAGTATCGGTAATTGCGCTGTTCGGGGCCGTATCGCTCTCGGCGCAGGATGTCACGGCAATTTACAATGAGGCGGCGGCCGCTTTCGGAGCAAAGAATTTCACCGAGGCAGCTACCAAGTTCGAACAGGTCATCGACCAGGGCATGGACAACGAGAGTGCCGCTTCGATGGTGGCTACGGCAAAATCGACGCTGCCCAAATGCTATTTCATGCTGGGCGGCGGCGCGTTGAAGACCAAGAATTACGACGAGGCGCTGAAGAACTTCGAGAAATCGGCCGAGCTGGCCGAACTTTACGGCGACATGAACCAGATGGCCAAGTCGAACGGCTGGGTTGCCAAGATTTACCAGATACAGGGCGGCGACGCTTTCAACAACAAGGATTACGCGACCGCTTCGGAGATTTTCGCCAAGGGTTACGCCGCCGACCCCGACAATACGGGCATGGCGCTCAATCTGGCGATGAGCTACTGCGAAATGGCGATGAGCAGCGGCGACATGGCACAGTATGAGAAGGGTATGGAGGTTTACGAGGCCATCGCCGCCAAGACCCATCCCAAATACGCCGAGGATGTAGCCAAGGCCAAGGAGGGCATGGCGCTCTATACCAATAATATGGTTGCCAAGATGCAGGCTGCCAACGATTTCGACGGTATCATCGCGATGGCCGACGCGCTGCTGGCGAAGAACGCCGAAAACGCTCTGGCGCAGAAGGTCCGCTTGCAGGCTTATGCCAGCAAGAAGGATTACAACAAGGTGATCGAGCTGGGCGAGGCTGCCGCCAAGGTGCAGACCGATCCCGAGGATGTGAGCCTGATGTACCTGACGCTGGGCGCCGCCTACAACGCCAAGGAGATGAAGCCGCAGGCCATCGAGGCCTTCCGGAAGGTGACGGCGGGACCGGCTGTCGAGAGTGCGAAAGCCGCGTTGGCCGAACTGACCAAATAGCCTGCGGGCCGCAGGAGGAAGAGGGCGGCCTGCCGGGTTTTCCGAAGGGCCGCAGACAGTGAGCCTCCGGCCCCATGAAATAAACCGCAGAGCGGGTTTCGGATTTCCGGAACCCGTTTTTTCGTGCCGGAGCGGGGGGCTGGTTCAGCGTTCCGACGGCTCTTCGGGTTCGGCGTTTCGAAGGGCGTTTTCCCGGATGCGGGTCAGTCCGCTGCGTGTCAGCGGCGTGCGGCCGCAGAGGGCTTCGAACGCCGCTTCATCCATGCCGAGCCACGTCGCGGCGTCCATCGCCAGCGGGTCGAACACGGCATCGAACGCCGCGTTGCGGTGCTGCGGGGCGCGGCGGTTCCAGGGGCAGAGGCTCTGGCACGCGTCGCAGCCGAAGATCCAGCCGTGAAGGTCCGTTTGACCGGGCTGTTCCCGCTCGATGGTGCGGCACGAGATGCAGCGGCCCGTGTCGATGGTCCTGTCCGGGGCGACGGCTCCCGTGGGGCAGTTGTCGATGCAGCTGCGGCAGGTTCCGCAGCGCGACCCTTCGAACGGCGGGTCGTAGACGTCGGCATCGTCCGTGAGCAACAATTCGCCCAGCAGGACATAGGTGCCGTGGCGGGGCGTGACGAGCAGCGACTGGCGGCCTATCCAGCCCAGCCCGGCCTCGACGGCCAGCTGTTTTTCGAGCAACGGCGCCGTGTCGACAAACGCCCGCCCCGACAGATCGGGGCGGGAGGCGCAAAGTGCATCGAGCATCCGGCCGAGCATTCCCTTGATCGTCGTGTGGTAGTCGGCCGCACAGGCATAGGAAGCTACTTTCGTGCGGTGTCCGGGAGGGTAGCCCTCGCCTGCGCGGTTTTTGTAACTCACGGCGCAGACCACGGCCGTACGTGCGCCCTCAACCAGTTTGCGCGGGTCGGCGCGCTTCTCGACATTGCGCTCCATGTAGGCCAGCGACGACTGGTAGCCCTTGCCGAGCCATGCCCGCAGCATCGACTCGTTCTCGACCAGGTGCCGGCACGGGGCCAGGCCGCAAAGGTCGAACCCCGCATCGGCGGCAAGTTTTTTGATGTACTGATGGTCGAGCATTTTATTATTTTGGTTCAAAAATAGTGATTTTTAACCGGAAATTAGTAATTTCGCCCCAAACTTTCGCGTTATTGAAACGTAGTTAAAACGAAACGTATTATGACCATCAATACACTTTACGAACTGGCCCGCAACAGCGTGGAGAAGTTCGCGTCGAAAGTCGCTTTCTCGATGTACGAGGGCGATGACGTGACTTATGCCGAGGTGGGCCGTCGTATCGCCAGGGTGCAGGAAATCCTCACCGGAGCGGGGCTTCGCGCCGGGGACAAGGTGGCTCTCCTGAGCAGCAACATGCCCAATTGGGGCATCAGCTATTTCGCCGTCACGTCGGCGGGCATGGTGGCCGTGCCGATCCTGCCCGACTTCTCGGGCGAGGAGCTGGACATGATCATCGAGCATTCGGAGGCCCGTGCGCTGCTCGTCTCCGACAAACTTTTCACCAAACTTTCGAAAGAGACCATCGGACGGCTCAACGTCGTGGTCCGCACCAAGAACCTCGGCGTCATCTCGCAGCGCGTCCGCGGGGAAGGCTCGACGGGCGTTCCCCGGCCCGACGACCTGGCCGTGATCATCTACACGTCGGGAACCACTTCGAAGCCCAAGGGCGTGATGCTGACCCATGCGGCGCTCTGCGCGCAGGTCGACATCTCCGCCTCGATCTTCCCGGTCGACGGCGGCGACACGTTCCTTTCGGTGCTGCCCCTCTCGCACACCTACGAGTGCTCCATCGGCATGATCTATCCCTTCTCGATGGGCGCGCAGGTCGTATATCTGGACCGTCCGCCCACGGCCTCGGCCCTGATGCCGGCGTTGCGCGCGGTGCGTCCCTCGGTGATGCTGATCGTGCCGCTGATCATCGAAAAAATCTACCGCTTGCAGGTGCTCGCCAAATTCAAGTCCACCGGATTCTGGCGCACGCTCTATAAGATCGGCTTCATGCGCCGTTACCTGCACCGCGTCGCGGGCAAGAAACTGCTCAAGCTCTTCGGCGGCCGCCTGCGTTTCCTCGGAATCGGCGGCGCGAAGCTCGACGGAGACGCCGAAAAATTCCTGCTGGAGGCCAAGGTGCCTTACGCCATCGGTTACGGACTTACCGAGACTGCGCCGCTGCTGGCCGGTGCCGCGCCCTCGCAGGTGCGGCTCGGTTCGACCGGTCCGCAGGCTCCGGGCGTCGAACTGCGGCTGGAGAATATCAATCCCGATACCCGTCAGGGCGAGATCGTGGCGCACTCGCCCAGCGTCATGCTCGGCTATTTCAAGAATCCCGAAGCCACGAAGGAGGTATTTACGGCCGACGGCTGGTTCCGGACGGGCGACCTCGGCGAATTCGACAAGGACGGATGGCTCTATATCAAGGGGCGTCTGAAAAACATGATCGTGGGGCCGGGCGGCGAAAATATCTATCCGGAGGACATCGAAACCGTCCTCAATTCGCATGTCTACATCGCCGATTCGATCGTCACCGAACAGCAGGGCCGTCTGGTGGCCCTCGTGCACTTCAACCGCGACGAGATCGAAAGCATGATCGACGACTGGCGCGAGGAGTGGACCTCCAAGAAAGAGGCGTTGGAGGCCAAGACCGAACAGCTTAAAAAAGAGATTCTGGATTTCGTGAATGCCAAGGTCAACCGTTTTTCGCGTATCTCGGAGGTCGTCGAGGAGAAGGACGACTTCGTCAAAACCCCGACGCACAAAATCAAGCGTTTCCTCTACAGCAAGAAGAAGGAGTCCGGAACTCCGGGGGAGCACCCTGCCGGACGGCCCGAAACCAAATAGGGGCTTCGGATATTGTGGAATAAGAAATACCGCACTTTTCGGAGTGCGGTATTTTTTTTCGCTTTCTCTGCAACCCTTTTTTGTCGGGCTGCGGTTTCCACGCTGCGGTCCTCGCCTGCCTGCTGCGGTCTCGCTATCGGCCGGTCGCTGCTGCGGCATCGACGGTCAGGAACGGGACGCTCTCCGCATCGGGAAGCACGGCGCGTTCGGTTCGAGTCTGCACGATCTCCTTATAGTGGGCCGAGAGGTCCAGTTCGGCGTTTTTGAGACCTTTGGTGCCCGGTCTCTGGCTTTTGAAAGCCGGCGGCCGTGAAGAGCAGGCAGAGCGCCGTGTTCAGGAGTTTGATTCGCATGGCTTCCGGGGTTTTACTGCATGATGACCGATTCGAGCTGCCGCATGTAGGCGGGATCGGTGGCGATGAAGCGGAAGCGGCCGTTCCAGCCTCCCCATAACTGGCCTACCTTGAGCAGAACATGGTTCCAGCCCTTTTCGAGCGGAATGCCTTCGATGCGCTGCGGCAGGGCGGGGTTGTCCTGCCGTTTGACCGCGTTGTCGAGAAGGTTGCCGTTGACGTATACGGCCAGTTTGTCGTCCGCCGCGAATTCCAGATCGAGACGGGGCATGTTGGGTTCCAGCAGCAGGTTGACCAGCGACCGGGGGCTGAACAGCCAGAAACTCAGGTAAACGGCGCAGTCTTTCTGCTCGCCCTTGAGGTTCATCGTTTCGAAGTTCCAGAATCCCTCTTCGTTGCTGTCCATGGCGCCCCAATATCTTCCGGCGAGGTAGTCGCGGGCCA
>OHCS01001372.1_pt1 | contig 10582 bp, 9 predicted proteins | sample 1566741 | NCBI WGS metagenome assembly OHCS01 (sample SAMEA3879604, study PRJEB24766) | human gut metagenome | biome: human-associated habitat; feature: feces | place: USA | collected 1985/1987 | reverse complement strand
TTTTGGGGTAAGAGCTACTACGAGGCGGATCCCGACCACCGTCGCCGCCCGCAGGAGGTGCCCTTCGTGATGTGGGGCCCGCTGGTGTTCCTCGCCATCATCTCCGTCTTCGCCGGACTCATCCCCTTCGGCCATTTCGTGAGCGCCACGGGTGAGAGCTACGACATCCACATCGACTGGAGCGTGGCCACGACGAGTATCGTCGCCGCCGTCATCGGCATCAGCCTCGCCACGTGGATGTACGCTGGCAAGGAGTGGCCCGTCGCCGACAAGCTGGAGCGCACCTTCCCCAAGCTCCACAAGGCAGCCCTCAACCGCTTCTACATCGACGAGGCGTATCAGTTCGTCACGCACCGAATCATCTTCGGCTGCATTTCGCGTCCGATCGCCTGGTTCGACCGTCACGTGGTGGACGGCTTCATGAACCTACTGGCCCGGACAACCCAGAGCGCCGCACTGGGGATCCGCTTCATGCAGAGCGGCAGCGTACAGCGCTACTGCATCTGGTTCTTTGCCGGGACGCTCGGCCTGACCCTTTTGTTACTCATCCTCCGATAATCCGAACGCTATGAATATACTTTCTCTGTTTCCGCTGATCCCCCTGGTGATGATGCTGGGGCTGTGGATTTCGAAAAATACGCGGCAGATCCATGCCGTCATGGTCGCCGGCTCCTCGGCACTGCTCGCGCTGGCGATTTATCTTGTGTTCCATTACCTCGGCCTGCGGGAAGCAGGCGCTACGGACGCGATGCTCCTTACGGACAGCGTCGTCTGGTACGCTCCACTCAACATCCATTACGCAGTGGGCGTGGACGGTATCTCGGTAGCCATGCTGCTACTGTCGGCCATCATCGTCTTCACGGGCACGTTCGCCTCGTGGCAGATGAAGACCGACGTCAAAGCCTACTTCCTCTGGTTCTGCCTGCTGAGCGTCGGCGTTTTCGGGTTCTTTATCTCGGTGGACCTCTTCACGATGTTCATGTTCTACGAGGTGGCGCTGATCCCGATGTACCTGCTGATCGGCGTCTGGGGCAGCGGCCGCAAGGAGTATGCCGCCATGAAACTGACGCTGATGCTCATGGGCGGTTCGGCGCTGCTGCTGATCGGCATTCTGGGCATCTATTTCGGCGCCGGGGCGACGACGATGAATATTCTGGAAATCGCGCAGCTGCACAGCATTCCGCTCGCGCAGCAGTATGTCTGGTTTCCGCTGGTCTTCGTCGGGTTCGGCGTGCTGGGCGCGCTGTTCCCGTTCCATACGTGGAGCCCCGACGGCCACGCCTCGGCCCCGACGGCCGTGTCGATGCTTCACGCCGGGGTGCTGATGAAGCTGGGCGGATACGGCTGTTTCCGGGTTGCTATGTATCTTTTACCCGAAGCGGCGCATGAATTGAGCTGGGTATTTATCATCCTGACAACGATTTCCGTCGTATACGGCGCCTTCTCGGCCTGCGTGCAGACCGACCTCAAGTACATCAACGCCTACTCCTCGGTGTCGCACTGCGGACTGGTGCTGTTCGCCGTTTTGATGATGAACACCACGGCCGGTACGGGCGCCGTGCTCCAGATGTTGAGCCACGGCCTGATGACGGCCCTCTTCTTCGCGCTGATCGGCATGATCTACGGCCGCACCCACACGCGGGACATCCGCCAGCTGGGCGGGCTGATGAAGGTGATGCCGTTCCTCGCGGTCGGGTATGTGATCGCGGGTCTGGCCAACCTCGGGCTGCCGGGCCTGAGCGGCTTCGTGGCCGAAATGACCATCTTCAACGGCGCGTTTATGAACGCCGACACGTTCCACCGCGTGGTGACCGTCATCGCCTGCACGTCGATCGTCATCACGGCGGTCTACATCCTGCGCGTCGTCGGGAAAATCCTCTACGGCACGTGCGACAATCCCGAACACCTGAAGCTTTCGGACGCCACGTGGGACGAGCGGCTGTCGGTCGTCTGCCTCGTCGTCGCCATCGCCGGCATGGGTCTGGCGCCGCTGTGGGTGAGCGACATGATCCGCGGCAGCGTCGCGGAGATCATTGCACATATTTTGAGTTAAGCGACTATGGATTACACCTTGATATTTACGCTGATGCGGGCCGAAGTGACCCTCACGGCGATTCTCGTCTTCGTGTTCCTCTACGACCTCATGGCCGGGGAGCGCGCACGCCGCCGCTTTTCGGCCGTGGTCTGCTGCCTGATGGTCGTGCAGGTGGTTGTGAACCTTGTTCCGGCTGCGGGGGGCGAACTCTTCGGCGGCATGTTCTGCCATACGCCGATGGACGGCATCGTCAAAAGCATGCTCTCCGTCGGAGCGCTGATCGTCTTCCTGCAGTCCGACACGTGGCTGCGCCGCGAGGACACGCGCCACAAGCAGGGCGAATTCTACATCCTGACCCTCTCGACGCTGCTGGGCATGTATTTTATGATCGGCGCGGGCAACTTCCTGCTGTTCTTCATCGGTCTGGAGCTGGCTTCGGTCCCGATGGCCTGTCTGGTGGCCTTCGACAAATACAAACGCTATTCGGCCGAGGCGGGGGCCAAATACATCCTCTGCGCGCTGTTCTCGAGCGGACTGATGCTCTACGGCATCTCGTTCCTCTACGGAACGACCGGGACGCTCTATTTCGGCGACATGGCCGCCCGCATCGACGGTTCGCCGTTGCTGGTGATGGCCCTGGTCTTCTTCCTCTCGGGGCTCGGCTTCAAGATTTCGCTCGTGCCCTTCCACCTCTGGACGGCGGACGCCTACCAGGGCGCGCCGACGAACGTGACCGCCTATCTTTCGGTGGTCTCGAAGGGCGCTGCGGCGTTCGTGCTGCTGACGGTGCTCGTGAAGGTGTTCGCCCCGATGACCGAACAGTGGCAGACGCTGCTCTGGATCGTGACGGTGTCGAGCATCACCGTTGCGAACCTCTTCGCCATCCGGCAGAAGGACCTCAAGCGTTTCATGGCCTTCTCGTCCATCTCGCAGGCCGGATACATCATGCTGGCCGTCATCGGCGGCAGCGCCATCGGCATGACCTCGCTGGTCTTTTACGTGCTGGTCTACATGGCCGCCAACCTCGCGGTGTTCGGCGTGCTGTCCGCCGTCGAGCAGCACAGCGGCGGCAGGGTCTCGCTGGAGGACTACAACGGGTTTTCCCGCACTAATCCCCGCCTGGCGCTGCTGATGACCCTGGCGTTGTTCTCGCTGGCGGGAATCCCGCCCTTCGCCGGGTTCTTCTCGAAATTCTTCGTCTTCGCCGCGGCTTTCAGTGGCGGATTCCACCTGCTGGTCTTCATCGCGCTGGTCAACACGGTCGTGTCGCTCTATTACTACCTGTTGATCGTCAAGGCGATGTACATTATGCCCGGCGACGCGCTGATCGCGGCGTTCCGCAGCGACCGTTACACGCGCGTCAGCCTCGCGCTCTGCATGGCAGGCGTCCTGCTGCTGGGCATCGTCAGCGCGGTTTACGACGGCATCAACGCCTTTGCGTTCGGGCTTTGACCCGGCGGGATATGCAGATGCGGGGCGCGGGAGACCGTGCCCCGCATTTTTTCGTGCGGGTGCGATTGGGGTTTGCGGGCCTGCCGCCGGGGTGCGTTATCGCCGCTTTTCCAGGGCGAGCAGCCGTTCCTTGATGTCGAGCCCTCCGGCGTAGCCCGTGAGCTTGCCGTCGTAACCCAGGACGCGGTGGCAGGGAATGACGATGACGATGGGGTTGCGGTTGTTGGCCATGCCGACGGCGCGGAACGATTTGTTGTGGCCGATCTGCATGGCGATATGTCCGTAGGTGCGGGTTTCGCCGTAGGGGATGGTTTGCAACGCCTGCCAGACAGATTGCTGGAAGGGCGTTCCGGCGGGTGCGAGCGGCAGCGAGAAGTCGCGGCGCGTGCCGGCGAAATACTCCCGGAGCTGCGCCGCCGCCTTCAGCAGCAGGGGTGTGGCGGCGGTTTCGGGGACGGCCGCGGAGCCTTCCGGAACTGTCGTGCCGAAACGGATCTGCGTCACAGCCTCGCCCGTAGCCGTGATCGTCACGGGGCCGACGGGCGTTTCGTGTTGCAATGTGTACGTCATAAATTCTTCAGAGTGTAGTCGATCATCTTTTGTCTTATGTGTGCCGTTGCGTCGGGCAACATCGAATGGTTCTGGTCGGGGTACACCATCATGTCGTACTGTTTGCCGGCGCGGTTGAGCGCCCGGGTCATCTCGACGGTGTTCTGGAAATGGACGTTATCGTCGGCCGTGCCGTGGATGATCAGCAGCCGCGTGCGCCGGTCGTCGAGCATCCGCGCGAAATTGATCGGCGAATTGTCGTCGTAGCCCGCGGCGTTGTACTGCGGAAGGTTGTTGTAGATCTCGGTGTAGATCGTGTCGTAATAACGCCACGAGGTGACGGGAGCCACGGCGATGGCCATTTTGAACAGCCCGAGGCCCTTCATCGCACAGCTCAGGGCCATGAATCCGCCGTAGGACCAGCCGTAGATGCCGATGCGCGCAGGGTCGACCCAGGGCTGCGCCGCCATGTGGCGGGCGGTCGAAAGCTGGTCCTCGACCTCCAGCGCCCCCAGGCGTCCGTAGGTGAGTTTCTTGAACTTTTCGCCCCGGAATCCCGTGCCGCGGCCGTCGGCGCAGACCACGATGTAGCCTTTGTCGGCGAGGGCGTCCTCCCAGTCCAGTGACCAGCGGTCGCGCACGGACTGCGAGCCGGGACCCGAATACTGGGTCAGCAATACGGGGTAACGCTGCGAGGGATCGAAGCCGCGGGGCTTGACCATATAGGCGTTGAGCGTGTCGCCGCGCTCGGTCGTGAAGGTGAAGAACTCCTTCACGGGGCGGTCGGCGGCGGCCAGTTCTTCGCGCAGGCGGCGACTGTCGGCCAGCGTGCGGACGGGTTTCCCGGCGGCGTCGCAGACCTCCGTGACGTTGGGGGTCGAGGCGTTGGAAAAGGTGGTGATGAAGTATTTCATCCCGGCGCTCGGGGCTGCGGTGTAGTAGCCCTCGCCCGTGGTGAGACGCTGTTTGTCCTTGCCGTCGAGGCGCACGCTGTACAGGTTGCGGCGCAGCGGCGAGGTCTCGGTCGAGAGGAACCACACGCGCCTGCCGTCGGTTCCCACGAGCTGGGTCACCTCCCACGGGCCTTTGGTCACCTGTTCGAGGATGCCCCGGCGGAGGCTGTACAGGTAGAGGTGCATGAAGCCCGTGTGGCTCTCCTGCTGCACGAGGAAACGGTCGCGGTCGACGAAGGTCACGGTCCCGTCGTCCACGCGCTCGACATATTGCTGCGCCCGCTCCTCGTAGACCGTGCGCTGCGCTCCGTGGGGTTCGCAGACGATCATCTCGAAGGTGTTCTGGCGGCGGTTGAGGCGGTAGTACCACGGCCGTCCGTCGGGCGTCCAGCCGATGCGGGGAATGTACTGGTCGGTCTCCTCGCCCGTGTCGATGCGCTCCCTGGCGCCGGTCTCGAGGTCGGCGATCCAGAGCTGGACCACGGAGTTGCGCTCCCCGGCCTTGGGGTATTTGAACGAGTAGGCCTGATTGTAGAGCTTGCCGTCGAAGCGCATCATCTCCATCAGTGGCACCTGAGATTCGTCGAAGCGCAGGTAGGCGATGCGGCGGCTGTCGGGCGAAAAGGCATAGGCTTTCGTGAAGCCGAACTCCTCCTCGTAAACCCAGTCGGTCGTGCCGTTGATGACCGAATTCCACGCACCGTCGTCGGTGATGCGGCGCGTCTGCCGGGCGGCGGTGTCGTAAACGTAAAGGTCGTTGCGGTCCGAATAGGCGATCAGTCTGCTGTCGGGCGAGAACGAAGCGTCGCGCGTACCGGGCAGATCGGTCAGAATGGGGCGCAGGCCGTCGGCGTCTTTCAGGTAGTAATCGGTGGTATAGGAGTGCCGGTAGATCGGTTCGGAGCCGATCGAGAGCAGCAGCAGTTTTCCGTCGGGTGAAAACTGATAGTCGGCGATATCGCGGTTTTCTTTGTCGTTCTTCCATTCGAACAGCAGCTCGCCGGGAGCGTCCTTCGTGTAGCTGTGACGCTCGATGGCGTTGCCGCGAAGAGTCGTATAGGATTTTCCGTCGGCTGCGGGACGGATGCCCTGCGCCCGCTGGTTCATCGCACGAAGCCGGGCGATGTCGCGGTAAGTGGAGGGAGCGGCGGCTTCCGCTTGTGCGGCGAAAGCAGTGCCGAGAAGGGTCAGCAAGAGTAATTTTTTCAGCATGGTTCTCTATATCTGTTTCTGATTCTAAATGTCGTCCACATCGAAATCGTATCCCAGGCGCTTGCCGGTTACGAATTTCGAATTATCGAGTTTGGTATTGAACTGATCGACCGTCACGCGCTTGTTGTCCTCGTAAGGCGGCATCAGCAGGTCGAAGTTCAGGGCGAACCAGATCGCCTCTTCGAGGATGGCGATGAGCGCGTCATGGCCGATTTCGCTTTTGCCGAACTCCGCGGCCCGCATCGAGGTCTGCTGTTTGCCCTCGACGAAGTAGCGGCGTTCGCGGTTGATGAAGATGCGGCCGATCAGGTAACCTTCGTCGGCGTTGCGGTTGAACTTGAACGAGTCGGAGAGGAAATTGTAGATGTTGATCAGGCCGCAGTAGGAATTCTCGCGGTCGGACTGTACGTAGGGGTTCTGCCAGATCAGGTGGTTGGCGTCGAATTCGAAGACGTCGGTGTGCATCTGGAAAATGAGGATGTCGTTGGCCACCTGCAGCTGCGCCTCGAATTTTCCGCGGTCGCGGTATTCGAGCCTCACGCGGCGGTCGAGTTTGCCGTCCAGTTCGTCGTCCATCTCCGAGGCCATCTCCAGCAGCGTCTCCTTCAGGGAGTTGAACGCTCCGAAGGTGTTGTCGAAAACCCGTTGTTTGAGTGTCGACTTGCGGATGATGGTGTCGAGAATCTGTGCTCTCAGCGGGGTTGTTTCCATGGTATGTAGGTTTTATTTTATGCGTATTTCGCGTCCTGCGGCCAGCTCCTCGTCCTTGCGGAGCTTGTTGAGTTTCTCGATCGACCGCGTGCGGATGGCGTAGGACTGGCCCACGGAGTAGGCCGTTTCGCCCTGGCGGCAGATGTGGTGCCGGGAGTTGCCCTCCCAGCGTTTCCGCTTGCGTTCGATGTAGACCGCCTCGCCCGGCACCGGCTGGGCCTTCTTGTCCTTCAGATCGTTGAATTTGCGCAGGTTGCGCGGCGAGAGGCGGAACTTCCGCCCGATGTTCTCGAACGTGTCGTTCTCCTTGGCCAGCACGTAGTGCACGCCGTTGGTGACGTAGACGTTGTAACCCTGGTGGGCGTTGATCGTCACGCGGTAGTTGTCCGGGTCGACGGCCCCCTCGGTCCGGGCCAGTTCCTCCACGCTGCTCTGCGACGAGAACCACTCTTCGGGGTCGCGTTTCAGGCCGTAGCGCGAGGCGTAGAGCCGTGCGCCGTCGGGCCGGTCGAGCAGGAAGAGCTGGTTCTCCTCGATGATGCGGATGAGCCGCTGCGCGTAGTCGGGGGCCGTGGCGTAGCCCGCGGCCTTGAGACCCCGCGCCCAGCTCTTGTAATCGTCGGAGGAGTAGGCGAACAGCGAGTCGTAGCGGGGCTGCGAGTCGAGGAATTCGGCGTGGTCCCGGTACGACGCCTCGACCGAGGGGTAGGAGCGGAAGCATTCGCCCTTGGCGTCGTCGTCGTGGTAGACCTTGTCGCCCGTCCAGTTGCGTTTGCACTTGATGCCGAAATGGTTGTTCGATTGCAGCGATAGCCAGCTGTTGCCGCAGTCGGACTCGAGGATGCCCTGCGCCATGGTGATGCTGGCGGGGATGCCGTACCGCTCCATGTGGGCCACGGCGATGGATTTGTAACGGTCGATATATTCCTCGCGGGTCTGCCGCACCTGTGCCGGGAGGCTTTGCAGGGCTATCAGTAGGATTCCTGCGAGCGATATTGCTTTTTTGGAAAAATTCATTATCTTTGTTTAATCTTTATGGACAAAGGTATGATTTTCCTGTGAGAATTACAATATAAAATGCACTGCTGAGCTATGTTTACCGAAACCGCAAACGAGATCTTCAACCGTGCCATCGGGGATTACCACCGCTGGGACGATGTGGATCACCCGATCGAAAATCCCTATGAGCCGGGCTCGCTCGAACACCTGTTATACCATAAGAACTGGATCGACACCGTGCAGTGGCATCTGGAGGATATTATCCGCGACCCGCAGATCGACCCTGTGGCCGCGCTGGCCATCAAACGCCGCATCGACAAGTCGAACCAGGATCGTACCGACATGGTGGAATATATCGACTCGTACCTGCTCGACAAATACAGGGACGTGGAACCCCGGCCCGATGCCAGGCTCAATACCGAGACCCCGGCGTGGGCTATCGACCGTCTGTCGATCCTGGCGCTGAAGATTTACCACATGGCACGGGAGGCCGAACGTACGGACGTCGGCGATGCCCACCGCGCGGCGTGCCGCAAGAAACTCGACGTGTTGCTGGCGCAGCAGGTCGACCTCTCGGGGGCGATCGAAGAGCTGATCAGGGACATCGAGGCCGGCCGCAAGTATATGAAGACCTATAAGCAGATGAAGATGTATAACGACCCGGCGTTGAACCCGGTGCTTTATGGGCAGAAAAAATAAGAGACTTCCGCGTCATCTGGTCGTTTTCCGGACTTCGGCGATGGGGGATGTGGCGATGCTGGCGCATGCGCTGCGGGCCTTGAAGGAGGCCTATCCCGACCTGAGGGTGACGGTAGCGACAAGACCCGTGTTTCGAGCCTTTTTTACAGGGCTCGATCTCGGTTTTATGGATGTAGATATCAAGGGTGTGCACCACTCCCTGCGGGGAATGTGGCGCCTGGCCGCCGATGCGCGGCGCCTGGGGGTGGATGCCGTGGCCGACGTGCACGGCGTGCTGCGCTCGGTGATGTTCCGCACCGCCCTGTGGCTGCGCGGAGTCCCCGTGGCGGCCATCGAGAAGGGGCGCGAGGAGAAAAAGGAGTTTATCCGCAAGGGCGGCCGCGACGTGAAGCCCGCCAAGCATACCGTCGTCCGTTATTGCGACGTGTTCCGGAAACTGGGATTTGTGTTCGGCGACCCCGTGCCGGCCCTGCGGCGCTGCCGTCCCAACCCGATGGGGGAGAAGACGGGCACCTGGATCGGCTTCTCGCCGTTTTCGGCACAGCAGGGGAAAACCTATCCCACGGCGCTCGGGCGGGAGGCGGTGCGTCTGTTGGCCGAACGCTATGACCGGGTGTTCATACACAGCGGAGGCGGAGCCGAAGCGGAGTTCGCGCGGGAAATGGAGCGTGCGCACCCCAATGTGACGGCGCTGTTCGGACGGGTCGGGATGGACGGCGAATTAGACCTGATCGCCAACCTGGACTGCGTGGTGGCGATGGACTCGCTCGTCATGCACATGGCCTCGCTCGTGGCGACGCCCGTAGTGTCGGTATGGGGCGCTACCCATCCCGGGCTGGGGTTCTTCGGCTATGGCTGCGACCCGCGCGGCATCCTGCAGGCCGATATGGAATGCCGTCCCTGTTCGGTCTTCGGGAACAAGCCGTGCCGGTACGGGGATTACCGCTGCCTGTATGCCGTGACGCCCGCCATGATTGCGGAGCGGGTGGCCGAAATGGTCGGTGAATAGGTTCGCCGTGGATATGCAAACAGCCCTCCGGATCAGGAGGGCTGTTTTTTTGTGACTACTCTGTGCCGGGCACCTTTTCAGGACTGCCCCGTTATTTCCGCGGACGGGCGACGATGCCGTTCGGCACGGCGCGTTCGCCGGCATGGTCGAAGCGGCGGTTGTCGCTGGGGTGGCTGACCACCCCTTCCTGTGCCGTCCAGAGAACCGCCGCCGTCGAGGTTGAGGGCGTCCGTGAGCCCCAGCAGGCGGGCGATGTAAGCCGTTTCGGCGATCGTAGCACCGGCGGCCTGACCTTTGGCGCGGCCGTCGATCACGGCCATCACCACTTCGCCGTTCGGGCGCTTGCCGATCAGCGAACGCGGGTGTCGGTGGGTATAGAAGCTGTCGCCGGAGTCGTATTCGATGATCTTGCCTCCGCTGACCAGTAGGGGGCCGGCTGCGAGCGCCGCGCGGTAGCGGCGGGCTATGCGGGGGTATTGGGTGGTGTCGCAGGCGAAAATGGCGACGTCGTGACCCTGTTTGTCCCGGATGGCGATGATGCCGTTGGTACGCATGAGTTCGCCGGGCGTCGTGCGGCCCAATACCCGGCAGTCGACCATCACGAAGGTGATGGGCGTAAAGGTTTTCATGTTGAAATAGCTGCCGTTGATGGCTGCTGTGGCGTCGGCGGCTTCGCCCATGCGGCCTGTGGTTTCACCCTTGCCGTCGAGCTGTACGATCTGCGTGGCGAAGTGCCGCGCGGGGTAGCTGACGACCGAGATGCTCTGCCGCGAACCGAACATCTCGACCTGGGCGTGGCGGCACTCGGCACCCCGGCCGAGGTCGGTGGTATGCCAGTCGGCGGTGACGAAGGCGATGGAGTCGCCGGGCGTCTGTGCCACGGCGGGGAGGGTGAACAGTAGCAGCAGGGCTGCGAGGAGTATTCTGGCCATAGTTGCAGTGTGGTTGACGGATGCAAATTTA
>OHCS01001368.1_pt1 | contig 10607 bp, 10 predicted proteins | sample 1566741 | NCBI WGS metagenome assembly OHCS01 (sample SAMEA3879604, study PRJEB24766) | human gut metagenome | biome: human-associated habitat; feature: feces | place: USA | collected 1985/1987 | reverse complement strand
AGATAACTTGGATACATCCTCAAAAAGTATAATCCATCAAAAGCCGGCGGCGTGTGCACCGGCCTTTTGATACCTTGAGAGCAAAATATGGCCTGATAGTCGCTTGCTGCCGAAGGCCATGTTTTGCGGGTTAACCTCGCTAAGTACTATATAGCACTTAGCGGAAGACCGCATGGCCTTTAACCCCGCAATGCGCTGAATAAGTGCATCGCGACGCCGAAGGCGGGTAGACGGCGTGTACCCCTGCCTTTGATATCTTGATAGCAAGCGATAAAAATTCAAACACTAAAAATCAAACGCTGTTTTTCGGGATTCCAAAGGGGACTTTTTGCAAAAAGTTCCCTTTGGCGGGGTTTGGGGCAAAACCTCCACGAATTACAAGCCAGATGAAAAACATGTCTGCTAGAAGTTAATCAACCCCACAATATATAATTAACTGGTATATGAATTCCGACACAGGTAAACAATACCTATATGGAGATGTTTGCTTATGAATAATAAGGTTAAGCCGGTATGTTCGGTTAAAAACTCGGGAGATGAGACGCGGCGACAGGCTGCCGTATTTAACCCCGCTAATTATATCGATAGGACAACCATGAAGGATCTGGGAAAGACCCCGCTTGTTTCCGTATTAGTTATATACAGAGGGGGCGCACGTAATTCAATGCTTTCCAGCGTTGATTCCATTTTAAAGCAGGAGTACACCCAATGGGAGCTATGTGTTGCCTCTACCTTAGACAACCAAAAAGACCTTACTAAAATCAGCGAATTGCCAAATACGCATTTAATTGTATCTATAGATAACGAAAAAAGCCTAGTTAAGGCGGCATTTGAGAAATCTAGCGGGGAATTGATCATTTTTTTAACTCCCGGCGATATCCTTATGCCTAATGCCTTTATGGAACTTGTGAAGGCTGTAAACGATAATGGAAACTGTAACCTCGCGTTTGGCGATGAAATTGTACTTGCGGACAATGGTGAGCACATACCTCTTTTAAAACCCGGATTCGGCATGGAAACGCTGCTAAGCTATAACAGCATTGGAAGGCCTATGATTATGTCGAGGGAATTGTATATGTCGTCAGGCGGGCTTAAGGGACTCGGTCCATGTGACGAATACGACTTCACGTTAAGGAGCGCCAAAAACTCGGCCAGAGTTGTTCATGTGCCAAAAATAATTTTAGCGCGTGAAAACGCCGAGGAAAAAATTGACCCTGTATCCGGAAGAAAATGCGTAGAAAAGATATTAAAGGACAGATTAAAGTCCGTTTATGTAACATCCGGCCTATACCCGGGCAGCTTTCACGCTAGATTTTCTCAAAGCAGAAGGAAACGGCTTTCCATAATTATCCCCGTGCTCAATGCTTATGAGCCGCTCAGGCGCTGTTTAGAATCTGTTGATGATAATACCGTCTATGACGAATATGAGTTTATAATAGCGGACATGGGCAGTAAAGATGTGCGCCTTACTAAATATTACTCCATTCTTGATAAAAATAAGGCTGCGCGGATAATACCATCCGAATCCTTAATCAGTATGCCTGAAGCACTTAATGGGGCGGCCTCTAAAATTCACTCCGATACGCTGCTCTTCCTGAGCCCATACTGCGAATTATTAACACCCGACGCTTTTGAGCTGATAATTGAGCAGGCGACCCGTAAAGGTATAGGAGCGATAGGTCCAAAGCTTGTAGACGGTCAGGGCAATATTATCAGCGCTGGAATGGTAATAGGCTTAGGCGGCTGGGCAGACAGCCCATATAGGGGACAGCCCGATGGCTTGGGCTGTCAGTCAAAAAACCGCTTTATAAACACTATTAGAAATGTAACTGCGGTAAGCGCGTACTGTATGGCAATAAATTCTGAAACATTCTTCAATATCGGATGTTTTGATACTACCTTCAAATCTATCGGTTATGACATGGATCTTTGCATACGGCTTTATAGGCATAATTTCCATAGCGTATTTATGCCTTTTGCCCGTTTTTTATATCATGGAGAACTTATGAGCTATAAAGACGCAGATAAGGACGACCTTATCAGATGCTACGATTCATACAGAACCATGCTTTCCCATGGGGATCCCTTTTATAATCCAAATTATGAATACTCCTCTTTAATACCGGTTATGACTGGGAATCCATATCCAGCTATACAGCTAAACCCCAACTATAAGGAATAGGGTAATAGCCAATTTAAAAGGGCGTTACAGCGCCCTTTTATGCCAGTTCCTACAACTCTTTAGGCGACCGCGGCAGATTTAAATAAGCCGGCATATCCGTTTCGGGCCTTAACCTGTGTACAATGCCATCCATTTCCGCCTTTGATTCGGCATGGCGTGCAGCCTCTATAACCATTTTCTGCCGGTCCTCGTCCATGTCGGCAAAATACCGCAGTGCCTCAATATCCCTGGATAAGGCCATTAAAAAGCCAAGTGGAAGCTCCATAATAAATCACCTCTCCGTTATTATGCCAAGGATAATTAAGCTCTAATCACGCTCTGCATTATTTCTCCAATCGATCCGTTGATTATTGCGTCAGCCCTTCCATCATATGGGGTTGAAGATTTATTAATAAGAAAAAGCCTATCCCCCTGGTAATAATCTACCAGGGACGCTGCCGGATAAACGGATAGCGAAGTACCGCCAACTATCATCATATCGGCATCCATAATGGACTTGACCGCCTCATCGACAACGCTCCAGTCAAGCTGCTCTCCATACAACACAACATCGGGCTTAACTATTCCGCCGCATTCGCATAGCGGCACGCCATCTGATGAATGTATATGTCTGATATCATAGAATCTGTGGCATTTCATGCAGTAATTCCTATATATGGATCCATGCAGTTCATAAACGCATTTGCTTCCCGCCATCTGATGGAGTCCGTCAACGTTTTGAGTAATTACTGAGGATAGTTTTCCAAGTGCTTCCAGCTTTGCAAGGGCATTGTGTGCTGCGTTCGGCTTAAATCCCGTTTTAGCAAGTGTAAGCTTATAATATCTGTAAAACACCTCTGTATTATTTATGAAAAAGTCATGGCTAAGCAATATCTCAGGCGAATAGCCAAATCCCCGTATTGCGTCATATATTCCATTGTTGCTCCTGAAATCAGGGATGCCGCTCTCTGTCGATACGCCAGCCCCTCCAAAAAACACAATATTGCCCGATTCAGCTATTGCACTGCGGAGTTTATCTGCGTTTAACATAATGTATGGCTCTGTCCTCCAGCCTTTTTATAAAAGTATACTGCATAATAACACCATTATCAAGAACTCTCACCATTTGCCCTGAAAATCATATATGTTACATAAATCGATATCCTTATTGACTGTTTAAGGTTTTAGCGGCACAATACAGGTATAACAGCATTGGAGGATTTTATGAAGCGTTTAGCTGATATGACCCATGATGAACTGGTAAGAATGTATAGACTTGCCCATATAGCATTTATACACTGCAAATCACTGGGTCTAAAACTCAATATGTCCAGAGGCAAGCCCGGCAGCGAGCAGCTTAACCTATCCGCCGGGCTTGTAGACGTTCCTATAAGCGGTCAGGAGTACCTGTGCGACGGCATTGATATACGCAATTACGGCACGCTTGAAGGGCTTCCTTCATGCAGAAAGCTTTTTGCCGAAATACTGGGCGTAAGATATGAACAGGTTTTCGTTGGAGGCAACGCCAGCCTCACTTTGATGTATGATATAATTGCAAAGGCATATACGCACGGCCTGCTTCACAGCAAGCAGCCGTGGTCTAAACTCAGCAGGGTCAAATTTTTGTGCCCTTCGCCAGGATATGACAGGCATTTTTCAATATGCAAATCGTTTGGAATGGAAATGATAACAGTACCTATGACCGAAAGCGGCCCTGACATGGACATTGTTGAGGAACTGGTCAAGGATGAGAATGTAAAAGGAATGTGGTGTGTGCCCAAATTTTCAAATCCAGACGGGATAATCTATTCAGACGAAACGATTCGCAGAATCGCCTCATTGAGGCCTGCGGCCGATGATTTTACAGTAATGTGGGATAACGCTTACTGTATACATGAATTCAACAGTGATTTCATCTCCTTTGCGAACATTTTGGACGAATGCGAGCGTGGCGGCAATCCTGATATGGTGTTCGAATTTTGTTCTACATCCAAGGTCACTTTCCCTGGCGCCGGCGTGGCCTGCTTTGCGTGCAGCGAAGCTAATATGGAATATATGAAGAGACTGATCGCGGTTCAGTCCATAAGTTCTGATAAGGTAAACCAGTACCGGCATGTTCGCTTTTTAAAGGATAAGGCTGGCGCTATTAAACACATGAAGAAGCACGCCGCAATACTAAAGCCAAAGTTTGACATCGTATTGAGCTTTTTAGATAATGAAATAGCGCCCTTTGGCTTCGCCCGCTGGCATGAGCCTAAGGGAGGCTATTTCGTTAGTTTAAATACCATGAATGGATGCGCAAAACGCACGCACCAGCTATGTACCCAAGCGGGAGTAGTTATGACTGAGGCGGGGGCTACGTTCCCAAATGGTATTGATCCCAACGACAGCAATCTGAGAATAGCGCCAAGCTATCCTCCAGAACACGAACTCAGGCTTGCAATGCGAGTGCTATGTACATGCCTTAAGCTGGCGGCCGTTGAAAAAATGCTAGGAATGTATTGATGTAAGTCTCGATGAACAAAATAGCCGCAATGGGCAGCGCACACACAGAATACTCAACCCTACAAAGCAGAGCGAAAGGCTTTCCGCCTCAGCACGCTAAATAAGCGGCTGCGGGTATTGCCCTCGTCCTTCAGGCTTCCGTGCGGCAGTCCCGCAAAGAACGAACGCCTCACAGTTTTCATCCGGCTCTTACGCGCGTGTTGTCAGAGCCGGATTTAACGTCAAGGGATGAGATCCTTGACCATCTAGGGGTTCTCTGACATCTGGGGCGGAAAGCTTTTCCGCCTTTTTATTATCGGTTTTAAGCAGTATATACGTTCAAAATTCGTACAAGATTGTACAAAAAGGTGTTCTTTTTTAGTAATGCGCCGACCACATTTATTTCCTATACTTTAACCATCAAGATGAAAGGAGCAAAAACCATGAATACAGAACGTTTTGATGATGGAATAGGAAATGCACAGGCAGGCTCCCCAAAGGCAATGGATGAAACGGGTGAACAGCTAAACTGCGGTAAGGAGGCCGACGGCTGCGAGACAGCTGATGTCAGCGGAGCCGTTGATTTTGTAAACGGCGGCTGTCAAACGTGCGAGGCAAAGGAGCAGGATTGCGAACCGGCGGCAAATTCGGATATCGCAAGCAGGCAGCTTGATGATTTGGATACGACGCGTGAAGCCTCCAGCGATGCTGATCAAGAACATAACACATGCGGCTGCCAAAATCCACGCGATATGCAAATCAATAGCGATAACAACAATGCGACTTATAAGAGTTCAAAACAGGCAAAGATTAAGAACAAACGCAGTGTTTCATTTGGGGCGCTCATAGCATGCATGATGGCAATAGCGCTATTTGCCGGCGGCATAGGAGCTGGGCTTACGTATTATATTACGCAGGGGGACTCGCAAAATCAAGGCAAGCAAATGTCCGCAACCAATACGCCGTCCCCAAGCGGCAATATGAACCTTAATTATAGCAATGATAATGTAATCTACAACGATTTAACCAAACTTGCGGACGATTGCATAAAAAGTGTGGTGGGAATTGAAACCGAGTCTGGCAGCGGTTCCGGCGTGATTATAACCGAGGACGGGTACATCGTGACCAACTACCATGTTATATCGGGTTATAAAAATGTGGCTGTATACACCCAGGACGGCACCAAGTATGATGCAACCCTTATAGGGAGCGATTCACAGACAGACCTTGCCGTTTTGAAAATCGAGGCAGCGGGACTGACAGCCGCCACCCTGGGCAATTCCGTTAATATCAATATAGGTGAAACCGTTTTGGCGATAGGCAATCCTCTTGGTACTTTCATGAGCACCGTTACCAACGGAATTATTAGCGGCGTAAACAGGGAAGTTACAATAGATGGACATACTATGAATTTGATACAGACCAACGCGGCCATTAATCCTGGGAATTCCGGCGGAGGACTGTTTAATACAAACGGCGAGCTTATCGGCGTCGTCAATGCAAAGAGTATGGGTATTGAGGTTGAAGGTTTGGGGTTTGCCATACCTATAGATACTGCAAAATCCGTTATAAACGATCTGATCAGCCAGGGATATGTCAGCGGAAGGCCTTATCTGGGAGTATCCCTGCAGGATATAGTGATAAGCTATGGCGGGCGGCAAGACCCATATAACTTCTTCTTCGGCCAGGCTCAGCAGTATGAAAACAGGGTTCAGGTTATGAGCGTAGAAGAGGGCGGTGCGGCAGCGGCAGCGGGAATACAGGTGAACGACATAATTTTATCCATTGAAGGAACCGAAATAACATCTAAGGAGGATATAAATTCTCTTCTCATGGAATACAATGCCGGAGATACGGTAATAATAACCGTACAGAGGGGCAACGATAAAGTTGACCTCACTGTGACCTTAGGTGAACGCACCTCCTCTAACTAAAGTCATTACACCTATTAGGTGATGACATACCCCCAACCATCCTTGATGTTGTGACTCCCCAAACACGGCATCACAAAAAAGCGGCAATAGCCGCTTTTTTGCTTTTCCAAAATTCAAGTCATTGAATTGGACATACAACATATGACGTTGTTTGGCATACTCATACATAAGATGCCCGATGTCTATCAGGAGGTATATCAAATATGTATCAGTTTTTGATTCAAGCTGCGCATGAGTTGCTGTTTCTGGTTGGGTATGTCAACAACTCGGGCTCGTTCCCCGAACCTTTGAATCCGGCCGACGAGGAAAGGTATCTGGCCTTATGCGCAAACGGTGACGAAGCAGCCCGATCCAAACTTATTGAACACAACCTTCGGCTTGTCGCCCATATAGCAAAAAAATATGCTACAAACACCAGGGAAACCGATGATTTGATCTCCATTGGAACTATTGGCCTAATAAAAGCTGTGTCAACCTTTAATGATAAAAAGGGAACGGCGCTTGCAACATATGCCGCAAGATGCATAGAGAATGCAACACTCACATATTGGAAAGCTGTGTAGCAATTAGTGCACTGTTTGATAAATTAAAGGACAAGCTAGAAACTGAAATCACTTTAAAAACCCATGCTGTATGGAAGATACCACAAATAAATGAAAATAGTACAATAGGCGAACAAATTAAATATTATCGTCGATTAGCAAATATACGACAAACTGATTTGTGCTTAAAACTTGGTTATGATAGAGGAGTTTTAGACCATCTTGAAAATAGAGAAATGAAACTAATTAATATTGATTTAATTAAAGATATAATAAGGGAATTAAAAATTGAAGATAAAATTATTATAAATGATGATTACATTGCTTTTCTTTTAGATAATCCAAGTAAGACAATTCTTGATTTTAGAAAGAAAAATAATCTTAAACGAATTGATTTAGCAAGAATTCTTAAAACACATGTATCCGTCATTAAAAGGTGGGAAAACGTTAAATGCCAAATGACTAGAACTAGTTATAATAAATTAAAAAAATGTATGAGTTAATCCTGTATTTCCTCTTTTATATTTTTTAAAATTAAATCTAGTAATTTCTTTCTAGATGTATCATTAATATTTAATTGTTTTATCTTTTCTAACAATAGGGTTGCATGTAAGTGTGCAACTCTATTTTCAAGCTCCTTTTTATCTTCTTCTAATTCCGGAAAATTTATAAGAATTTTCATATATCCTCCTTAATTAAAGTTTATTCAGAGAATATAATAAAATGCTCGATTAACTTGTACTATTTTGATTAACTTCCAAATTCAATATAGCTAGTCTAAAAGTTTACATATCATTAACCCAGCCAAAATATATGCACAGCATGGGGCGGTATGTTCCAGTTTCAAAACATACCGCCCTGTGTGTGCAACCCGTTAATTAAGGGTTAATGGATTAATATTGCATTTCTAACGACAATGCACCTTCGCTTAGCTGTTCAAGGTGTTCTATCCTTTTTGCTGTGTGAGGGTGGCTTGCCTTGATTCGTTCTGATAGGTTTATTTTGCCCTGCATTGAGATTTTTTGCAGGATATAGAGGGATTCTTTTAATTCCTCTCCGAAACCTGCTTCTAGGGAAAATTCGTCCGCTTTGTATTCGTTCTTCCTGCTGTTCATTGCTAAGATTATCTCTCCAAGATTAACAAATACAAATAGACTTAGTTCAAATGATGTTTTAAACATTATGTTTAATATGGTTGATATAATACCATTCCCACCGCTGAACGCACAGGTTAAAACCTGTATTATCATCATGATTATTCGCAGGAATACTACAATACCTGTAAATAGCATATTTCCTATTGTTGTTAGCAATAATGCCTTTGTATGTCCATATGCCATATGTCCAAACTCGTGGGCGATTATCCCTTTCAATTCTTCTTGACTGAATGTTTCTATTGCCCCTTGTGTTACTGCTATTGTCTTTCTGCCTATTGCATACGCATTGACATACATTTCATCAACAATATACAGCTTTATATTGTTATTTAGTTCTGGTTTAACTTGTTTTGCATTTTCGTATACTTCCTCAAAGATGGGGTGTAGGTAATCTTTCTCTTTCTGTGTTGATACTTGTCTGCAACCCTCTATAAGCCTTAATAACCATTCCCCCAAAGGACATAAAGCAACACCTATTGAAAAGGCATAAATCACACATACAAGCCATAGAGCGGTTAGGTTTGCTCCTAAAACCAACCAGCCTAAAGCAAGATTAATCATAAACCAGATGATGTACAGTACGTTTTCCTTTAAAAAGCTAAGAAACCGCATTTTTTATCTCTCCTTGAAGCTATACTATATTTTTGTTTTATCCTCTTGGCTGAAATTGATATGTTTATTGGATTTTGTCAAGGCTAGGCAAAGCCTATTCATTTTAGCCTTGACTAAATTTTAGATAAACATATACCCTTAGTTAAGAGGATAATATATCCGCTAAAACGGTTTATTAACCACAATTTTACTATCAAGACCCGTGTCTCTTGATAGATAAATGCCTTGCCCTGTTTTTAAACTCTTTATATCGTCAGGGTGATATAAAAATTCCCTTACTCGTTTAGCACTCCCGAAGCCTGTTGCTGAGGTATCTAACCCTTTTTGTTGTAACTGGTGCGTTACCTCTATTGTTGTTCTTGTGCCTAAGATATTCGCCCAGTGTTCCGCATTTACTCCGCTGTTTTGTCTCATTACCAGATAGTTATTGCAGTTTTCTATTATCTGTTCCTTGAATGCTTCACCACATGCGAAATCTAGGTCGGATAAACTTTGTGTTGCTAATACGCAAGTTACCCCTGCACTTCTGCTTTTGTTTACTAAATCTGTTAATGTGCTTGAAGCATATACATTTATTTCGTCCAGTACAAAGAAGGTTCTTCCTATATCTGCTTTGAATAATTCTCCTATTGCCTTTTTGGAATCGATAAGGATTAACCTTCCAAAAGCTGAACTAAGTTCAGGATATACCAGTGGGTTTAATATAAACAAAATAATAGCTTTCTCTTTTAAGGCTTGGGCAATGTCAATTCCATCACCTGAAAATATCCCCCCTATATCGCTTTCCGCGATAGCTGAAAACCTCGCTACTGAACTTTGGGACGTTTTTCCGCTCGTTTCTGCTATCTGTATATTGTCCATATGCTGTTCTTTGTCAATCAGTCCTTTTCCCATTAACATTCTACTATAATCAATAAATGTATCGTTGTTTAGGCATTTGATTATTTTATTAAAAGATAAGTTTACATTCCCTATTGTTAAAAGCTGTAATGCCCTTTGTATATATCTTTCCGCATTTAATTTATAGTGTTCCTCACGCCAGTCTGTCATATTGATTAACATGTCTTTAGCCATTGTAGGACTTGTGTTTTTAAATGGGTTATATTTGTCTGACTGGCTTGGGTTGTTTAAGTTGATAACATATAGCTTCTTTTGACCCTTCATTATTTGTATGATATCAAGTATTGACCCCTGTCCTGTATCTCCCTTTCCGTCAATTATCAATGCTGGATAGTCTTGGTCTATTGCTCGTTTTATAAAGTTGGATAATGCTACTGTCTTGCCGCTCCCTGTCGTACCACAGATAAATACATGTTTCGCATTGTCAGGTACTCGTATTTCTCTTTTACCTGCATGCCCTAAAAGGGTGCTATCTGCCGGCGGGTAATATGTCTTTATCGGCTTTTTCTTTTTCACGATTCGACGGAACTCCTTTCTGAAGTCCATTATCCTATACTTCCTATTCCTTATATGTCCAATTATTAATATGCTGGTGCATAATAGGATTATCACAAATAATAGTCTTAATCCATATTTACTTAATCCGGTTATATAGGTAATTAATGATATCAACCATGTCCTTCTATCTCCTTAACCTCTTTGATATCTATGTTTGGGTATTTGGCTTTATTGGCCTTTAGGATATTGGCTATTTTGCACTGACTGTCTGGCACTATCCATATTTGCCTATCATACTTCATGAAATTTGTTTTGATAA
>OHCS01001354.1_pt1 | contig 10685 bp, 6 predicted proteins | sample 1566741 | NCBI WGS metagenome assembly OHCS01 (sample SAMEA3879604, study PRJEB24766) | human gut metagenome | biome: human-associated habitat; feature: feces | place: USA | collected 1985/1987 | reverse complement strand
GCTCTACCACTGAGCTAATCCCCCAGATCCGGGTTTCAATCCACGCACCCGTAAAGGATGCGACTGAAATCTCTTGGCAGAATGGGCGAAGCTATAATGTTTCAATCCACGCACCCGTAAAGGATGCGACATCGGTATCCTGGTTGGTAATGCTTATGTCGGTGTTTCAATCCACGCACCCGTAAAGGATGCGACAGAAGAGCAGGCAGGAGAAGTTGTGATGGTAAAGTTTCAATCCACGCACCCGTAAAGGATGCGACTGATAGAAATGGTAAGACGCACCACATCAAAGGGTTTCAATCCACGCACCCGTAAAGGATGCGACGGTTAGGGGGGAGGAGGAGTTTATTTGAGATTCTGTTTCAATCCACGCACCCGTAAAGGATGCGACTGCTTCCACCCCCTAGAATAGATGCTTTTATCCTTGTTTCAATCCACGCACCCGTAAAGGATGCGACGCGTAATATCCAAGCTACAATATTGGAGTTACTCGGTTTCAATCCACGCACCCGTAAAGGATGCGACGGGAGGGTACACCCCCGGTGCACCGGTATCGGGAGTTTCAATCCACGCACCCGTAAAGGATGCGACCTCTTTGCAAAACTTGTGCTACCAATACGAAGAAGTTTCAATCCACGCACCCGTAAAGGATGCGACGGTCGAGATAACCTCCGACTGTCAGGTTATCAGGTTTCAATCCACGCACCCGTAAAGGATGCGACTGGTATGTCTATTTCACTTGTACTGATCTGATAAGTTTCAATCCACGCACCCGTAAAGGATGCGACCTCCTTCTTCTCCAATCTTTTCTACCTCTTTCGAGTTTCAATCCACGCACCCGTAAAGGATGCGACTTCGCCAACTGGGTAGTTGTGTATGTACCGGTAGTTTCAATCCACGCACCCGTAAAGGATGCGACGCAATTTATTTCTTTCATAATACTCTCTTCTAAGTTTCAATCCACGCACCCGTAAAGGATGCGACTACATGTTTATGGAAAGCTTTATTGATAACATTTTCAGCATATAATTTTGCGAATAATAAAGTGTACAAATAATAGGTATTTGTATAGTTATTAATAATATTGTAAATATCAGAATAACAGGGAGTGCGAACATCCTGTGTTTTTACAACCACTTTGGGTTCGCGTTTTATCTGTTATTGAAACATTGTTGCGTTATAATGTTATATATAAAGTAATCCGTAACTTTGCTTACAAATTTAAGAATAAGCTTTTGGTATATACAATAACATGAACAAAAAAATTCTTCAATTAGCAATTCCTTCTATTGTTTCAAATATAACCGTTCCGTTATTGGGACTGATTGATGTCGCTATTGTCGGTCATTTAGGATCGGCGGCTTATATAGGGGCGATTGCCGTAGGAGGGATGCTATTCAATATTATTTACTGGCTGTTTGGTTTTTTGCGGATGGGGACGAGTGGTATGACTTCGCAGGCTTTTGGACAGCGTGACTTGAAAGAGGTGACACGTGTTTTGTTACGGGCAGTGGGAGTGGGGCTGTTTATTGCTTTATGTCTGTTGCTGCTTCAATATCCGATCCGGAAAATAGCTTTTCTTTTGATAGATGCTACTCCGGAGGTGCGCGAACTGGCTACGGTTTATTTTAATATTTGTGTATGGGGAGCACCTGCCGTATTGGGATTTTATGGCTTTGCTGGGTGGTTTATCGGCATGCAAAATTCACGTTTCCCGATGTTTATAGCGATTACACAGAATGTGGTGAATATTGTTGCCAGCCTTTCTTTCGTGTATTTGCTGGATATGAAGATAGAAGGAGTGGCGTTGGGTACGTTGATTGCTCAGTATGCCGGACTTTTTATGGCTTCGTTGCTTTGGCTTCGTTATTATGGGCGGTTGAAGATTGCTTTTCGTTGGCGGGAGATAATCGGCAAGACAGCTATGAAGCGTTTCTTTCAGGTGAATAGCGATATCTTTTTCCGTACATTATGTTTGGTGGCCGTCACTACCTTTTTTACATCGACAGGTGCACGGCAGGGAGATGTCGTATTGGCTGTTAATACGTTGTTGATGCAGCTGTTTACACTATTTTCCTATATAATGGACGGCTTTGCCTATGCCGGCGAAGCGATGACCGGACGTTATATTGGTGCACGAAACAATACTGGATTACAAAGGATGATTCGTCTGTTATTCCGTTGGGGATGGGGATTGTCGTTGTCTTTTACGATTCTATATATGATAGGTGGACAAGATTTTCTGGGATTGCTGACGAATGATACAACAGTCATTAATGCTGCCGGAAGTTATTATTATTGGGTTTTGGCTATTCCCTTGGCTGGCTTTGCCGCTTTCCTTTGGGATGGCATCCTGATTGGTGCAACGGCTACCCGGTTGATGCTTTATTCGATGCTGGTGGCTTCGGGAATGTTCTTCCTGATCTATTATATCTTTTATGCCTTAATGGGAAACCATGCCTTATGGATGGCATTCCTGATCTATTTATCATTAAGAGGGATTATGCAATGGATATTATGGCATTCTTCTCATCGGTAATATCTGAAAAAAGCCGGATATCAGAATAAAGATGATATCCGGCTTTTTTATGGAGAGACAATCTTATTATTGTCTGTAGTTTACTAATTCGTCAGCGTTGAACTTTTCGATGAAGCTGTTGTGTTTTTCTACTTCGGCTTCTGTATAGTTCAAGTATACTACGGCTGATTTACTGAATAATTCAGGTGCTTTTGTTGCATCCTGGATCAACAGGTGAGCCATGACGCAGTCGGCAGCCATTTCATAAAGGCGGCGGGCAACGAAGTCCAGTAATTCTTGATTTTGTGCTTCCTTCACTTTGTTCATGCATGCTTCGAGCTTGTTGGCCATTTCTACCAGTCGTGCTTTCAGCGGTTCCATTTCCGCAGAACATGGGATGGCTTCGAATTCGCGGATGGTTGCCAGATAAGAACCGTTTGTTACATAACGGATAGCGGCAACTGTCTGCAACTGGGTCGTACCTTCGTAGATTGAAGTGATACGGGCATCACGATAAATACGCTGGCAAGCATATTCCAACATGAAACCTGATCCACCGTGAATCTGGATACAGTCGTACGCATTCTGGTTGGCGTATTCAGAGTTCATACCTTTTGCCAACGGGGTGAATGAATCAGCCAGTTTTGCATATTTCTTCTGTTCCTGACGTTCTTCCGGAGTCAGTTTGCGTTCGTGTGAAATATCATCCAGTGCTTTGTAGATATCCACATAGCGTGAAGTCTGATACAACAGTGCACGACCGGCATCCAGCTTCGCTTTCATGATAGACAGCATATCGTAAACTGCCGGGAAGTCAATGATCGCTTTGCCGAACTGTTTACGTTCTTTGGCATAAGCCATTCCTTCATTGTAGGCAGCCTGGCTCAAACCGACAGATTGTGCAGCGATACCCAGGCGGGCACCGTTCATCAACGCCATTACATATTTGATCAAGCCTAATTTGCGATCGCCGCAAAGTTCTGCTTTTGCATTCTTGTAAACCAATTCGCAAGTAGGAGAGCCGTGGATACCCAACTTGTTTTCAATGCGGCGAACGTCTACACCACCCTGCTTCTTGTCGTAGATGAACATAGACAAACCACGTCCGTCTTTCGTTCCTTCTTCCGAACGGGCCAGTACCAGGTGAAGGTCTGCATCACCATTGGTGATAAATCGTTTTACACCATTCAGGCGCCAGCAGTTTTCTTTTTCGTCGAAGGTAGCTTTCAGCATGACGGATTGTAAATCAGAACCGGCATCCGGCTCGGTCAGGTCCATAGACATGGTTTCTCCGGCGCAGATACGCGGGATGAAACGGTTATGCTGGTCTTCGTTTCCGAATTCATATAATGTTTCGATACAATCCTGTAGAGACCAGATGTTTCCGAATCCGGCATCGGCGGCGGCAACGATTTCGGCACACATGGTGTACGGAGTGATCGGGAAGTTCAAACCACCGAAACGACGCGGCATGGTCATTCCGTTCAGGCCGGCTTTCACCATGGCATCCAGGTTCTGTTTTGTTCCGGAAGCATATTCCACACGTCCGTTAGCGCAGTGAGGACCTTCTTCGTCAACACCTTCGGCGTTGGGAGCAATGATCTCTCCGGTGATTTCCCCGGTGATTTCAAGCACTTTATCGAATGAATCCATTGCATCGGCATAATCCTGCGGTGCGTAATCGAACTCTTCTTTATCTCTGTAATTGCGTTCTTTCAGTTCGCAAATACGTTCCATCATCGGATTGTTCAAGTGATACTTGAGTTCCGGTATGTCTGTATAATAATTTGCCATCTCTTTACTTGCTGTTCTGTTTGTAATATTTAATCATCTTCGGGATCACTTCTTCAACTGTGCCGTTGATAACATAGTCGGCGATCGTGTTGATCGGAGCGTTCTCGTCGTTGTTGATAGAGATGATGATACCTGCATCCTGCATACCTGCAATGTGCTGTATCTGTCCGGAGATACCGCAAGCGATATATAATTTCGGACGAACTGTTACACCTGTCTGGCCGATCTGACGGTCGTGATCGCAGAAACCGGCATCGACGGCTGCACGGCTGGCACCTACTTCGGCGTGAAGTTCTTTAGCCAGTTCGAACAATTTGTCGAATCCTTCCCTCGAACCCATTCCGTAACCGCCGGCTATGACGATCGGAGAGCCTTTCAGGTTGTGTTTTGCCTTTTCTACGTGACGGTCGATCACCTTTACTACATAATCCGTTTCCGGAACAAATTTAGCTACGTCGTGTTTTACCACTTCGCCTTTATAATTTGCGTCCAGGATTTCTTTCTTCATCACACCTTCGCGAACGGTAGCCATCTGGGGACGGTGTTCGGGGTTGATGATGGTGGCAACGATGTTACCGCCGAATGCCGGACGGATCTGATACAACAGGTTTTCGTAAGTGATACCTGCTCTTTTATCTTCATGAGGACCGATTTCCAATGAAGTACAGTCGGCAGTCAGACCACTGGTCAGTGCGGATGATACACGCGGACCGAGGTCGCGGCCAATAACAGTAGCGCCCATCAGGCAGATCTGGGGTTTTTCTTCCTTGAACAGGTTGATCAGTACGGAAGAGTGGGGCAGGGATGTGTAAGGGAACAAGCCCGGTGCATCGAACACATGCAGTTTGTCGACACCGTAAGGCAACACCTGGCTTTCTACGTCTTCGAGGCCGCTACCGGCAACAATTGCTTCCAGCTGGCAACCTAACTGATTCGCTAACTTGCGACCTTTGGTCAGAAGTTCGAGACTTACATCGGCAACGGTTGTGCCTTCAATCTCACAATATACAAATACGTTATTCATAATCTTATCCGATGGTATGGTTAGCTAACAGTTCAACAATCATATCTTCTATATCTTTGTCCGAGCCGGTCAGTGTTTTACTTTCCTTTGCCTGGAACACGATATTTTGTATAGTCTTTACTTTTGTCGGCGAGCCGGATAATCCGCATTGAGACAGGTCGCCGTTCACATCAGCCACACTCCATTCGGGGATGTTCAGATACGGGCGTGTTTCGTATAGTTCAGGATACTGAATAGCTTGCGGGCCATTGGGGTGGCAGGCTGTCGGTTGAGCCGCTTTTTCCTGTGCTCCCATGGCACGTTTGTATTTCTGTACCAGTTTGGCGTTACGCGGACGACAGGGAGCTGCCGAGCCGTTTACTGTGATTACGATAGGCAGCGGGCCTTCTACGGTTTCCACGCCTCCGTCGATATGACGTTTTACGGTGATACGGCGTGCTGCTTCATCCACGTTCAGGATTTCTTCAGCATAGGTGATTTGTGTCAATCCCAGCTTTTCAGCTACCTGGGGACCTACCTGTGCAGTATCTCCGTCGATAGCCTGACGGCCACCGATGATAATATCGTACTCGTTAATTTTTTTGATAGCCGTAGCCAGGGCGTATGATGTTGCCAGTGTATCGGCTCCTGCAAAGGCACGGTCGGTTAACAAAAAGCCGCCGTCTGCTCCGCGGTATAAACCTTCACGGATGATTTCGGCGGCACGTCCCGGTCCCATAGTCAGTAATGTAACAGTCGATCCGGGGTAGGCATCTTTCAGGCGCAGTGCCTGCTCCAATGCGTTCAGGTCTTCCGGGTTAAAGATGGCAGGAAGGGCGGCACGGTTTACCGTTCCGTCTTCTTTCATCGCATCCTTTCCCACGTTGCGTGTGTCCGGAACCTGTTTCGCTAAAACAATAATTCTTAAACTCATATTAATAGGAATATTAGATTTCTATTGTCTGAAAATTAATTGGTAATTAGTAAAAAAATTACCGATTGCAAAAGTAGTCAAACATTCTTTATCTCAAAGAACTTTAACCTGAAATCTGCACACTTTAGGGTTTTTTGAGCACCCAGACTGCACCTTTGTTGTTTTTGACATAAGCTGTTCATTCGCTATTTTAAGGGAAAAGTTCAATAGTTATGTAATATCCGATTTTTACAAATATTTAAAATGTAAGTTTAAAGAATGCTGAGGTATGGCAAATCGAAAGATTGTACATCTAATCGAAAGATTGTGCAAATAATTAAAAGCTGGTTACATATATAATATATGATGAAATAACTTGATGTTTAGTTGATTTTTTTGATGTGTACTAAAGTTTCAGTTTTTAATATTTAGATAATTTCTCCCGAAATTATCATATCTGTATGGAAGATTATATAACCATATTTTTTCATCTGAGTTACTGTAGTCTTAGCAGAACTATGGTATTGTTTTAGGTTATTTAATTAACAATGCAAAAATACAGAGCTTTCTAAGAATAGAAAATAGACTTTCATTCTTTGATAATGGATTATCTTTCGAAACAGCTGATAAAGTACAAATAAATATAAACTTTCAAAATCTGTATTTCAAAATATTTAATTTGAGATTGTAATGTTTATTCAGTTGTTTGATGTGTTTATTTTCAAAGAATGAGTTGAGATATCCAATCTGAGTTTTATTGTCATAATATACGACTTCTATTGAATAAACTTCCAGAATATGTAGATGGATACCATAGTTCTGCTAAGACTATTGCTTTTTTAGGTTGTAGGATTTACAATATTTAATACAAACCAGAAAGATTAGTCTTTCACAATTTGAGCTATTATGCAAAACAAATTAAAAGGATGGATCGTACCCAATAGTGTGACGAAAGATCCTAATGACAAGATTTTGATTCTTGATGCTGCCGGAAATGTTGGTCTTGAACAGGTGTACAAAGAAATGCGGGAAGAGGATACCGGTTTAAGACAAGAAACACTGGTACACGTTGTTAGCCTTTACGAACGTATCATAGCCCGTTTTCTGATGAATGGTTACAATGTTAATACCGGATTGTTTTATGCGGTTCCACGTTTTACAGGTCTGATAGAGGGAGGACGTTGGAATCCTGAAAAGAACAGTATTTATGTATCCTTCAGTCAGGATAAAGTATTGCGGGAAGAAATGGCCAAAACCCAGGTGGTTATACAAGGTGAGAAAAATGATGTCATGTATATCCTGGAAACAGAAGACAAGAAAACCAAATTGAAAGATGGTAGTATGACTCCCGGACGGAATTTTGTGATTCGCGGTGCATATTTGAAGGTTGTAGGTGATGATGCTTCTGTGGGTATCGTTATTCGTAATAAGGAGAACGATACTGTGACAAAAGTGACTGAGGATATGTTTGCTACTAATAACCCTTCGGAGCTGATCTTTTTAGTCCCTACTGAACTGACCGACGGCGAATATGAACTGACCGTAACCACACAATATACAAAAGGTACAGGAATAACCTTGAAAACCCCTCGTTCTGTCTCGATTCCGGTACATGTAGGAACGGGAGGAGGAAGCGACCGTCCGGAGATTGAATAATTTTATCGCAATAGAATATTTTACTGTCTTTTATCTGGAGATACCGTTATCGCCATGCCGGAGACAGTATTGCCTCCATACAGGAGATAGTACTGTCTCTTCACGGAAGTAAGACTTAGAGAAAGAGAAGATAACCTAATTTATATTTATCCTAAAAATTATACATTATGAAGCAAAAAGTACTCTTAGGACTTTTTGTCTCCCTGCCATTTGTTTGTACAATTCCGGTATTTGCTGCCGGAAATATACCTGCAACAGAGAAGAGAGACATTCAAATTAGTCGCTATGATGAGGAAAGAAACAGGATGGAACCGTTAGTCGGCCTTGTTTTACAGAACTCGAAAAAAGTAAAAGGTAAGATTTCTGACACCGGTGGTGATCCGCTACCTGGTGCTACTGTGCAAATCAAAGGAAGTACGAAAGGTGTGATTGCTGACGTAGATGGAAATTTTGAGTTCGATGGAGTTAATACCAATGCGGTACTGGTTGTTTCCTTCATTGGTATGGAAACGAAAGAATTGACTTATAAGGGAGAGGGGTTCCTGAATATCGTGATGGAGCCGAAAGCAGATGAGTTGGAAGAAGTAACGGTTGTTGCTTTTGCCAAGCAGAAAAAAGAAAGCGTGGTTTCTGCTATCACAACAGTAAAACCGGCAGAACTGAAAATTCCGAGTAGTAACTTGACCACAGCCTTTGCTGGTCGTGTAGCAGGTTTGATTTCTTATCAGACAAGTGGTGAACCGGGGCAGGATAATGCCAACTTCTTTATTCGCGGTATCACGACTTTTGGAGCAGATGCGAAAAAAGATCCTTTGATTCTGATTGACGGAATCGAATTGAGTACCGATGACCTGGCTCGTTTGAACACCGATGACATCGCCAGCTTTACAATCATGAAAGATGCAACGGCTACAGCATTGTATGGTGCGCGTGGTGCAAATGGTGTTATCTCCGTAACAACAAAAGAAGGACGTGAAGGTAAGGTCGCAGTGAATGTCCGTATTGAAAATTCATTTTCTACTCCTACCAGCCGGGTCGATCAAGCGGATCCGGTTACCTACATGCGGATGCAGAATGAGGCAATTAAAACACGTGATCCGTTGGGGTTAGCTTTATATTCTCAGGAAAAGATAACCATGACTGAACGTGGGTTATATCCGGATATTTTCCCTTCGACAGACTGGTATAGCACCATGTTCAAAGATTTGACTATGAATCAGCGTGCAAATATCAGTGTGAGTGGTGGCGGTACGGTTGCTCGTTATTATGTGGCGGCCAATATGACACGAGATAATGGAAATGTGAAGGTTGATAAACGTAATAATTTCAACTCGAATATCAATTTGATGAAATATACAATTCGCTCAAATGTGAATGTGAACTTGACTAAAACGACAGAACTGGTTTTGCGAATGAGTGCTGCGTTTGATGATTATTCAGGGCCTATTGGCGGTGGTAGTGGTATGTATACTCATGTGATGCAGGCTAATCCTGTTTTGTTTAAACCATATTATGAACCGGATGAAAAATATGCCCATGCTAATCATATTTTATTTGGTAATTATGGAAGTGCTAACTATGTTAATCCTTATGCGCAGGCTTTAAGAGGTTATAATGAGTACAGTAAGAATACGATGCTGACACAATTTGTGTTGAATCAGGATTTGAAAATGATAACAGAGGGTTTGACGGCTAGTGTGCTTGTCAATATGGATCGTTATTCAGAATATTCTGTAAATCGTGCATATAAACCATTTTATTATAGCATAGGATCTTATGATTTGCAGGCAAATTCTTATAAGTTGAATCGTTTAAATCCTAACGATGGTACGGAATGGATTAATTACGAACCAGGGCAGCGCTATATAAACAGTAGTATCTATTTGGAAGGAAAAGCAGAATATACCCGTTTATTTAATGATAAACATAATGTGAATGCTCTGTTGGTTTATACGATGCGCAATCAGAAATCCGGTATTGCGGATAATCTTCAATTGTCATTACCTTATAGAAATATAGGTTTAGCCGGTCGTTTGGCTTATAACTTCGATTCTCGTTATTTCGGAGAGTTTACTTTTGGTTATAATGGTTCCGAACGATTCTCAGAAAATAACCGTTGGGGCTTTTTCCCATCAGGGGCATTGGGATGGATGGTCTCTAATGAAGCGTTTTTTGAACCGTTAAAGGATGTATTTTCTCAATTTAAATTTAAGGGTTCTTATGGTATGTCCGGTCAGGATCAGATAGGAAGTGGGAATGATCGTTTTTATTACTTGTCGGATGTAAATATGAATGCCGGTCGCAATGTGAACTGGGGTACACAAATGAATTATAATCCTGGAGGTGTTAGTTTCAACCGTTATGCCAACGATCAGATCGGATGGGAGACATCTTATAAAATGAATGTCGGTTTCGAGGCTACAACGACTTTTGGATTATCGGCCAATATAGAATATTTTACGGAACGTCGTGAAAATATTTTATTGGATCGTGTTATTCCCGGTACGATGGGTATCCTTCCGGCCGTAAAGGCCAATTTAGGAAAGGCTAAAGGCCATGGTGTCGATATGGAACTGAATTATGAGAAGAGTTTCAACAAAGATTGGTGGATGACAGGACGTGGAACTTTTACCTATGCCACAAGCGAAGCGGTAGAATGGGAAGAGCCGGATTATAGTGAGACCCCTTGGCTATCAAAAGTCGGTAAGTCTTTAGGACAAACCTGGGGGTATATAGCTGAACGATTGTTTGTTGACGATGAGGAAGTAAAAAACTCACCGACACAGTTTGGTAGTTACATG
>OHCS01001348.1_pt1 | contig 10718 bp, 10 predicted proteins | sample 1566741 | NCBI WGS metagenome assembly OHCS01 (sample SAMEA3879604, study PRJEB24766) | human gut metagenome | biome: human-associated habitat; feature: feces | place: USA | collected 1985/1987 | reverse complement strand
ATGTTGCCCGCGGCAAGGCGCCCGCCGGCGGCGGTGGAGCCGCCGGCAAGCTTTTCGAGTAATTCAGTGAAATTCATTGCACCCCTCCTAACGTCTTGGCGCCAAAGGCGCTGGGGTTTTTATGCCGAAAGTTTATTCCGCCTTGCCGTCGCAGCCGAGCACGTCGACTATCTTGTGGGCGACCATCTGCTTGATGGCCTCGCGGGCGGGCTTGAGATACTCCCTGGGGTCGAACTTGTCGGGATGCTCGGCGAAGAACTTGCGGATGGTGGCGGTCATGGCGAGACGCAGGTCGGAGTCGATGTTGATCTTGCACACCGCGCTCTTGGCAGCCTGACGGAGCTGATCCTCGGGAACGCCGATGGCGCCGGGCATATTGCCGCCGTACTTGTTGATCTCCTCGACGAAGTTCTGGGGCACGCTGGAGGCGCCGTGCAGGACTATCGGGAAGCCGGGCAGGTTCTTCTCAACGGCCTCGAGCACGTCGAAGCGCAGCTGCGGCTTCGTGCCGGGCTTGAACTTGTAGGCGCCGTGGCTGGTGCCGATGGCGATGGCAAGGCTGTCGCAGCCGGTGCGCTCGACAAACTCCTGCACCTCCTCGGGGCGGGTGTAGGAGGCGTGGCCTTCCTCGACCTTGACCTCGTCCTCTATGCCGGCGAGAGTGCCGAGCTCGGCCTCGACGACAACGCCGTGATCGTGCGCGTACTCGACGACCTGCTTCGTAATGGCTATGTTCTCCTCAAAGGGCTTGGAGCTGGCGTCTATCATGACGGAGGTGAAGCCGCCGTCGATGCAGCTCTTGCAGAGCTCAAAGCTGTCGCCATGGTCGAGGTGCAGGCAGATGGGCAGGCCGGTCTCGATAACGGCGGCCTCGACCAGCTTCATGAGGTAAGTATGATTCGCGTAAGCACGGGCACCCTTGGAGACCTGGAGGATGAGCGGGGCGCGAAGCTCAGCGGCGGCCTCGGTAATGCCCTGGACGATCTCCATGTTGTTCACGTTGAACGCGCCAATGGCGTACCCACCGTTGTAGGCTTTGCGGAACATTTCTTTGGATGTTACGATGCTCATAAAAATTATCTCCTTTGCAAGCGGTAAATTTATGCTATTGCTTATTTATTATATCCCAAACGTATGATATAATCAATAACACCTTTATAAGAATTTGGAGGTATCAGCATGGAAAAAACACTCAGGGGAGCCTGTGTCATAGGTCAGTCCGGAGGTCCGACCTCCGTCATCAACGCCAGCGCCTACGGCGTCATCAGGACTGCGCTTGACACAGACTGCATCACGAAGGTCTACGGCGCCGCCCACGGCATCAAGGGCGTGCTCGAGGACAAGCTCTACGACATGGGCGAGGAGGATGCCTACGAGCTCAGCCTGCTCATGAACACCCCCTCCTCCGAGCTCGGCTCCTGCCGCTACAAGATGGCCGATCCCGAAAAAGATGACACCGACTACAAGCGTATTCTTGAGATATTCAAGAAGTATGACGTGCGCTACTTCTTCTATAACGGCGGCAACGACTCCATGGACACCTGCGACAAGATAAGCCGTTTCATGGAGAAGAGCGGTTATGAATGCCGCGTCATGGGCGTGCCCAAGACCATCGACAATGACCTCTACAACACCGACCACTGCCCCGGCTTCGGCAGCGCGGCGAAGTACATCGCCACCTCCTGCGCCGAGGTCTACAAGGACGCGCATGTCTACGACACGGGCATGATAGTCATAATTGAGATCATGGGCCGCCACGCCGGCTGGCTCGCGGCCAGCGCCGCTCTTGCCGGCCTCGTCGGCTGCGGGCCCGATCTCATTTACCTGCCTGAGACTGACTTCGACATGGACAAGTTCCTTGCCGACGCCTCCCGTATATATAAGGAGAAGGGCAACTGCATAGTCGCAGTCTCCGAGGGTATCCACTACGCCGACGGCAGCTTCGTCTCCGAAGCCAAGACCAGCGCTACCGACGGCTTCGGCCATGCCCAGCTCGGCGGTCTGGCTTCTCTGCTGGCCTCCGTCGTGAAAGAAAAGACCGGCGCCAAGGTCCGCGGCATCGAGCTCTCCCTCCTCCAGCGCTGCGGCGCCCACCTCGCCTCCAAGGCCGACGTCAGCGAGGCTTTCATGGCCGGCGAAGTTGCCGTCCTCTCCGCCGTCGGCGGCGAGACCGGTAAGATGGTCGCCTTTGCCCGTGAGTATGTTGATGGTCAGTACAACTGCGTCCCGAAGCTCGTTCCGCTGACCAGCGTTGCCAACTTCGAGAAGAAGGTCCCGGCCGAGTGGATACTTCCCGACGGCAAGGGCGTCACCCAGGACTTCATCGACTATACTCTGCCCCTCATCCAGGGTGAGCCCGAGCGCCCCACCGAGAACTCCCTGCCCCGCTATGCCAGGCTCAAGAAGGTGCTTGCGAAGTAAACAAGTCCCACTAATACAGTAGAAACAGCGCCGACCCTTGTGGTCGGCGCTGTTTTTGCGTTTCACGGCTCAGGGCAGGCGCGCATAACATGGTTTGAGGGTCCCATCCCCTACCCGACGACATTTAGGAGGTAAGGTAAATTGGAAAAGACTGACACACAGGGCTCCTGCACCTACAAGCAGGGCAGCCTGCCCGAGTGCGCCCCTCTCGCGCTGGCGCAGATACCTGCGCAGAAAAGCAGCGAGCCCGCCTATAAGAGCGGCGAGGCGCTTTCCCGCGGCACGCTGTTCCCGGGCCTGGATTTGCCCTTTAAAAACATCGTGAACCAGATGCCGGCCGAGACCACAGAGCTGCGCGAGCTCATGGCTCTGGATTTCGTGACCGAAGAGCTGGGCCTGTATCTCGATACGCACGCTTCGGATACCCAGGCTTTTGAAACGTTCAAGTCCTTCCTCAAGCTCTACGAGGAGGGCCGCAAGGAATACGTCGCCCGCTTCGGGCCTCTCAGCCTCTCTGACCTCTCGACTGCCAAGAGCTTCACCTGGCTGAACGACCCCTGGCCCTGGGAATACAGCGAAGTCAAGGAGGGCTGAACATGTTCGTATATGAGAAGAAGCTGCAATACCCCGTTAAAATCAAAAACACCAACCCCGCCCTGGCCAAGTTTATAATCAGCCAGTACGGCGGGCCGGACGGCGAGCTGGGCGCTTCCCTGCGGTACCTGAGCCAGCGCTACTCCATGCCCTATCCCGAGCTCAAGGGGCTGCTCACGGACATCGGCACGGAGGAGCTGGGGCATCTCGAGATGATAGGCGCCATCGTACACCAGCTGACGCGCAGCATGACGCCAGAGCAAATCAAAAAGGCCGGTTACGAAGCCTTTTTTGTGGACCACACCGCAGGCGTCTACCCCACCGCCGCGTCCGGCGCTCCCTGGAACGCCGCCGCCATAGGCATCAAGGGCGACGTCATTGCCGACCTCACCGAGGATATGGCGGCCGAGCAGAAGGCCAGGGTGACCTACGACAACATCCTCCGACTCTGCGACGACCCCGACGTCAGCGACGTCATCCGCTTCCTGCGCGAGCGCGAGGTCATCCACTACCAGCGCTTCGGTGAAGCCCTCCGCATAGCCACGGAGAAGCTTGACCAGAAAAACGTATACGCAATTAATCCCGCTTTCGACAGATAAGCTGCTGTTCAAAAAGCGCCGGCCCAAGGCCGGCGCTTTCTCAGTTTTAATGGCGTTCACGCCTTACATAAGCATAAGGCCGCGTTGAATAAATTCCTCAGCGTCAGAACCTGACAGCAAATATTCGTCATCCAGCTTCCACAGGTGAGTGAAAAAGGTGTTGAACAGCTCCACAACCCTGTGCGAGCAGAAGCGGAAGGAGGAGTACCAGTCGCTTTCGTTTGAAGCCATAAAGCCCGCGCTACGGCTCAGGTATACCGACAGCCGCGCATCCTTGCGGCAGAGCAGCGGGTTGTCGTCATTGAGAATTTTCAGCGTGCACGCTCCTGAGCGTATGTTCTCCAACAGCTGCTTTAAATGCGCCGTGCGGTCCGCTTTATCCAACTGCATCTCACGTCCGAAGAGATAGATGCGCCCACTGTAGATGTACTCAAGCAGCGCGGTGCGGTATAGTATTACCTCGCGCTCCATGTTAGAGCAGAGGCTATTGAAATATTTGTGAAAGTCGCTGTCAGGCGGGTCGGTAAGGTAGCGTGCGGCAAGCTTGGCTAGAAAGTCGTCATCCATATATATCGGGTGCATAACAGTGAGTAAATATCGCAGAGAGCCGGACATGACAAAGTCATACAGGTAATGACTAGACTCCAGGTTGTCTTTATCCGAATAGCTGATGAGCGGCTGAAAAAATTTCAGCGCACTGCTGAGCTTTGAGCTCAGTTGACGCACAACGCCAGGGTCTGAACATATCAAAAGATCCTCCTCGTGCGTCAGCCAGTTTTCGAGAACGTTACAAACAAGGGTATTCTCTATAGTTATAAAGCTGCAGCCAGCGTTTGATACGGTGTCACCAAGCAGAAACTCGTAGCGCACGCCCTTGTCAAAGCGCAACAGCGTCATTATCGCGGCGCAGTAGCTGTCTATATTTGCCTCAAAAGAGGACATCTCTACAACTTGCTCGACTGTTATAGACAGGTTTCCGCCGACCTTGGGGTTTGCCAGTATGTCCTGCCAAAAATCCATGTTGCGGTTGCTGTAAATGTGCAGCGGGACGTTAACGGTGACGTTTACCGAGCCGCTGCCTTTCTCCTCCGCTGAGCGAATGATGGCGTCGGCAAACACGGATGTGAGCTCTGGAAGCCTGCCTCCCATCAGCAGCAAGGCGTTTGGAGTCAGGCTCGGCCCCTGTGCCTGCTTGCTCGCATTGTCGTATGCGGTCTTCAGCGCCGCTTCAAGCGACTCCTCAAGCCAGGCGTGCTCGGAGCCGCACGCCAGACAGAGCCGCTCTATCGCGGCCTCATCGCTGCCGTCTACTATCGTGCGGGATATTTTAGAAAACAGGTCTTCATTGTTCTTTAGCGACGGCAACTTGATATCGTTTACCCAGCGGCTTATATAGCTCGTGTCATATCCAAGTGCGTCCGCCAGGTGCGCGGACTTGATGCCGCTCAGGGTCAATAATTGCTTCAATGTTTGACCAAACGTCATGGCGTCCTCCGACCCTCCGAAAGATATAATGCTAATTGTTTAACTATTTATTGATTATAAACATTTCTATCTGAGATTACAAGTCTTTCAGCGGGCGTATTGCCGGATACTTTGATATTAAATTGTGTATTTTCATTGATTCATGTTGCTGCAATTATATGCACTTGCAGGCAATGGCGGCACCTTTTGTCATTCTCTTTCATTTGTGGCAAGGCGTTTTGTCTGATAGTCTTTTAACAGACATAGGCCGCGGACGAGCCGGCACGCCGCGCGGCCGGAATACGACGCGGCGGCGGGCTGCCCCGCGTAAGGAGGATAAAAATGCAAGCTAATCGAGGTGGGAAATTCTTTTACGGCTGGGTCGTTGTTATAACGCTGTTCCTGGTGACGATGCTGCCGATGGTCTTTATCAGCAACTTCTACTCCTACTACCAGGTACCCATCTGCACCGAGTTTGGCAGCAGCTATGTTGAGTTCAACATCTCTAACATCGCCTCTACAATTGCCGGAATGGTCTTCAGTCTGTTTGCCGCCGGATTTGTGACCAAAGGCAACACCAAGCTCTGGATGTTCATTGGCGGCGCGGTTGCAGCGCTGGCAATGCTGGCACAAAACTACATCACGAGTCTTTGGCAGCTGTACATAACTTTTTTTGTAGCAAACTTTTCGCTCTCGGCAATGACCTATGTACCTATAAACTACATAATTTCCCGCTGGTTTGTGGACAAAAAGGCCCTGGTAACCAGCATTGTTTTCACCGGCTCCGGCCTTGGCGGTGTGCTCTTCTCCGGGCTGGCGTCGGGCATCATTGAGAATATGGGCTGGCGCGCCGGTTTCCGCGTGACCGCGGCCATAGTGTTCGGAACCGCGCTGCTCGTGCTGCTTCTGGTGCGCAAGGCGCCCGAGGACATGGGGCTTGAACCCTACAGGAAGGCTGGCGCCGCGGAAAGCGCGGCTAAGAGCGCCGCCGCCTCCGGCTGGGCCGGGCTCAGCCGGGGCGAGGCCGTCAAAACCGGCGCTTTTTGGCTCTACGCGCTTTGCCTTGTGTGCTGCGGCATTGTAGCCGCCGGCGTTGCGACGCAGATACCCACCTACCTCATTGAAAACGGCATCGACTACGCGCCTGTTTTTGCTGTATACAGCGGCGTCGGCATAGTGGCCAAGCTTGTTGTCGGGCCAATCATCGATAAGCTGGGCCTTGGCAGGGGCTCTGTAATTACGGCCGTCATCGGGGTAGTCGCGCTCGTATTCCTTGTGCTTGTTCCCGCGCTCGGTGAGTGGTCCAGCTATGCGTCCATGATAATCCTCCCCTTCGGTTCGGCCATAACCGCCCTCGCGCCGCCGCTGCTCACCGGCATGTGTTTCGGACACAGGGATTTCGGCCCCATCTATGGGCTTGGCAACACGGCGTTCATGGCCGGATGCATGATAGGTCCAATGCTCACCTCCGGGCTGCGTGACGCCCTTGGCAGCTACCAGGTGGCCTGGTACGCCTGCATGGCGGCTTACGCGCTCATAGCCGTCTGTACTTTCACGGCGCTCTCTTCCTCCAAGAAGCTCCGCGCCTGAGTATGTGAATCTAATTAAGGAGAGATGTCAATGCTTAACCTGATGTCACCCGGCGAGATAGGCTCGCTGAAGCTCAAAAACCGCATCGTAATGGCCCCCATGGGGCCGCACTTCGGCGACATTGACCGCAAGGCCGTGGAGTATTTCTCCGCCCGCGCCCGCGGCGGAGCCGCTATGATACTGGTCAACATGACCGTTACGGACTACTTTGAGGACACCAGCGCTTCCCTGGTCATCAACGAGGACAACTTCAAGTATTTCAAGGAGATATGCGACCGCGCGCACGAGGTCGGGTGCAAGGTCTGCGTCCAGCTCATGCCTGGCTGCGGGCGCATGGCCGGGCCCAGCAAGCTCTACCCCGTGCCGATAAGCGCCTCGGCCTGCGGCTGGCTCTACGCGCCCAACGTCAAGTGTCACGAGCTGAGCGTTGAGGAGATAGAGCGCCTCATCGCGGAGACCGAGCGCTCCGCCAGGCTCTGCGCCGCAGCCGGGGCGGACGCCTTTGAGATGCACGCCTACGGCGGCTACCTGAACGACCAGTTCCTGACCGCCGCCTGGAACACCCGCACCGACAAATACGGCGGCGACGTCAAGGGCCGCGCCACCTTCCTGCTCGAGCAGATCGCGGCCGTGCGCAGGTGCGCGGGCGAGGACACGCCCATCCTCGTCAAGTTCTGCCCCGACCACGGCGTGCCCTACCCCGGCTTCCGCCAGCTGCCCGAGGGCCTGGAGCTGGCCAAATACCTCGAGGAGAACGGCGTGAACGCCCTCCACGTGGACGCGGGCTGTTATGAGAAGTGGCAGCTCTCCATGCCCGCGGTGTTCTATCAGGAGGCGGTCATGCAGCTCAGGAGCGCCAAGGCCGTGCGCGAGGCCGTTTCCATCCCTGTGCTGACGCACGGGCGGCTCTCAAACTACGAGAAGGCCTCCGCTGCGCTGCGCGACGGCATCTGCGACTTCGCCGTCATCGGCCGCGGCCTCATTGCCGACCCCGACATGCCGAACAAGCTCGCCGAGGGCAGGCCCGAGGACATCCTCCCCTGCATCTCCTGCAACGAGGGCTGCATTGGCAGCGTGCTCAAGGGCGTACACCTGCGCTGCGCGCTGAACCCCTACGCCGGTTTCGAGGACGAGCGCAAGGCCCCCGCAGCAGATACTCCGAAGCGCGTCCTGGTGGTCGGCGGCGGCCCCGGCGGCTGCACTGCGGCGCTGCTCGCCAAGCAGGCCGGACATGAGGTCGAGCTCTGGGAGCGCAGCGGGACCATCGGCGGCAAGACGCTCGCGGCCTCCGCTCCGTACATGAAGGCCGACATGCTCCGCCTGCCGAACTACTACAACGTCCAGCTCATCAAGGCAGGGGTACCTGTCCGCTTCTTCAAGGAGGCCAACCGCGAGACTGTGACGGAGTTTGCGCCCGACGTGCTCATCTGGGCCGCCGGAGGCGACGTTGTGCGCCCGAAGAGCATCCCCGGCCTCGACCGCAGCAACGTCTACTCCTGCGAGGAGGCCCTGCGTAACTACGTGCCGCTTGGAAAACACCTTGCAATAATCGGCGGCGGACAGGTTGGTATAGAGGCAGCTATTCACTTCAACACCGTCGGCCACGACGTGACCGTGGTTGAAATGGCCGACAAGCTCATGCCCGACCCGCCCTTTGTTCAGAACGCGAATGTACTCAAGGAACTCATGGCCGCAGGAACCGGAACCTATCTCACAGGCACAAAGCTCGTTGAGGTGGACGCCGAGGGTATTGTTGTAGAGACTGCCGAGGGCAAGCGGCACATCGACTGCGACACCGTTCTACTGGCCATGGGCTGGGCTCCCGACGCCTCCAGAGGCGAGGAGCTCTCCGACATATGCCGCGTCATCCCCGTTGGCGACAGCTCCAAGTGCCGCAACATTCTGGCCGCCACCACTGAGGCCTATGAGGCCGTAGCCTCCATCTGAGCGCAACAAAACATCATATAGAAAGGAAATCGCCATGCAGAACATCACCATTCCTTACAACGAGGAGACCCTCGCCCTGGCCCGTGAGATCATACGCGACGTCCGTCCGTATACTCCGGAGCAGCTTGCGGAGATCCCCGCCATCCTTGCTACCAAGGCGCGCTATTTCTGGGCCAACGACCTCAACGACTGGGAGGTCTTCAAGGACGTCTACACGGACGAGGCCCCCGAGGGCTTCCGCGTGAGCATGGGCGCCGGTGAAAAGCACCTCACGCCTGACGAGCAGGTTGGCCTCAATCAGTGGTCGATCGGGCCGCAGGAGAACATGGTCCCCATGCACTTCGGTCACAACCAAATCGTTCAGTTCATAGACGATACCCACGCCCGCGTCCTCACCCGCATGAACGACAGGCACACCTACAAGGACAACGGAGAAGTCTACGCTGGCTGGGGCTTCTATGTTGACGACATGCTCAAATGCAGCGATGGCGTGTGGCGCATCTCCTATGTTCGCCTGTCCTACGGCGTCATGGAAAACCAGCTTCGCTGCATAAAGAACCGCAATAAGGGCTGATAAGGAGGAAATACAAATGAATCGTCTTCTCAATAAAGTTGCTATAATCACCGGCGCCGACGGCGGCATCTGCGGCAAGGCCAGCGAGCTCTTCTGCCAGGAGGGCGCGAAAATCGTGATGTGCGACATTGACCCCCATGTCGAGGAAAAATGCGCCGAGATAGTGGCCGCCGGCGGCCAGGCCGTCGCCGTTGTCGGCGATGCCTCCCAGCGCGAGACCTGGGACAAGCTGCTCGCCACCGCCCTCGAAAACTACGGCACGGTCGATATCTGCGTAAACGGCGCTGCCCGCTTTGCCGTCGGCGAGTATGCGGGCGACTGGGATACGCTCACCGTGGAAAAGCTGCACGCGGTGCTCGATATGAACCTCGACGCCGTCCTGCACTCCTACCAGACCGTGCTCAAGTACATGATCGACAACGAGATCCGCGGCAACTTCCTCAACTTCTCCTCCTCCACCGCCCTCTCCTGGAACGGCAGCGGCTTCAGCAGCTACCCCATATCCAAGGCCGCCATCCAGAACGGAACGCTGAACATGGTCAAGAAGGTCAGCCCCAAGACCGGCATCCGCTTCAACTGCCTCGCGCCCAACTTTGTCTGGACGCCCAAGACGGCCTATCTGTACGAGGACCCTCGCATCAGCGCCTGGTTCAAGAGCGTTACCCCCTTCCCCACCCTGGGTATGCCCGAGGACTCCGCCTGGGCTATGGTTTACCTCTGCTCCGACGAGGCAAAGTACATAAACGGCGTGGTTCTGCCCACCGACGGCGGCTGGCTCACCTGCAACTGAGCCTGAATTAATTAAAAACACAGGCCCCGAGTATTCGGGGCCTGTGTTTTATTTGCTCAGTGAGTCTATCCAGTCACAGACTTCGCCGGGATAGTCGGCTTCGCTGTGAGGCTGGTCCCAGACCAGAGCGTAGTCGGTGTCTATGCCTGCGGCGCTCAGGCTGAGCGCCAGGGTCAAGCCTATCATCGGTGAGGTGTCGGCGTCTCGGGCGCCTACTCTTATGCGGAGGCTCCGAGCCTACTTGCTGCCGGGCTGGCCGATATAGCTGTAGGGGTCTATGAGCCGCACAATGTCCTCCAGGCCCGGCTGCGCTATGTCGCGGGCGTATTCTGCGGCAAGCGCTTTTGCCTCGGGATATTCTGCAGACATTTCTGAGAGCGCTTCTGCAACATCGCGGCTGAAATGGCGCAGGTTCTGCTCCGGGGAGCCAAATTCTTCGTTCTCGCCGCTGTCGCGGCTGAGTTTATCGAAGGAGGTGCAGGGCTTCATGCGGCGGCGGTGGTTAAGGACGTAGTCGTCTATTCCACTGATATGTGCCCTCTCACCGTCCCAGTTTAGCCAGGCGCGCTTGTCCGTGCCCTTGACGGGCAGCATGGGCGGTTCAAAGTGCGGCGCGTCAACGCCCTTAGGCGGGCGGAGCATCAGTATTCCCGGACAAGCCGGATCTGTTCCTCTCTGGATAACTCTATGGGGAGCGCCGCGTCAATCTCTCTGGCAAGCTGGGCGTTCCCGGCTTTCT
>OHCS01001347.1_pt1 | contig 10719 bp, 9 predicted proteins | sample 1566741 | NCBI WGS metagenome assembly OHCS01 (sample SAMEA3879604, study PRJEB24766) | human gut metagenome | biome: human-associated habitat; feature: feces | place: USA | collected 1985/1987 | reverse complement strand
CCGGAGCCCGAGGGGCCCACAATGGCGATGAACTCCCCCGCCGACACGTCCAGATCGATGCCGTGGAGAATTTCCAGTTCATTGGGCGCGCCGATGTAGAAGCGCTTGTAGATTCCCCGCATGCGGATGATGGGCGCCTCCATGCTACATGCCCCCCATCAGGGCGGCCATGGGCTTCCCCTGGGCGGCGCCGATGGTGACGGGCCGGCCCACCAGGGAGAGGTACTGCTCCGGCTCGCTGACGATGGTCATGCCCTCCTCCAGGCCGGGGCCCTCCACGGCGATGTTCAGATCCGTCTCCAGGCCGGTGGTAACGGGAAAGACGGTGAGTACCAGCTTTCCCTCCGCCTGCTCCACCGCCGCCAGCACACAGGTCTGTCCCTGGGCGTCGGTGTACACCGCGTCATAGGGGACGGAGAGGACCTGCTCCGCCTGCTCCACAATCAGATTCAGCCGCACGCTCAGGCCGATGCGGAGCCTGGTGTCCTCTGAGCGCACGGCCACATCGGCGGCAAAGGAGATGTCGCCGCTGGTGTCGGTGACGCCGGAGGCGGTTTTGTTGGCGGTGGGGGCGATATAGGTAATCTCCCCGTCGTATGTATCGCTGCCGGTGGCGTCGGACTGGATGGCGGCGGCGGTACCCACACCCACGGCGGTAATGTCGTAGTCCTTGATGGTGGTGGAGACGACAAAGTGCTCCGTGTCCTCAATAACAAAGAGAAGGCCGGAGCCGGAGGACCCCACCTTGGCGTACACGGCGGTGACAGTGCCGGCGGTGGGGGCGGTGATCTCCGTACTCTCCAGATCCGCCCGCAGCTGGCGCAGGCTCACCTCGCTGACGGCCTTGTTCGCCCCGGCGTAGGCGCTGTTCAGGCTGTTTTGGTAGCTTTGCAGCTGACTCTGGGCCGAGACCCGGGCTGCCTCCAGGGAGGATTGGGCGGCCTGATAGGCCTGGAAGGCGGTCTCCACATTTTTGGCGTAGTCCGCCAAGGTGTTGTCCACCGTGGTCAGGGTGGCGTTGTACTGCAGGAGGGCCGTGTCATAGGCCTCCCCGGCGTCCTCCTGGCTCCGCCGGGTGGTGTCCACCTGGGCTTCACAGGTGTCGTAGGCCTGCTCCGCCTGGCGCAGGGCGGACTGGCACTGGGCCAGCTGGCTTTGGGCGGTGGTGAGGGCGGAGGTAAGCTGGGAGACCTGCAGCTGCAGGGACAGAAGTTCCACGTTGGTGGTGCTGATCCGATTTTGGGTATCCGTCAGCTGCTGCTGGAGGACCGCCCGCTCCGCCTCGTCCTGAGAGGAGGACAGCTGCTGCTGGAGGGCCGCCTCCTGGTCCTGGAGGGTGGAGAACTGCTCCTGCTTGTCTGTCAGTTCCGTCTGGGCGCGTTCAGCGGCGGAGCGGGCGTCGTCCAGGGCGTCCTCCGCGTCGTCCAGAGCGTCCGCGGCGTCGTCCCAGGCGCTATCGGCGCTGTCCAGCGCCTCCAGGGCAGCGTCGTAGGCCTGGTCGGCAGCCTCCACCGCGTTGCGGGCGGTGCGCAGGGCGGTCTCCTGGCCCAGCAGGGTGGGATTCTCCCCCGCGTTCAGGCCATCCTGATAGCGCTGGTAGGTATCCTGCGCGGTGAGATAGGCGTTGTAGGCGTTGGTTACGGCGTTCTCCGCGCTGATGATGCTGGTGTTCAGCCCATTTTCCAGGGCGTACTTAAACTGCTCATAGCTGTCCCTGGCGGCGGTGATGGAGGCAGCGGAGGCGCCGCTGGAGGCGCTGAGGCTGGCCTGCTGGCTCTCAATCTGGTCCTGAATATTCTGGTCATCCAGCTTGCAGAGCAGCTGCCCGGCCTCCACGTAGTCGCCCTCCTCCACATAGACCTCCTGGACGGTGTAGGCCATGGTGGAGTAGACGGTCATGCTCTGGGCACTCTCCACGGTCCCGGTGGCGCTGATGGTGTCCCGCAGGTCGGAGCGGACCAGGGTGGCGGTGTCTGTACGGGCGAGAACGGCATCGCCGGTGGACCGGCTCAGCCGGCCCAGCAGGGAGGCGGCCCCCAGCACCAGCACGGCGGCCAGCAGCACATAGGGCCATTTTTTCCGCCGGCGGCTGGAAAGGGCCTGGGCGGCCTCCTCTGTGCCTGGTTCCCGCGGCTTTGCAAAAAGCGGCATGATAGAACTCTCCTTTCCGTGTGAGGGAACATGCAGTACGCAGTTGCTTCGTGTACGAAGCATAGAATCGAATAGTACTACTATACCAGCGGCGGTAAAAAAAGTATAGCCAATTTTTTGCGATAATTTAAACTTTCCGTAAATAAGCGGAGGGGGCGCTGTGCCGGCCCGGCCCGCTCCCTGCGCGGCGGGCTGTCCCACTTTTTGCATAAAGAAAGCCTCCAACTGATTTTGGCATACAGAAAAGGCAGACACATGGTGGTTTTCCATGTGTCTGCCTTTGTTTGATTCTTTCACCCGGCGAGTGAATTTCTTAATCAATACGAACGTTGCAAGGCAGTCGGTGGACAGGAAACATCGGTCCCACCAATGGGGCGCGGCCACAGTCCCATGGGCTCATCCGGCACGAGGACAGCCTTGACCTCCGCCGCAGGAAGGTGGCGGTTTTTGACGGAATCGCGCCCAGCGGGGCTTTTTCAACAAGCTGTTCGACGATGTATTGCTGGAAGCTGCCCGCGGGGGTACTTTTTTGTCTACCGTTAGTATTTGTACTCTGCCAGGTTCTTTTCTACTAGGTATTTGGTTTTCCCCGAAAAGGGCTTGTTGTCGGAATAGACCTGATCCTTGAAGTACATGGTGCAGGGGTCATCTAGGGTAAAGGGTCGCCACTGGGGCATGGGGATGCCATCGGCGTCGTAGCCGTTGGGGTCGCCGGTCTTGGCAAAGTTGGCCCAGTAGTTGCACATCTTCCGGGCGATGTCGTAGTGGTGGCCGTCAAAGGGCCGCCAACACTTCATTAGGGTCTCAAACTCAAACCACAGATCGGAGGAGTGGAAGGCCCCTGCATTGTCCCCCGGAATGGTAGGGCCGAACACATAGTAGTAGTATTTCCGGCCGTGCTTGGCCATGACGGTGCCCGACATCTTGGCACAGATATCGAAAGCGCAGATGGCCGCCTCCTCTCTCAGGGCGGCGGGGTCATTCCCCGCGGCGGCCTTGCAGACCTCTACGTACTCCCGGGCGCTGGCCTCGTTGCCGAAGAGATCCCGGGCCCAACCCATCAGGTCGTCCCGGTCCGGTCTGACCACGAACTCGTTGTTGGTGTTGCCGTACATCATGGTGATGTCATTGATCTGATCGGCCAGCACATGGTCGTAGGACTGGCCCAGCACGTACCTATTGTCAATGACCGCCTGCATGAATAGGCCGCTCTCGATGTATTTGTCCTCAATAAACTGGGCATCCAGCTTCCGGGCCTCGGCCAGACCGGAACAACCCAACACCTCGCGGATAAACCGCTCGCCCATGGCCTCGGCCTCTTTCATATCCATAGCCATGGGCAAAAAGATGTCGGGCCGCACCATCTTCACGCCGCCCGCCGACTCGGCAATGGCCTTTTGGAACAGACCCTTAGCCTGGGGAGAGGTGCAGTGGTAGAGGGTGCTGCCGCCGCCGGCCGACTGGCCGAAGATGGTAATGTTTTCCGGGTCGCCGCCAAAGTTGGCAATGTTCCGCTTGACCCAGGCAATGCCCGCCTTCTGGTCTAACAGTCCGAAGTTGGTGGGGGCCTCGGGGTTCTCGGCGGTGAGTTCTGGGTGAGCCAGGAAGCCGAACACGTTGAGCCGGTAGGCGATGCTCACCAGGATGACTCCTCGGCGGTTAAAGCTCTCGCCGTCGAACTCCATCTCATGGCAGTAGCCTTCTTGGAGGCCGCCGCCGAAGATCCACACCATGACGGGGAGTTTTTCTTCCACGGTTTTGGCGGAGGTCCAGATATTCAAGCAGAGGCTGCCCTCCTCGCTCATGGGGACCTGGGGATCCACATGCCACTCCTTGGAATAGAAGGCGTTGGGATCCCGGCCCGGCACCTTCTGCATGGTGATAGGGGCGAACTCAAAGCAATCCCGAATCCCCTCCCAACTTTTGGGGGGCTGGGGCGGGCGCCAGCGGTTCTCCCCGGAGGGGTCGGCGGCAAAGGGGATGCCCCGGAATACAGTGTTGCGGGCGTCAGCGCCGGGCAGGCCCCGGACCATGCCGCTTTCAGTCTTGGTGATCCTCAGCATCAGTTATCTCTCCTTTTTTATACCCCGGAATGCTCCGGGAAAATGGCCTTTACAGTTCCTAGCGGTTAATCTCGATGAGGAATGCGTCCTTCTCGCTCTGGAAACCCTCCTCCATCTGGATGGTGTCGAAGAACTGGATGGAGTGGGGATCCTCCCGGGTGTAGGCCCGCCACTGGGGCATGGGGGTGCCGTCAGCGTCCTTGCCATTGGGATCGCCGGTCTTGGCGAAGTTGGTCCAGTAGTTGCACATCTTCCGGGCCAGGTCATAGTGGTGACCGTCAAAGGGCCGCCAGCACTTCATCAGGGTCTCAAATTCGAACCACAAATCGGAGGAGTGAAAAGCCCCGGCATCGTCCCCGGGGATGGTAGGACCGAACACGTAGGAGTAGAGCTTGCGGCCCTGCCCAGCGCAAATCTCACACATGAGTTTGTTGCCCAGGTCCATCTGCCCTATGGCCACCGCCTTCTCCATGGGCAGACCGGAACGCCCGCAGATTTCCAGATACGTCTGGGCATAGGGCCCCATTTTTTCGCGTGCAAAGGCTTCCGGGGTCACATCGGGCGCCGGCGCCACCTGGAACTCGTCTGTGGTGTTCCCGATCATAAAGGGAATGCGGTGCAGTTCATCTGACAGTACATACTCATTCAGTGCCTTTTGAAGGTGACCACCTATATCAGCAACTATATTTTTCCCTCCATTTTGCGGGAGGTGGAGAATATCCTCTCCCAGAACGGCTGTGTGCCCCTTCTCTTCGCCACCCAGAACCAGGTGTCAATAGAGCGCAAGATCCTCCAGAACCTTCTGGGCACCCAGATCGAGGGCATTATCATCGAGGGTACCAAGACCGCCCTTCCTAACCCCAACCTGGACCTGCTGCGTACCCTGCTGGAGAAAAAGATCCCCTTGGTCTTTATCAACGGCAGTTACTCCCAGCTTCAGGATGTGGTCTCGGTTCTGGACGACAACGAGGGGGGCGGCCGGATGCTGGTGGAGTACCTGGCCGCCAAGGGCCACAAAAAGATCGCCGGCGTTTTCAAGGACGATGATATGCAGGGGCATGGCCGCTATCTGGGATACGCCAGCGCCCTGCAGCATTGCGGCCTGCCCCTGGACGACAGTCTGGTGCTCTGGTACAGCACCGATATCCGCAGCGTCCTTTTTTCGGACGAGGTGATTTTCCCCATCGTCCGCCGCTGGCAGGAGGAAAACTGCACCGCCATCATCTGCTACAACGACGACTTGGCCTGTCAGCTGATTCCCATTCTGGCCAAGTGCGGCCTTTCGGTTCCCGATGATATCAGCATTGTCAGCTTTGATAACAGCTATCTCTGCGAGATCGGCTCTCCCCCCATCACTTCCCTCTCCCACGGCGCGACCAATGTGGGCAGCGTGGCAGCCAAGAAACTCCTGGCTCTCATGCAGGGGCAGGAGGCCCACTCCGAACTTCTTCCTTGGGAGATCGTGGAGCGGGTCAGCGGCTGACCCCTCCGGAATACAAGGGAACAAGACTCGCCGGGAAGGACGACCTCCCGGCGAGCCCACTTTTGTCCCGGCGAGAGCCCGGGGCCTGCCGGGATCGAACAGTATCATAGTGATATTCCTGTTACACGATCTGACTGTTTTGCCGTACGGGGGGCGAAAGACAACCGATGTGAGAGGTCGGCTTCAAAGAGAAGAGTGGCTTATGAATACAAGAGACCTACAAATCATTTTGAAGATCGTGGACTACAAGCGTGTCACGAGGACTGCGGAGTACTTTCGGATGACTCAGCCCGCGGTGAGCAGTACCCTCAAGCGGATCGAGGATGAGCGCTGCTGCGGCACACACGGCATTGTGAGACGGTTGGCCCGTATACGCCGGATGCTGAAGCCGGAGAATGCCAGGTGAGGGGCGCTCCCTCCTCCACAGCCTTGACTTTTTTCGACACAGCCGGTACAATATAGGAAATTTCAAATGTTAGTTTAATTTTTATAGGTATTTCCTATATAGGGGGGACGCTATGGAGGATCTGTTCAGCCGCAAGGAGTTGATTTACGCCATCTATCGGGAGGGGAGCATCTCCCGGGCAGCCCAGAAGCTGTTTATTGCCCAGCCCTCCCTCAGCGTCATGGTGAAAAAGCTGGAGGAGCGGATGGGCCTGCCCCTATTTGACCGCACCAGCAAGCCCCTGCGCCTGACAGAGGCGGGAGAGGAGTATATCCGGTGCACGGAGCAGATCCACCATATTGAGAGCGCCTTTGCCAACTATGTCAGCGCGGTAAACGGGCTGCAGGCCGGCTCCCTGGGCATTGGCAGCAACCAGCTGCTGTCCTCCCTGGTGCTGCCCCGGTACATATCCTCCTTCATCCAGCGCTACCCCAAGATCCGCCTCACCCTGCTGGACGCCAACTCCACCACCCTGGTCAACCAGATTATGGCGGGGCAGCTGGATATCGTGATCGACAACCACGAACTGCCGGAGGAACTCTTTGAGCGGCAGCGCCTGCGCGGCGAGTGGCTGCTGCTGGCGGTGCCCGCCGCCTTTCCCCAGACGGAGGCGGTGCGCCGCTGCCAGCTGACGTACCGGGATGTGCTGGAGGGCCGGCACCGCAGTGACAGCCTGCCTCCTGTACCGCTGGAGGCGTTTCGGGAGGTGCCGTTTCTTCTGATGACCCGGGACAACGATACCCGTATGCACACCAACGCGATTTTTCAGGAGGTGGGGTTCTCGCCCCGTGTGCTGCTGGAGATCGACCGGCTGGTAACGCTGTACTCCTACATTGAGATGGGGACGGCGGCCTCCGTGGTCAGCGACACCCTGGTGAAACATGTCCAGGCCGGTGGGAGTGAAGGAATTTTGTTTTACAAGCTGCCGACGGAGCACGCCCGGCGGGATATTTTTGTCTCCTATAAGCGCAACAAGTACTACTCCAAGGCGATGGAGATGTTTATTGAGAGCCTGCATGAACTGGAGTAGGGCAGCAGAGGAGGGACCGCGCCGGCGCGGTCCCTCCTCTGCTGCTGAAAAGTAACAATGGCGTCTGGGAAACTGCCCCACAGCCGGTGGAGTGGGGCAGTTTCCCAGTTCAAGCATTCCGCCCGAGGGCAAAAAAGGCGCGCTGCCGAAGCAGCACGCCTTTTCGCCGGGGGTCAATAAAGAAGAGAGGGAAGAGTAAGCAGATTATTCGTCCTTGCCGGATACGCCGGGCTCCGTCATGCCGTATACGTCCAGAATCTTCTGGATTTCCTCGGGGGAGAGCACCTTTTCTTCCTCCAGCAGGCTGCGGATGGGAGTCCGCCGGGCCAGGGCCTTTTTGGCCAGCTTGGCGGCCTTGGCATAGCCGATGTAGGGGCACAGCGCCGTGACAATGCCAACGCTGGCGTCCAGCAGTTCCTGGCAGCGCTCCTGGTTGGCGGTAATGCCGTCCACGCAGTTGACGGTGAAGGTCTTTACCGCGTTGTCCAGCACGGTAATCGACTGGAACAGGGCGTCAAAGACCACAGGCTCGAAGGCGTTCAGTTCGAACTGGCCCGCCTCCACCGCCATGGAGATGGTCACATCGTTGCCGGCAACCCGGAAAGCCGCCTGGTTGACCACCTCGGGGATGACGGGATTCACCTTGCCGGGCATGATGGAGGAGCCGTTCTGCCGGGCGGGCAGATTGATCTCCCCAAAGCCCGTGCGGGGGCCGGAGGACATGAGCCGCAGATCGTTGGCGATCTTGGAGAGGGCCAGGGCGCAGTCCTTCACCGCGCCGGACACGGCGGAAAAGCTGTCAATATTCTGGGTGCCGTCAATGAGGTCGTCCGCCTGGCGGAAGGGGAACCCGGTCATCTCCGCCAGAGTGCCGGCCACGCAGTGGAAGTAGGTCCGGTCGGCGTTGAGCCCGGTGCCGATGGCGGTGCCGCCCAGGTTCACGGCGTAGAGCTCGTCCTCCGTGGCCCGGATGCGGCGGGCGCCCCGGCTGACGGCGGCGGCGTATGCGCCGAACTCCTGGCCCAGACGGATGGGCACGGCGTCCTGCAGCTGGGTACGGCCCATTTTGATGATGGAGTCAAACTCCTTGGCCTTTTGCAGAAGGGAGGCGCTCAGCTTGTCCAGGCTCTTTTCCAGGGACTGGAGCAGGGTCAGGGCCGTCATTTTTCCGGCGGTGGGGATAACGTCGTTGGTGGACTGGCCGCAGTTGACGTGGTCGTTGGGGTGCACCAGGGTGTAGTCGCCCAGTTGGCCGCCCAGCCGGTGAATGGCGGCGTTGGCAATGACCTCGTTGGCGTTCATGTTCATGGACGTGCCGGCGCCGCCCTGAATGGGATCCACAATGAACTGATCCCGGTACTTTCCGGCCAGGATGTCGTCGCAGGCGCCCATGATGGCGTCGGCTACCCGGGCCTCCAGCGCGCCGGCCTCCTTATTGGCGCTGGCGCAGGCCTTCTTCAGCAGAGCAAGGCTGTCAATCATCTCCGGTCGCAGCAGCTGGCCGGTAATGAAGAAATTTTCCATAGCCCGCAGGGACTGGACTCCGTAATACGCTTCCGCCGGTACGGCCTTTTCTCCAATGGAGTCGCTCTCCAGCCGGGTGGCGGTGGGATTTACTGTCTGATTCATATCGTCATCTTCTCCTTCTATCGCGATTTCCTCAGGGTGACTTGAGTATAGCACCACCCCTATATATTAGCAAATACGTATATTCCTATAATGATTATATTTAATAAGCAATAATAAAAGGCAGAGCCTTAATAAAAGGCAGAGCCTTCCGCTTTGGGCGGGAGACTCTGCCGGAAATCGCTACCAGCGGCTGTTTTCGCCGTCGGTGAGGATGCCGTCCACATCGTGGACCCGGGCGTTGTCCAGCATCCGCTGGAAGCTGGTGGGGTTGGCGCCGTCGTTGCTGCCGGCTTTGTTCAGGCCGTTTTGAACGCCGTTGCCGGTACCGCCGTCCAGAGCACCGGACGGATTTTCCATGAGGTCGCCTCTATTGTTAGTGCCTCCATTGGTTACGCCCCCATTGTTGGTGCCGCCGTTGGTCATGCCCCCATTGTTGGTGCCGCCGTTGTTGGTGCCGCCGTTGGTGGTGCCCCCATTGGTAGTGCCGCCGTTGGTGGTGCCCCCATTGGTAGTGCCGCCGTTGGTGGTGCCTCCATTGGTAGTGTCCCCGTTGGTGGTACCGTTGTTGTTGGTGCCGGTGTTGTTTTTGCCGCCCTGGGTGCCGCAGGCCACCAGAGACAGCAGCAGCGCCGCGGCCACTGTGAAAAGAGCCAATCGCTTCAAGGTTCACTCCTCCTTCCTCATATGCGCATGAATAGCGCTGGTGCTAGTATGCACGGAGAAGAGGATTTTAGCGCACGGGAATTTTGCATATTCCCCCAGGGTTTTCCAAAAAAACAGCCATGGGAATTTTCCCATGGCTGTTTTCGACACTTTGGCTGGGAGACGGCTTGCTCCCGGGCGCTTTAGCTGCGCCCTGTAATTTTGGCCCCGCACTTGGGACAGGTGATCTCAATTTTGCCCTTACCGGCGGGTACGCGGCAGATTGCTTTGCAGTTTTTGCAGGTAAAATATTTGTGCGCCTTGTCCTGACGGCGTTGAGCCGCGCCGGTGAAGCGGCTCTTCACCGGGCTCCACCAGTTCAAAAATCGGGCGTTTTCCCCCCGCCGCTTGTCCAAATTTTTGGAGAAAGTGCGCCACAGCACCACTACGGCCAGCGCCAGCATCAGGGCGTCGCACACCGTCACTCCCAGAGCCGCCTTCGTCCCGGCAAAAATAAGGCGCAGCAGCCACAGGATCAGATATACCACCAGAAGCGCCATGTTCAGCTGGTCCGAGCCGTTGCGGCCATACATGAACCGGATCAAAGCGTTTTGCAGCCTGCTGAAGAATTGTCGCATGGACAGGGCCCTCTTTCCGTGTTGTTTTGCTACCAGTATACTGGAAAATTATGAACAAATAAACCCCGGTGGACAAAAAAATTTCCTCCGACCAGCGAAAGGAGAGAGCGCCGCTCCCGGCAGAAGCAGCCGGAGGCGGGGCAGACCTCTGCGGATTCCGGTTGAAAAGGGGGAAAAAAGCGGGTATACTGGGGACCAGAGGGGGCCTCTGAAGCGGCCCCGGGAGAGGAGTGGACAGGGATGCGGGAACTTTTTGCCCAGCTTGGGCGGACGCTGGCGGCGGGGGAGAGCGCCGTGGTTGTGACGGTGACGGCCAGCAGCGGCTCTGTGCCCCGGGGGGCCGGAGCCAGGATGCTGGTGACGCGGGCGGGCCGGGTGCGGGGCACCATCGGCGGCGGCGCGGTGGAGCACCAGGCGGAACTGACAGCCCGGGAGGCGCTGGCGGAGGGCCGGTGCCGGCAGGAGAATTTCCAGCTGCGGCCCAATGAGGTCCGGGATCTGGGGATGATCTGCGGCGGGGACGTGACGGTGGATTTCCACGTCTTTCCCGCCTGTGACCCTGTGGCCCTGGCTGTGGTGGAGGAGGTTGAAAAGCGGTATCAGGCGGGGCGGCCCGCCTGGCTGATCCTCACTGCAGC
>OHCS01001336.1_pt1 | contig 10781 bp, 10 predicted proteins | sample 1566741 | NCBI WGS metagenome assembly OHCS01 (sample SAMEA3879604, study PRJEB24766) | human gut metagenome | biome: human-associated habitat; feature: feces | place: USA | collected 1985/1987 | reverse complement strand
CGCTTCCGCGCGTGGGTGGATTCCTCCGGCTTTGTAAGCCGCGTGATCTTCGTGGGCATGGTGGTCTTTCAGCTCATCATCGCCCTCATCCCCGGCGAGCCGCTGGAGATGGGCGCCGGCTACGCCTTTGGCGCGGTCGAGGGCACCATCCTCTGCATCATCGGCTGCGTCATCGGCAGTGCGCTGGTGTTTCTCTTCGTGCGGCGCTTCGGCGTCAAGCTGGTGGAAGTGTTCTTCCCCCGCGAAAAGATACGCTCGCTGCGCTTTTTGCAGGATTCCCGGCGGCTCAACCTGCTCACCTTCATCGTCTTTTTCATTCCCGGCACGCCCTTTCCCCGTATGGGTTCCTGCGCGGCCAAGTCCATTTCAAGCTTGCCGGAACCGTGAAAAACGGGTTTACTGTGGGCAGCATGCAAAAGTTAGCAGGTAAAACAGCCATCGTTACCGGCGCGGGCCGCGGAATCGGCAATGCCGTCGCGCGCCGCTTCGCTTCGGAAGGAGCCAGGGTCATCCTGATCAGCCGCAGTCCATCCAGCTGCGGGGGGGCCGCAGAAGAAATCAACAAGGAATTTCCGGATTCCTGCAAGGCCTACCCCTGCGACGTAGCGGATTACGCGGCCGTTCAGGAAACCATGGCCGCCATTTTGAAAGACTTCCCGCAGATTGACATCCTGGTGAACAACGCCGGCATCACGCGGGACTCCCTGATGCTCCGCATGAAGGAGGAAGACTGGGATGCCGTTCTGAACACCAACCTGAAAAGCGCGTTCAATACAGTCAAGGCCCTCCAGCGCGTTCTCATGAAATCCCCGGCCGGGCGCATCATCAACATGAGCTCCGTCATCGGTCTCGTCGGCAACATCGGCCAGGCTAATTACGCCGCTTCCAAGGCGGGCCTCATCGGTTTCACCAAATCACTGGCTCAGGAATTCGCTCCGCGCAAAGTCACGTGCAACGCCATTGCTCCCGGCTTCATCTCCACGGAAATGTCCAATGCCATTCCCGACAATCTCAAGGAAGAAATCGTTAAGAAAATACCTTTGAAAGAACAAGGTTCCGTGGAAGATATCGCCGCCCTGACGGCCTTCCTTGCCTCTGACGATGCCCGTTACATCACCGGGCAGGTCATTGCCTGCGACGGAGGCATGACGATGTAGGGCATTCCGGTTTTCACCATTCCATGCGCGGCATTTTCCTTGTTTCCTGCTTTCTGGGAGGAAGCGCCCTGCTGGCCGGGTGCCGGGAAGAAAATAATTCCCCCCGCCCGGCCACGGAAGATGCCGCGCGCATTACCAGCGCACGCCAGTGGGGAGAAAGCCGATCCGCGCTGCAAAAACGGGAACTGGACCGCGCTGCCGATCCTGCCCTTCCCATTCCGGATGACCTGCCGTCCCGGGAGCTGGTCGGCACGACGCGCCAAATCCATCAGCTCATTGAAGCTTCCGGAAATCCGGCACGTTTTGAATCCTACACGGAAACGGTTCCCGCGGCGGGAGCTTCCCTGCGCATGATCGCCATACCGGGAGGAACGTTCCTCATGGGGAGTCCCGCGGAAGAGCCGCACCGGAAACCGGACGAAGGTCCGCAGCATAAAGTGAGCATCTCTCCCTTCTGGATCTCGGAAACGGAAATCCCCTGGGAACTTTATACGGCCTTCATGGAAAACGGGCGTCCGCGCGCCAAGGACGGCCAGCTTCTGGAGGAACAGCCGGATGACGAACTGTGGGACTCCGTCACGCAGCCTACCGCCCCCTACGCCGCCATGAACCTGGGCATGGGCCACGGCTATGAACACGGCCTGCCCGCCATCTCCATGTCCCACCACGCCGCCAGCAAATTCTGCGAATGGCTGAGCGCCCAGACCGGGCATTACTACCGCCTGCCCACGGAGGCGGAATGGGAATACGCCTGCCGGGCCGGTTCCGCCGGCGCCTATTCTTACGGAAACGGGGAAGCCTCTCTGGACCAGTACGCCTGGTACTGGAACAATTCCAATGACCGCTACCAGAAAACAGGCTCTAAAAAACCAAATAAGTGGGGACTCCGGGACATGCACGGAAATGTGGCGGAATGGGTTTTGGACTCTTACGTTCCGGATGCCTACGGCAAACGGAGCGGCTTGCCCGCGAAAGACCCCCTAGTCATCATCCCCGGCGCCCCTCACATCGTTCGCGGCGGTTCGTGGGAAGACGACCCGGACAGCCTGAGAAGCGCTGCGCGCCGCGCCAGCACCCCCGCCTGGAACCGTCAGGATCCTCAAAACCCTAAAAGCATCTGGTACCTGACGGACGGAGGCATGATCGGGTTCCGCGTGGTGCGCCCCATGAACATTCCGGACATTATGACGATGCACCGCCTCTGGAATTTCTCCAAGGGGGAGCCGTAAAGAACAATCTTTCATGACCATTGCATTAAGAACGGAACAATCCTCAGACCATGCCGAAACGGAACATGTCACGAGAGAAGCGTTCTGAAACTATTTCGTCCCCGGCTGCAATGAACATTACCTGCTCCATATCATGCGCGTCAGTCCTTCCTTCATCCCGGAGCAGGATGCAGTCGCCATCCACGGCAGCCGCATCGTCGGGAACATCGTTGATGCAACGTCCGTCATCAGGGCAGACGATGGAAAAGAATATGAAGTGCTGGGCATGGGGCCCATTGCCGTTCTTCCGGAATACCAGCGCCGGGGAATAGGACGGCGGATAATAGGTATGCGGCAGCCCTCCAGGTCTGTGAGCTGCAAAGGGGATCCCTATCCGGCCTGAAAGGCCGCTATGTGAAAGCTGCCGTGTACCATATGGACGAAAAGCGCGCTGCCGAATTTGACGGCATTTTCCGGTAAAGAAAAAGCTTTCCGGTACTGCGTCTCAAAAACGTTTCCAGCAAATTGCCGCCATGCGGAAAAAACCGGATACGGCCCCCTGCCCCCGGAAATTCCGTACCTTCCGGAGGGCATGAATCCCGCATACGGATAAGCAATTCTTCCTCTCTGGATATAAAAAACAAGAGCTGTTCCGCAAGAACAGCTCTCATCCGCCGATTTTTCGCCATCAGGAAGCTCAAGCCCTGCGGCGGCGCATCATCAGCGCAGCCAGTCCCAGCAGGCCCAGGGAAACCGTGGCTGGTTCCGGCACCATTTCCCCTCGGATTTCCGTGAAAATCGGGGATAATAAGCTGAAAGTATTGGTTCCGTTGGCTCCCGTAATAACGACAGAATCACCAGGCGCTCCCTCGGCGTCATAATGGCCGCGGATGCCGGGAGCAGTCAATCCGCCGCTGATCGTTACGGTATCTCCTTCCGTGTTAGCAGTAGGGGCGGCTGTTCCCCCCGCAGCATATAAATACGTTTTAGACGTATCCTGCATCAAGTCCATCACGGACTGGCTCACGGCCAGGAAACGGTATGTCAATGCCGCGTCAAGAAGCAGGGGAGAACCATCCAGGGAAGAAAAACTGAACGTCAGATTAATCCCTGCTGCAGTAGTTCCCGTATTGGTGCTCCAGCCGATGACCGAATTGTCGGAGCCATTCAGCACCAGGAAGCCGTAAGTGACATTAGCGCCCAAATTGTTGGCGGCTCCGCGCAGCGTAAAACTGTCCAGTCTGATCTCTCCGGACAGGGAGGAGGGAGAAGAGGAATCGGAAGGAGCCAGGGAAGAAGACCCCAGGCCAAGATAAAACCCATGGATGGTACTATTGTAATTATCCGTACCGGGAGTGTAATAATTAAAAACGGTCGCTGCCTCCGAGGAAACAGCAAAGCTTCCCATCGCGATTAAAAATGTCAGTGTTTTCTTCATATTTATTATTCCTTTTGGATGGCAACTTGTAGCGAATTTGGAATCCGTCAAGTAATGAAAAAGAGGCCAAATCAATCATGAAACCAATGAATAACAAAGACTGACCCGTCATCTTAGCAAAAGGACCAGAGATATTAAAAAATCATTATTTTCAATGAATTATAAATACAATATACTAACTCTTAATATTTTTAATTGCTTGCGGATTCCAAATCCGATTGGGGAATTCCAAATTCGTTATTCAAGCACAAGTACATACATTGAACCTTGAATCATTTTATTAAGATACTGACCATGAATAAATTATTATCCACCCTGATTCTTTCGGCCGGCATGAGCCTAAGCGCTACCGCGGCTACCGCTCTGTTGGATAGCTCCATCGTGGGATATTCGGACTTTGCCTCCCAAACGGCGGATTTCGGCACCCGGAAAGATTCCGTTTCCATCACGTCTGACGACAGCAATCTGACGTTGTCCGGGATAACCTTCAACGGATACGGTGCCAACAACCGCGACGTTATGTCTGTGACGATGGTTCTTGACCTGTCCAAAATCAACACTCCGGAGACCTATACCGCTCTGTTTAACGCCAAAAACAGCAGTGTAAGCTGGGGCGTGGGCCTGAACACGGACCGGAAACTCCAGGGATTATGGAACAACACCTCATACAGCGGGCCCGTCGTTGACACCCCGCTGGGCACGGAAGGTTCCCTGACCATTTCCGTAGTCACCGGAGATCTTGGCACCCGCATCTATTTTGGAGACAGCGCTACGTACTATTCCAACAGCGGCCTGAAATTCGGCAACCAGCAAATTAATCAGATTCTCATGGACGCAGGACTGGCTGAATCCATCGAACAGCTCTACATCCACGACTCCCTCCTTTCCCAGGAACAAGTTGGTCAGCTGATGAGTGAAATCGCCAGCATTCCAGAACCCGCCACGGCTTCCCTGGGCCTGCTGGGACTGGCCGCGCTGATGATGCGCCGCCGCAGGGCATAAGCCTGTACCGTCCGCCTCCCTATATTCAAAGGCCGGCTCACAAAATCGTGAGCCGGCCTTTTCCTTATCCGTTCAAACATCTGCCGGAAAAAACAGGGGGAAGAAGCTTCTATTTGCTGGGTACCCTCACGGCCAGCACTTGACGGGGAAATGGCATTCAGGCTCCCCCGGGAGGGTCATTTCAAGAGCTTCCGGCCCCGCCCCACTTCCGTACACGCCCCTTTTTCCCATGCCGGGACAGCCGGAACCGGAGCATGCAAAGCCCGGCTTCCCTCAGCATCCGGAACAGCCCATCCTTTCAGCAATCCATTTCCCCGCACGGTCCGGATCGCTGCGGTTTCCGTCCGTCGGCAACAGACTCCTTCCCTGAAACAGGGAAAAGGAGTGGGAAAATGGCTGAACTTGAACCTTTATCCCCCGTTCCCATCCATGAACCTTCAAAAACAGCAGCTGCTACTGCGCCTGTTCCGGTATTTCAAAAGCAGAAAAGGAGAACCGCGTTTTTTCAACAAACGGAATATATGCCTTCTGGCCGCCGCCGGCGCCTACATCCTGACTCCCGACGAATTCCTGTTTGACGGAATCGGCAGGCTGGGCCTTCTGGATGACGCGGCGGTCATCCTGGGCGCCGTCCTCACCGTCTTTTTCCCGGACGGGGAGTAGAGGGCCGTACCCTCCGCCGCGCCGCGGGCGGAATTAACGGGACGACACTTTCCGGAACTTCGGGGACTGTCCCATGAATGTCTCCGGATTTTCCAGGAGAAGACGTTCCGTTTCCTGCCGGGAAAAACCGCGCCTGCGCAGCTCGCAGGCCAGGGCCGTCAGCGCCAGGGGATCGGAATCCCCCCAGTCCGCCGCGGAATTGGCCCAGACACGGTCCATTCCGTACAATTCCAGAATATCCGCCGCCCGCTTGGGATTCAGCTTGCTGGTGGGATAAAGGGTCAGCCCGGCCCAGTAACCGGCCTCCTTCACCAGCGGGAAGGTATGTTCTTCACAGTGATCCACCAGCACGCGGCAAGGGTCCAGATCCGGACGGTTTTTCAGGGCGGAAAGAATCATTACGGTCCCCTTAAGCTTGTCTTCCAGATGGGGAGTGTGAATCAGCACAAGCTGGTTGAGGCGCACCGCCAGATCCAGATGCTCTTCAAAAATAGTCATTTCATGGGAAGTATTCCGGTTCAGTCCTATTTCCCCGATGCCGAGGACATTGGGCCGGTCGATGAACTCCGGAATCAGCTTCATCACATCCCGCGCGAAAGCCACGTCCTGCGCCTCCTTGGGATTGATGCACAGCCATGTGTAATGGTCCATGCCGAACTTGGCCGCCCTGGCGGGTTCGCATTCCGTAAGCTGTACGAAATAATCCCGGAAACCGTCCGCGGACGAACGGTCGTAACCGGCCCAGAACGCCGGTTCCCCTACCGCCAGGCAGCCGGCCTGCGCCATGGCCCGGTATTCGTCCGTGGTGCGGCACACCATATGTATATGAGGTTCTATGAAAGCCATCATTCTTATTTGCTGAGGTTCGGGGCTCCGCAGGCCGCTTTGGCTGCGGCGGTTTCCGGCACGGTGTCATCCCTGTAGGAAAGGGCTTCCAGGATGGCCCGGACGCGTCCGGGGCCGGATGCGGATAAGAGGGGAAGAACATCCATCAGGGCATGGTAGCGGAAATCCGCCTCCCCTTCCCCGCGGTCCACCCGGTCCAGAAATGCGGCCACATCCAGAACGCCGGCGCGCGCCGCTGCGAAATCCGCGTCCAGCACTTCCTTTTTACTTCTTTTCATGCACAGACGATACGCCTATGCGGAAAGCCTCGTCAAGCCGGAACAGGCAACAAAATGATAACCATTCCAAACTGATAAACAGCAACATCTTTCCCCGGCTTTTCAAAAATCCGAAAAGCGCCGGAAATTCAAGAAGAGGCTTGCCATCCGGGCTTGAACCGGGCATCCTGTGAAGACGCATTTATTTCATTAGAGCGCCTATGAATGCACTAGTAAAAACCATATGTACATTCGTGACATCCTCCATCGGCCGCAAAATCATTGTGGCTCTGACGGGGTTATGTTTGGTCTTGTTCCTTGCGGGACACCTGGCAGGCAACCTTCTCATCTTCGGAGGCCCTGAATGGATCAACACCTACGCCCACGGCCTGCACTCCATGCCGGAAGCAGCCCTCTGGGGAATCCGCGCGGGGCTTGCGGTGATCTTCATCATCCACGTCTGGCTGACCATCCAGCTGAAGCTGGAAAACCATGCGGCCCGCGAACCCTACGTGTTCAAGAACACCATCAAGGCGACGCTCTCCTCCCGCTACATGATCTATACCGGCCTGACCGTCCTGGTGTTCCTGATCTACCACCTGTACCAGTACACCCTGCGCGTGGGATACGACCCCGCCCAGTTCACCACCTTCATTTCCGACGGTACGGTGGAAACCTTTGACGTGTACAAGATGATCGTGACCGGATTCTCCAACGTATGGTGCTCCGCCTTCTACATCCTGGCCGTTCTGATGCTGTTCAGCCATCTGCGCCACGGGGTACAGTCCATCTTCCAGACTGTGGGCGTCGATTCCCGCAAAATCCGGCCCTTCTACAACTTTATCGCCATCGCCTACGGCGCGATTATCTGCCTGGGCTTCATCTCCGTGCCGGTCTCGGTTCTTCTGGGTATCATCAAATAACCATCAACTCCTCTCAAAGTCATGATTAATTTTCCCGTAAGCGACTGGATGCCGGATGCCAAAATTCCCTCCGGCCCTATTCAGGACAAATGGTCCAAGTACAAACTTGAGTCCAAACTGATCAATCCGAACAACAAGCGCAAGTACACGGTGCTTGTGGTAGGTTCCGGCCTGGCTGGCGCCTCCGCTGCCGCCACGCTTGCCGAACTTGGCTACAACGTCAAATGCTTCTGCTACCAGGACAGCCCCCGCCGCGCCCACTCCATTGCGGCCCAGGGCGGCATTAACGCAGCCAAGAACTACCAGAACGACGGCGACTCCGTTTACCGCCTGTTTTACGACACCGTTAAAGGCGGCGACTTCCGCGCCCGTGAAGCCAATGTCTACCGTCTGGCGGAAGTCTCCTCCAACATCATTGACCAGTGTGTGGCCCAGGGCGTTCCCTTCGGCCGTGAATACGGCGGCCTGCTGGACAACCGCTCCTTCGGCGGCGCCCAGCTCAAGCGAACCTTCTACGCACGCGGACAGACGGGCCAGCAGCTACTGCTGGGTGCCTACCAGGCCCTGGAAAAGGAAGTGGCCAAGGGACACATTGAAATGTTCTCCCGCCATGAAATGATGGATCTGGTGCTGGTGGACGGCGAAGCCAAGGGCATCGTCACCCGCAATCTGGTTACCGGCGAAATCAAATCCTACGCAGGGGATACCGTCCTGCTCTGCACGGGCGGCTACGGCAACGTGTTCTTCCTGTCCACCAACGCGATGGGCTGCAACGTCACTGCCGCCTACAAGGCCTACAAGCGCGGTGCCTTCTTCGCCAACCCCTGCTTCACGCAAATCCACCCGACCTGCATCCCCGTACACGGCGACCAGCAGTCGAAGCTGACGCTCATGTCGGAGTCGCTGCGTAACGACGGCCGTATCTGGGTTCCCAAGAAACTCGAGGACGTGAAGGCCATCCGCGCCGGCAAGCTCAAACCCTCGCAGATCGCCGAGGAGGACCGCGACTACTATCTGGAACGCCGCTACCCGGCCTTCGGCAACCTCGTGCCGCGCGACGTGGCTTCGCGCGCCGCCAAGGAGCGTTGCGACGCAGGCTACGGCGTGAACGAGACCGGTCTGGCCGTATACCTCGACTTCAAGACCGCCATCGAGCGTCTGGGCAAGGACATTATCAAGCAGCGTTACGGCAACCTCTTCGACATGTACGAGGAGATCACCGACGTCAGCCCCTACGAGCAGCCGATGCAGATCTTCCCCGCCGTGCACTACACCATGGGCGGCATCTGGGTCGATTACAACCTGATGACCACCATCCCCGGCCTGTATGCCATCGGCGAGGCCAACTTCTCGGACCACGGTGCGAACCGTCTCGGCGCTTCGGCCCTGATGCAGGGTCTGGCCGACGGCTACTTCGTACTGCCCTACACCATCGGCGACTACCTCTCGCACAAGATCCAGGCTCCGAAGGTGAAGACCGACACCAAGGCCTTCGACGAGGCCGAGAAGGGCGTCAAGGAGAAGATCGCGAAACTCCTCGCGATCAACGGCAAGCAGTCGGTGGACGACATCCACAAGAAACTGGGCCACATCATGTGGGAGAACGTCGGCATGGCCCGCACCAAGGAGTCGCTCGAAAAGGCGATCACCGAGATCCAGGCACTACGCAAGGAGTTCTGGAAGGACGTGAAGGTCGTAGGCAAGGAAAACGACTTCAACGTCGAGTTGGAAAAGGCGCTCCGCCTGGCCGATTTCCTGGAACTGGGCGAGCTGATGGCCCGCGACGCACTCAACCGCGAGGAGTCATGCGGCGGCCACTTCCGCACGGAGCACCAGACCGAGGAAGGCGAGGCCAAGCGCGACGACGAGCACTTCGTATATGCCGCCGTATGGGAGTACAAGGGCGAGGACGCAGCCCCCGAGCTGACGAAAGAACCGCTGAACTTCGAGTTCGTACACCCCGCACAGCGCAACTACAAAGACTAACCGTTTGACGTTGTAACACTTTAATAACAAATTGAAATTATGAATTTTACATTAAAGATATGGCGTCAAAAGGACGCTAAAGCAAAGGGTGGTTTCGAAACTTACAAAGTCGAAAACATCTCGGCCGACACCTCGTTCCTCGAGATGCTCGACATCCTCAACAATAACCTGATCCACGAGGGCAAGGAGCCCGTGGCGTTCGACCACGACTGCCGCGAGGGTATCTGCGGCATGTGCTCGCTGCACATCGACGGACAGGCCCACGGTCCCAGCCAGGGCGCCACGACCTGCCAGATCTACATGCGCAAGTTCAAGGACGGCGCGACGATCACCATCGAGCCGTGGCGCTCGGCAGCGTTCCCCGTCATCAAAGACCTCGTGGTGAACCGTTCATCGTACGACCAGATCCTGCAGGCGGGAGGTTTCATCTCGGTACGCACCAACTCGGTGCCCGACGGCAACGCCATTCCGATTCCGAAGGCCGACGCCGAGGAGTCGATGGACGCCGCCGCCTGCATCGGCTGCGGAGCCTGCGCCGCGACGTGCAAGAACGGTTCGGCCATGCTCTTCGTCGCCGCCCGCGTGTCGTCGCTCGCCAAACTGCCCCAGGGCCGTGTCGAGGGTGCGCGCCGCGCCAAGGCGATGGTCGCCAAGATGGACGAACTGGGCTTCGGCAACTGCACCAACACCCGTGCTTGCGAGGCTGTCTGCCCGAAGAGCGAGTCTATCGCCAATATCGCCCGCTTGAACCGCGAGTTTCTCAAGGCTAAGTTGGCTGACTAACGCATAACTGCTTTTCTGCCCTTTCAGAGCAGCAGAAAGCATAATATATAGCTTAAAAATCCCCGTGATGGTAGTTACTGTTACGGGGATTTTATCTTATACGTTTTCCATCGTTCTTTACTTTGTTTTCATATCGTTACGAATTCTCATGAACAATCCAGGTTAAATATATGGAAAAATGGAATTCAAATTTTGCATGTCGCAATAAAATGTCTAAATTTGCATATTTGAAACAGAATAAATAAGAGCAGAGATGTCAGCTATTACCATCAAGAAAGTGGCTACCCGCAGCGATTTGCGCCATTTTATAGACTTCCATCACGATTTGTACGAGGGCAATCCCTACGATGTGCCCACGCTTTTCAGCGACGATATGAACACGTTGTCGAAGGATAAGAATCCCGCTTTTGACTTTTGCGAGGCCGATTATTTCCTTGCCTATCGCGAGGGGCGTATTGTGGGCCGTGTGGCAGCGATCATCAACAGCTGTGCTAACACCCGCTGGCAGCGCAAAAGCG